>Ga0065711_1030214_pt1 | contig 33299 bp, 16 predicted proteins | sample Hoacrofraction12_FD_59098 | JGI IMG/M metagenome (GOLD analysis project Ga0065711, IMG submission 59098) | Hoatzin crop microbial communities from Cojedes, Venezuela - Epithelial fraction 12 v2 (version 2) | ecosystem: Host-associated > Birds > Digestive system > Esophagus > Crop | place...
CACACACCCAGCCACTCACAGCTATCCAGCCCAGGGGCAGGTCTCTGCATGATGTTCTTAACTACTTGCTTAACCCTAAACAAGACCCAAAACCCATTCAGGAGGCAGAACAAAAGGAGAGGGATGGCATGAGCATCCCACGGGTACTCGAAATTCTCAAAAGCTATTAGGACCAGCCTGAAGGAGAGACGGGTGCGAAAGAGTGGGGGAAGGTATCCCCTTCGGTTTTCCCCACAGACTGGGTTTGATTATTAACAAATTCTAGTACATAGGATCGGAGGTACGGAAGTGACCGCAGTGCCGCAGGCAAATACAAGCCTAATTTCATGCACAGTGATGTTACCATGTCATAAGTCGATATCATACAGTACAGTAAAATCGTCATCCTGATCTTTTTCCCCGAGGTAACAAACAGCACAGCAGTGAATACATACTGCAAGTAACGATTGAGATACCAGAGCCATCTGAACAAAGTTGGAAACATTTTTACCTGCGACTATTTGACTAACACAGAAAAATACATACAACAAAATTTAACAAAATCTAAGAAAGCAGCTTTAACACCCGCTGCTCAGCCCTGCCGTTATCCCCGCCCCACGCCTGGGCGCCAATTTAATGTTTTGGTTTCGGCTGCCGCCGGCAACAAAAGCGTCACGTGGCTGCCTCTCCCCCCGCCGCGGTGCGGAGGAGAATGGAAAGAAACAGGCAGAAACTGGTGGGTCGGGATAAGGGCAGTTTAACAGAACAGCAAACAAAGGGAACATTAACAACAACGATACAGATAAGGAGAAAATACGACACAAACTTGCACAACAGACCCTCTCTCCCGGACAGGACCGGCACCACGCGCTCCCCAGCCGCGAGTGAGTCCCCGCCGCGCCGCCCTCCCCACCGGAACCCAGCATGACGTCACATGGTATGGAATACCGCGCTCTGTTTGGCCAGGTGGGGTCAGCCCCCACCCCCCGGCTGTGCCCCTTCCTGGAGTCCGGTGAAAATTAACCCTGTCCTGGCCAAACCCAGGACACCATCTTGGAAAGATAAAAGACTTCAAAAAATTTTTAAAAAAAGAAAATCATCATGCAAATTAAATTCCCTGCATTTTCTATTAATAGATGCTATCTACTTAGGATCACAGTTTTGCAGAGAATATTGAATGACTGCGGTCTGCAAATATTCTAAAGCCACGAGATGTATTTGATGCAAGTGAAGATCAGAGTAAAAAGTTATTTATTCATTCATTTATTTATTTTATTGCAACATGAAGTTTTAGAAAATGAAAGCTATATTGATTCCTTCCCATTTCCTGTACACTGTTACGTTATGGTAGTCCAACTGTTTTACGAACTGTGCGGAGAAAAGGAGCAAATAATGAATGTGGTAAAACAAACATTTTTCCTCTTTTCTTCTAGAGGTTCTGGGTATACTTTTTAAGCTAAATACTCCACTCTTGGAGTGAGTATGCTAGTGTACAGATGGACGATAGGCAATCTATGTGTGTCTGAGAAGCCATTTCAGCTTTTTGAGTTTCAACAAACTCTGTAAATTGTTGATACAATTGTTAATGTTGCGAAGGGTCTCCAGAGGAGTAGGGCTTCAGACCTTCTGCTTCCTTTGGTGTTTTCTATGGTCTGTCTGCCTTGGGGAACTCCATCATGCCTTCACTTTCCTACAGTTCCTGTTGGGAAAGCCCATCCAAGTGCTGATGCTCTCACAATTGTGTGCCAAAGCCAGCACTAATTTTTACTGATGGAGCTGAATGCTTGGTTTTTAGATCATCCAGAGATGAGCATCACAATCCTTAGCCTTCTTTATTAAATGCCCATTTAATGCCTATTCAATTGGTTCTAGCTCCTGACACCAAATGGGAGGATAGTAGTGAGGTTTCAGTCTGTTGTCCCTGTGAAATAAACAGGATGAGCCACTTTGCCTGTTAGGGAAAAGCCATAGGAGCCCTGTGAGTTTAGGGATGAAGTTGTGTCTTTGCCTTCTATAGCACGGGTAACTGGTTGCAGACTGTGAGCTCACAATTTGTATACTATTATTTTTCATCTTCTTAAAGTACCAGTTTACTCAATATCTATTCTGACATATAAGACATAATTCTACTAAGAGGCTGGTGTGGCGAAGGTTAAAACAAATACCTGATGAAATTATTCAGTGGTGTACTCATCTCTCAGCCACCTGTAAAAGACTGCTCTTACATAGCTTGTTAATGAATCAGACTGACCTCTCTGATAGTTTTAACAAATCTGTTCCCTGTCCTCCCTGTCGCCTTCTTTAACAGAGTACATCATGTATCTAAACACTGCAGAAAAATTTTTGTAACAAACATTTTTTTCTGGTTAGCATTTCAGGTTCAAGGTCATTTGACTACTAGGAACATTCTTCATGTCAGCAACAACCTCAGCTGACAGCACAAGTTGTACCAAATATGCTGGCTTTTCCAACATGGTCTTAGAAGCAGAAATAGCAGTGAACTTTTCTTGTCATCAGACAAAGTAAGCAAACAAACAAACTCAACAAGAGGAACCTGGAGGTGTCAGTCCCACCTCCCAACAGATACATTTATTAGCTTGGTGTCCAAGCTTCAGCTGAAATTCTGCCCTGAGCTTGTCAACACACTGCAAGTCCAGACTGCCCCTAGTATTGGTGAAGCAAATTTCCTCTCTGGAGAATCCCCCTTTTCTTTACCTTGTCACTATTAGCTGAGAGTTTATGGTATCAATATAAGATGTCATTGTAGTCAAAATCCCAAGCCACACAGAAAAATTACAATTTGAACTCATTCTTCAGACACAGAGGTTTAATTTCCCAGTACAGATTTGCATGTAACTCTGGATATTAAAACAATGCAATTTCTTCAACTGAATGAGAGATTATTTAAAACTCAGACTTTTCAGCTGACTCCTAATAAAAACAAATAAGTATCTTACTTCTTAGAATGCACTATTATAGTGCATAATCTTACAGAACAGCAGCATATACAGCCTGCTTGAATTCAGCCTTCAAAAACTTTCCCTATTATGTGAAAGAGAGAAATTCTACCAATGTAAAATACATTAAGAAAGAAATTCTAATTTAATTTTGGCTGAGAAAAAGACAAAGAATGAAGAAAGTTTATGGTGAGATTTCCTTATGAATTTTAATTTTATGACTGACAAAAATTTTTAATCAAGAATCATTGCTACAAAAGTGACTGCAGCTGAACATTTATATTACAAAAAATATTTAACCAAAACAGAGTTTCATGATCAGTTTATGTGCTTCTGGAGTGCTGACATACCCTAAGGACATAGCTTCGTAGCTGGAGAGACACAGAAAATCACCTGTGAATAGCTGATTAAATGCTTGCTTTACCCATAAATGATATATATATATATGTGTATAGATATCAGTGTTTGAATACATATATGTATCTGATATGAGTGTGCATTAAAAATAAATCTTTTGTTTATGCTAAATCAATTAGGACAGCATTAGAAGTTACAAAACTATCAAGACTACATTACCATCAGATGACTATCTTGTGATGCTTTCCCACAGCTGTTTTGTATTGCATCACATGCTTGGTCCCATCTAAGCATGACTGATAGTACATAATACTCTTCAGTCCTTTTTCTCAGCTGTGTAAGGGGACAGAAGTAATCAGAAACAAAAAGGACCAAATGTCCTTAAGTATGTGATTCAAAGCTGTCAGAAATGAGGCTGTCCCACACACCTCTACTTCCTCACATACAGGTCTGTCTGTGAACCCCTTTGGAAAGGGTGCCAAGATGACCACGATATATTAGTTTTACCACCATCAACCGTGTAATGCCCCTCATACAAGAAGATGAAATAGTCTTCCTATTTGTTTTTTAATTATATTTTGGGCCTTGCTGTCTGAAATCACTCCTAATTCTGAGCTGGTCAACATCCAAATGGAGGTGCCACTCTTACGGGAATAGTGGATTCTTGGAGAATACCGCAGGCAAACTGACGCTGGTCATCTCAAAATGCCTTTTGTAGGAGGGAAATAATAGACAATTACTTCATGGAAATTTCCACTTCCGTGACAGCTTTGCAGATGAAAAAACGGGATTCTGCATGTAGGACACATATTCAGATTGGTAAGATTGCATCAGAGTGGGAGAGGCTCCTGTAATTATTAAACAGTTAGGACCCTTCTGTAATACTGTTTTCACCCCAGCTAGACCCCTGAAGAGGATCTCTATGAAGAAAGAACATGAAACAGTCCCTGAGCGGACAGGACAGAGGTCTGCCCTCAGGTCTGGGCCAACCTTCTTTTATATCTTCCTCTGTCTCCCCTGCATTGGGACTAGCAGGACCTGCCTGGAGGCATAATTTGGCAGCTCTAGGCACAGTCATTTGTCTATAGTTCACATTCACGTTCAGTACACACTGAAAGACTTCATTTAGCTATGGATCACTCATTTTTTCAGACTGTTCCATCAAAGACTGATGGTACCTTTGATGCATATCAAAACAAACTAGCTTTTGTGCATCAGAACTTCTCCACGAATCAAGACAAGTCTCTGTAAATAAGGAAACTGGGGGAGCCACTTTGAAACAACCCCAAGACAAAACACGGCTGCGGATTTATAATAAAAAATGTTTTGGGTGGTTTTCTGTCTTTTTATTTCATTTTTCTGAAGATGGAATATTAATCTTCGGTTATAAAGAATGCATATAATAATAAGTGGTTAGTAAAGTTATGTTAAATGGTCCTGGTAAATTGAGGGTGAGGTGTTAGAAAGCTGTATATCATTTACCAATGTGGGAAAACAAAAAAAAGCTGGAGCTTTTTAGAATTTCACTGTAAAGTACTTGCATTCAAAATCATCCAGTGGAAATAATAAGTAAGCATGTTCTGTCTTTATTGTCTTCTTCCTTCTTTCCTTTTTTGTACTTCTTATTACTTCTGGTCTATGTATTAATTTCAGCACTGTCTGCTAAGGTACATGACTTGATGTAAGTCTGAGTTTCAAGTTTAATGAGTATTTCTGTGCTGTCATATTTTTGTGGTCTAGATAACTTGGCAGTGATGTCTGTAAAATAGCTTAGGATTTGTCTTCAGTTGCATGAAAATACTGACAAAAATCTTTTAATCAAAATTAATAGCAAGACTTCAAAAAAAAAATCACCAAACAAAGAAATAAATGACTTTTTAATTTATTAGTGCGGTTCCAAGAAACTCTTATAAAGAAGTACCCTTCTTCATGACCCAGAGTAAAAAAATTGTTTCTTTCAAAAAGCAGTATATTATGCATATTGCATGTGTACAATGAGAAACAGCTGTATGGGACAACACAGAAAAATAAAAAGAAGGTATTTGTGAATGTGAATAGTGGTATCAATGAAGAAATGTGGTAAATGTTCTTGATTTCTCTAAATAATGTCGCAATGGAAAATTTCAAAGAGGGATTTGTAGGAGGATACTGAAACACTTTTTTGAGTGTCTTTTCCAGAAATTCCGCACAACTGTGAGATTCAGCATGAAGCAAAGAACAACTGTGTTCAAAATTCACAAAGTGAATTAGTAGAGTGATTTAGTTAAAGTAAATCTCTGGGTCAATTTAAATAAAGTGATAATAGATCATGAGTACCAAATTGATTGAACATAAACCTTAAGAGAGATATAGAAACCATAGAATCATAGAATATCTCAAGTTGGAAGGGACCCATAAGAATCAATGAGTCCAAATCCTTGCTTCTTGCAGTCCTATCTAAAACTAAACCATATGACTAAGACCATCATCCAGACACTCCTTGAACTCTGGCAGGTTTGTTGCCATGACTATTGCTCTGGGGACCCGGTTTCAGTGACCGAACACCTTCTCAGTGAAGAACCTTTTCCTAACAACCAATACGAACTTTCCCTGATGCAGCTTCATTGCATTTTCTTGTGTCCTATCACTGGTCACCAGAAAAATGAGATCAGCACCTCCTCCTCCGCTGCCCAATTTGAGGAATTTGTACACTGTGATGAGCTCACCCCTCAGGTTTTTTTTCTCCAAACTGAACAGAGACCTCAGCCAGTCCTTGTAAGTATTCGCCTTGAGGCCTTTCATCATCTTGGTTTTCCTCCTCTGGACACCCTCTGATAGTTTGATGGCCTTCTTATGTTGAGGCACCCACAACTGCACACAGTACTTGAGGAGGGATCACACCAGTGCAGTGTAGAGTGGGACAATCATGTTGCTCTACCAGCTAGCTATTCTGTGTTTGATGGACACCAGGACACAGATGGCGCTTTTGGCTGCCAGGGCACATTGTTGACTCATATTCAACTTGCCGTTTACCCAAACCCCCAGATCTCTTCGCACAGGACGGTTCTCCAGCCTCTCATCTCCCAGTTTGTATGCATAACCAGGATTATGCCATCCCAGCTGGAGAATCCAGTATTTGCTTTTGTTAAGTTTCATATGGTTGGTGATTGCCCAGCTCTCCAGTCTTTGCAGATCTCTCTGTAAGGCCTCTCTACCTTTGAGGAAGTCCACAACTCCTCCTAATTTAGTATCATTAGCAAACTTACTAATTCATACATTCGATTCCTACATTCAGATCATTTATAAAAAAATTGAAGAACTGACCCTAAAACTGAGTGCTGGGTAACCCCACTGGTAACTGGCCACCAGCCTGATGTAACCCCACTTACTGTAACACTTTGAGGCTGAACCTTCAGCCAAGTGCTCATCCAAAGTATTTTGGATTTGTCTAGCTCTGTGCTGGACAGTTTATCCAGAAGGATACAGTGACAGACAGCATCAAAAGCTTTGCTAAATTCCAAACCCACCACTTCTACTGGCTATCTACTTGGCTTTTTTTTTTTAAATTTTCAGGGAAAGTTAACACTTGTAATCATCCTTAACACTTCTGAAAGTGTAGCTTTTCCTAGATAACTTCCTGCACATCAGTGTCTTTCTTTTACTGGGGAGCCAAAACTGGACACAGCACTCCAGGTGTGGTCTCATAAGTGTGAAACAGAAGGGAGTATCACTTTCCTGGACCTACTGGCTTCTTATTAATGCAGCCCAGGATGTCACTGGCCTTCTTTGCTGCAAGGGCACACTTCTGGCTCATGTCCAACTTTGTGTCCATCAGGATCCCCAGCTCATTTTTCGGCAAAGCTGCTCTCCAGCTAGTCACCTCCAGCCTGTAATGCTGCACAGGGTTGTTCCTCTTCAGATGCAAGACCTTGCATTTGTCTTTTTTATTTTTTAATTTCGTGAGGTACCTGTCAGCCCATTTCTCCAGCTTATTCAGGTCTCCCTAGATAGTAGACCTGCCCTTCAGTGCCTCAATCATTGTTCTCAGCCCCTCCAACCCCCTGCTTCTCAGTTTTGTCTCAACCAAGCAAGTGCTGACAGTGCACTCTATTCCACCTTCCTGGTCATTAATAAAGCCACTTAATAATATTATTCCCAGTATTGATGCCAGTATCAGTCCCTGAAAGACACCATCAGTACCTAACTGATGCTAGCAGATTTTGTAGCATTGATCACTGTGGTTTGAACCAAGCAGTCCCACCACTATTCCACAAATTTTGTCTTCCACTTATGCAGTCTATGCCTTACCAGCATGGGTATAAGGACACTATAGCAGACTGTGTTCAAGGCCTCTGACTGGTCAGGCACAATTTCCTTTGGTTGCCCCATGCTGACTGCTCTCATTCCAGTTTAGACAAATCATGTCTTTTGTGAATACCAGCCTTTAGGTTTTACTATGGACTCCTTCCTGAATCTGCAGTACTCTCTGGTTTAATGATTGTAAATGTCTCATTCCCTTTTTAGAAGTGCAAATGTATTTTCTATACCTTATTCTAAATCCCTGCCGAAGGGCACAGGGCAAGTGATGGAATTTAAATACAGAAGAGTTGTTTCAGCCTAGAATATCACAATCCAGACACAAATATAAGGAAAACAGAGTTCAGGACAAAAAATTATCAGGAGACATAGTGAATAGCCAGTTTTCTGAGAGACGATCAAAATCATATAAAACGAAATGTAAGACATTAAAATGAGCTTTATATTGCTATACAGTTCACAGTATTCATGGAGGTAGCATAACCCCAAAAAAAGTTAAGTCCTGTGCTCAAGCTGAGCTATGTCAATTGGACACTTCCCTCCTAATTTCAGTCACTGAACTGAAGCATCTCAAAGTTCCCTCTACAGCCAAAGAAAAAAAAAATACTTCCAGAGGCTGTCTCATGTCTGAAGTAGACTGATGTTATTAAAGTTATTGGCAAAATTTTGTGGCATGATTTCACTTGAACAGTCTATGAGACTACACAGATTATCTGGGAAGAAGGTTTTGTAAAAATCTGGAAGTTTGTGACAACACTTCTGTGAACAGCTATCGATATTAAAGCAGTCTTTTATCCGAAGACGTTATTTTTTCTCATATCAATTTACTGCCTTCGAGTTCAGCAACAATTTAACTTCTATATTAATATATATTTAAAGGGAAGAGGAAGAGAGAAACTAATATGTAGGAATAAGAACTGGAACTGTGAGTGTGCTTATAAATCACAAAAATGATGTTAGCATAGCAATTTTCTTTTTCGTAGTTTTGTTCTGTATAGAAGCACAGTGTCTACCTGTCCCGATCCAATATTGGGGAGGTCTCGATAAAATCCTGAGGACGAGATTAAGACACAAATAGACTCAAATGCCGTGCAACCTTGTAAACTTTATTTTGGCAAACTGGGAACCGGAGGTCGGGCAGGGATGCAGCAGGGGGAGAACAAGAGGAGAAAAGAAGTAAGGGGAGAGAAAGAAGGAAAGGAGTAAAATCAGACAACCCGAGCAGGCGAGAAAAGGAGTGCAGGGGAGATCGGTTACTACCACCACAGATCCAGCGATGTCCAGCAGTGTCCAGTCAGATAAGTCTCTATGCAGGCGTGGAGGTTCCAGCAAGGGGGGATTCCGGGAGAAAAGTGGCGAGAAGAAAAAAGCAGCGAGAAGGAAAAGACTGATCAGGGGAGCATGTGCTGTCCTTTTATAGGGGTGTTCACCCACATGCATGACTTGTTTGTGTACTTACAGTTTGTGCCATAAATGCTGCCCACTTTGGCAGCCCTCTCTTGCCTGTTCGTGGACTTGTTCACGCACAAGCGCAATGTGGTTCTTTCCTGCAGGTTGATGTGGCAGTTTCCTCAGAGGCCAAGAAGAGATGATAAAAACAATGTCAAGACAAAACCAGTTCGTAGCAGTCTTCTACACTACTGTAACCTATCTTTAAAGTTACTATTACAATAACTGAAAATGAGCTACCCTTCCCATTTGTCTCTATGCAATCTATCCATAGTGTATTAACACTTTCTGAGGCAGGCCTCTGTTGTATAAAAAGACAGTTATAAAACTGCTTCCTATTTGCACCTTCCCAAATAATCTATAAGAGAAAGAAATTCACAATGACTTCATTCATGGACTTGCTGCTGAAGTATATGGAAAGCAAACGAAAAAAGTAGCTTTTTAAATTATATTATCCTAAGTCTGCTTCTTAAAGAATATTTTTTATCTTTATTTCCCAGTGGAACTGAATTATTAGTAAATGTACCAAATTAACTGATCATAAGTTCTCCCTTTTGATGAGCTCAGTAAAAAATTTCAGTCAGTCTCTTGTAGAGAGCTAGGGCTGCAGGTAGGTAGTAAGCATCACAATAAACTTTGTTATAGCTAAAATTAAAATCCATACTAACGTAATAAAAACAACCACATATTTTTGTTCTTTTTACAATACGCCACAGACATTATATTTCACGTTTCCTAAGCTGTTTTAGAATAAATCACACACGTGAACAATCTTACAGCTATGTCTATGGACTACAGAACTCCTGGATATTCTTGGGGTGAGTGTCAAATTATACATCTCATAATCTTTCATTGTTTTCATCCTTAAAATCTTTTATGCATGCCTTACCAGGAGTAAAAAGAGAATGCATGTTTTTTCTCTGAAAAAAAAAATAAAGAAGAAATGTGGGTCTGTTTTAACTAGCACAAACGGATTATCCCTGCCACTGTCCCTGCAAAATATTTAGAAATCTCTCCTTGTACACGAAGTAATGAATGGCTGTGCACATATTATGTGATTGTAACATAGGTGAATATAGTTGTTCCTCTGGGGCGCGCATGTGTTCTCAAGGTGGCTAAAAGTTATTCCTGTAACAAAAATTGTTTATGTATATTTCTGCATTCTTGTTTTTGAGCTAAATGCATATTTTTCAAAATAAAAGTAGAAGATATAAATCTACACAACACATGATATTTAAGAGGAAAATGTGTTTACCAGCTATAGGGAGTAAAATAAATTATGACTGGAAATTTGACAAGGAGCTGGAGGTAAGTATTGAGGTGAAACAGAAACCCCAAGCCAGGATTCTTTCAACAAATTAGAAGTATGGCCAAGACAAACAAGCAGCTGCAGTACTCAGTACAGTAACACACAGGAGTAGAGATTATGAGGAACTTGATTTTTTCTTATCCTGGACAGTATATCAAACAATTTATCATCACACTGCAGTACTAGTGAAGTACTTGGGGAAGATGTGGGACTGCTGTCTCATGGATTCTTATTCCAGGAGCATCTTGGATAACTCTGGTATAAATACTGGTCACACCAGCTCCTGTAGCTCATTGTTCTCCCTGGCAAAATTTGTGAGATATCGACTGAATCAAATTCTGTTCCAGTAACTGTATTGTCAACTTTTCTATGAAGATGCATGTCATATGTAAAGACACTGTTTTTAAAATGTATTCTGGGTTTATGTCTTTTTCTTTGGTGGTTAGTTTATTGAATGTCAGCAGGAGGTCTGATATATGGATTACCAGAAAAGAAGAGCCTTTGAGCAAGATGAGAGCTCACTGCTTTACATTTTGCCAGCTTGCAATATAGTCAGGAACTTCTTATCAGAACTCAGTAAGCATTGTGTGAATCACTGCATTTTTAAAACCTGATAAAATCTCTCAAAAGCTCTCCCCACCCTCCCACTTCCAAAAAAAGAAAGGAAATGTCTTTTTACAAATAGTTATTTCTTTCAGCCCATGCTACATGCACCATATACAAGAACTTCTTATTTGTCTTCCTTGGCAAAGTAGCCAATTTGATAATATGATTGTTTATTTTGCTTTGAGAACTGTTTCCTCCCTAGAATAAATATTGAGGTATAAAATGCTGATGTCACTATAAAGCATGAAAGAGATACAGCAGATCTGGGAAGAAATCCAAAGTGCTTCAGACTGACTTTTCTGCCACGCTCAGTCTTTTTTATCTGAAGCTCCTCAAAAACAGTAATTTTTAAAGATAATGAAGGTGTAGTCTGAAAATATTAGACTTGTGTGGCTGGAATGCAAGATGTCAGCTCCTTTCTTCGCAGCAGAAAAAAAACCTTTCCAAAATCCACTGCTTAATAAATATGTAGCTATTTATGATCTAGCGACATAATTTTGAAGTTGTCTGGGCTTTTTTTTTTTTTTTCCTCCACCAATACTAGATATTTATAAGTCTTTCCCAGCACTATGCATGTTCAGTGAAGGTGTGTATGTGGAGGCAGCAAGGACATGTTCTAACAAGCACTTTCTCTTTAGGAAACAGTTTCAAAGTGCAATCAGCGAAACTACAAGAAAGCATTCAGACATTTAAGTTCTACCATTAGCAATGAAAGGAATGTCAGGTAGGTGTCTCCTGAGAGAAAGGATGGTCTGCTGGATTTCAGTACTTTCATTGTAAGTCATGCAGCCAGAGAAGACTTCAGATTTTAAATCAACCTGTAGAAAACTGACACAGAAAATGAGACAAAAAGGTGGACTGGTTCTAAAGAAAGCACTGATTTTTTCTGTCTTTATCAAATAAAAGAAGAGAAAAAAAAACTCCCCACTTAACTATGAAATTAGGAAATTACCCAACAAATTTAAAAAAGAAGTATCTCTTCCATGAGGGGAAAAAATGGAAAAAATGTTAAGACAAATAAGTTCCTGTGGAGCACAGTTCTGAACAGTGGATTTGTATCATGTTTGGAGGTATTTGTAGCTGTCATTACCTTTCTTCTAAAGTCTTTTGCTCAGAAATGTCTAACACTTTACCAGGAGCTCGTGGGAAGCACTGCTGAAACCTGCCCCAGGTTGGCCTTCATACTTGCTCCTTCAAGTGGTAGCATTTATTTTGTGTGCAGCCAAAAGCCACTTTCAGCAAGATGTTTCTTATTTTTGAAGAGGAACATGTATTTGTACTCAGAAAGGATTTCCTTTTTCATCCAGTAACAGACTGGGTCAGGACTTTTATTTAATGTAAAACAAACAGTAACTTTTAGAGAGGGGACAGGGAGGAACTGAAGTCACCGTCTGCCTGTGGCACTGCCATCATCACTCTAGTTTTTGTGTTCAGAGGGATTTCATCCATGATTGGGAGGCACCTCCTGCCAGAAGGCTCCACGTTCTGAAATCCCAGGTGTACAGTGGGCACCTGCTAGATTCAAATATTCCTGTGTTCCTTGTATTTTGTGTTTACTGTCTTCAGTGTCTGGAAAAGTAGGCTCCCAAGATGGTCCCCAGAGAGAGTTCAGTGCCTTGCTTACTCTGAATTGATCTTCCAAGGCCACTGTATAAGCTCGTTATACAAAGAACCACTAAACAGATGTGAGAACCTAGGTCAGGCTGCCTGCCTGCGCCAGGTACTTCTTTTCTCGCTTTGCAAAACCTGAGATACAGAATTCATCTGCCCTCTGACCCCCAGAGCCTTAGTTTTCATGTTCCTTACTTCAGTTACAGAGTATACTGGTAAAATAAAATTGTGATGTGTTCATTTCAAAAGGTTCATAGGTCTGGTTTAGTTCAACAAAACTGTCAAAAGTGTCCATCTTTGCACAGTGAACCTGTGCATAGTGAATAAGTATTTGGGAAGGTGATATCTGAAGGGAAAAGTTTAGATTTTTTTCTTTTTTTGCTTCTTCATGATGAATAACAGAAAAATATTGGAATTTTCCTACCTTCTATTTCACTTTTAAGTTACAAAATCATGTCTTTTATAGTTAGGCAACTAGCCAAACACTGAAGTAACAATATCATAACAGCAAGAGAGTAAAATTTGAATTGCAAAGTGAAAAAGCTCTAGTCAAGAAGTTAAAATGCAGATTTTTTTGCTTGTCTGTTTGTTTTCATCTGCCTTTAAAAAAATTTTGGAGATAAAAAACTTCAGGAAAAGGTTTATTACTCCAACTATTCATTTAATGAGGTAAAACTTTAAATTTACTATTCTGAAGCTCATAAAACTTTCTAAGAAGAGAAGAGAATAGCAAAGCTGATTGGCACTCCTGATGTACTTTAAGAATTTAAATCTGAAAAAACATACTATCTTTTTTTAAAAAAATCAAGCTTCCAAATGTGATTTAAAGAACTTTTAAAGGAAAAGGAAGTATTTATAGCTACAAACTTTCCTAAGCTGACTTTCATGTCTGCTAAATCAGATTGGATACCTTCCCTCAACAGACTGTCATAGGACAGACTGCAGTGAGCAGACTGGTCAGACAAGTATATTAAACAGCAGGCTGACTATACCTGACTGGCCCTTTTTATCACCTCCTCCCTCCCGGTTATTTTTCCCATGCTTGTATCTCCTTGTCATGTTAAAGGGTTAAAGGATTTCAAGGAGTCTGATAAGCAGCATGGGGGAAAGCCCTCCTGTTGAGTCACAAGATTCAGAGCAGACCCCCTTGCTTTCTAAACTCCTTCTCAGAGAGAGAAGCCTAAGTGCAGCTGAATCTATTCTTAGTCCCAGACTTAGTCAACAGTTTATGTCTAAGGGGTGAAGTATGTAGCCACTTATCAGAGTCAACATTTGCCTGTCAGAGCGCTCCCAGGGAATTTCACTGAGAGAGCTTCACAAAGTTGAAACAGTAGGTAATTTATTCAAGTGACAGGTATCACAGATTGAGGATTGCCGTTGATAAATGGACTGTCTACAAAAATTGAGCTCAAGTTAATAGTTTAATGCTTTAGTTAACAATATTTTCCTGGGGATACGTTCAACAGTCAGAGGCGCAAATCTTACCAAAAAGACACCCATTCTTGAGGGGGAAGAAAGGTTCAGGGCCATCGACCTGTCCATCAGGTAAGGTTTTGTTTGGCTCCTCCTCCAAAAGAGGGTTTTCGAATGCCAGTTTTTATACTTCTGAAAAAATCTTTTGCAGATCTTGGCAACATGGGACTAAATCAATTGTTATGTGTTGGTTCGCTCTTGGCATAGCGTGTTGTGTCATCAGAATCAGGACTCAGTAGTTCGTCACACCCTCAGGCTGGGGAGCTTAGTACATGCTTGGGGGGGCCTTCCATTTTTAAAATGAAGACACATCTGGCAGTCACACTCTAGATGTCACTTAGTTGATAGTGGTGGGCCATCATCGCTTACTTCTGTCTGATAAGTGAAGCTTGTTGTTAAAGTCGAACCACTCCCTTTTGTTAACTCCTCGGTGCTTGACACAAGAATCCTATAGAGTCTTCCCTTGGCATTTACAAGTCCAGCAAGTCCATCGACCCACATTCCCCCATCCACCTTTACCCTTTCCTTTCTCTGCCCGTATCCTTTCTTAAATATAGAAGCCACCTCTAATTACTTTTTTCACCATTGGTCTCAGTTTTGGTACATGTGTACCTGAATTTTTTATTTCTGTTGTGATTACTTAGGTAACCTTCTCCTTTTGTGGTTTTGCTGATAGGTAATTCTGATCTTATCAACTTCCCTTCTCCAAAATGTCCCTAGTATTCCATATAATTATCTGTGAAACTTTGTCATCCCTCATAACTCCCATGAACAATCTGTGAAATTTGCCATACCTCATGGCACTATCTGCAACTTCTGTGAGCTTCTCACCCTGTTATGCCCATCAGTTTCTTATGCCAAATACAGTACTTTCTCGTGGCCTTTTCACTTACTGAACCTCAGGCCCAAGTCTTGTCATCTCTCTGTGCACCTGAACGGTTTTCACAAAAGGGAAATAAAAGACTGATCCTGACCTTGTCTGAAATGCAAATCAAAATGCATTCTGTACAAATGTCTATACAAAAGGTCTAAGTGTTCTTCTTCCTTGACAGTATTGACATCCTCAGTGGTGACAGAAACAATAACTGAGGAGGGTGGAGTTTCTTGTCCCATAGCCTCAGCTGAACAGGAGGGACAGTTAGTTATGCCTGTACACACAGAATAATCTGCAACCAGATCAAAATAATCAATAACTTGGCATACCTTGTGTGAAATTTAGAAGCCCAGATCAAAAGCCCTAAATGAGTACTTTGTTTAAGCATAGGTTTTACAGTGCCATTTGATACCTAGATTATCCAAGATGACATCAGATATCTTAAGATATCCACAGTGGCTGCATGGACCCAGGAGATGCAACAGAGGAGCTGAGAAGAGATCATGCCCTTTGTACTAGCAGATACAAACCAGGAACAAAAACCAGAACATCTCATATTATACTATCTGTAGTCAGCTGAATCAAGGCTTAACTATGTAGTGACTATACTGGTGGAGTTTAGATACTCCACTAACATGAAGGTGTCTAAATCAGGGGCTGAAACCTCATCCCTAGCAGCTGACAAGTGAATTGCTCATTGACTGTATTGGTATGATACAGTCTTCACTGATTATAAAATAGTACATATGTAGACATCTCCATTTTGAGTCCTCCTCTCAAATTGAATTTCACCCTTTGCAATATTATCCAAAGGTCTCCAGCACCCTTACCACCTTGGGCTCTTACTCTGGAAATACTAAGGGAGAGAACAAAACCAGAGACCTGAAAGACTCCACACACCATACAGGTACAAAAGATCATGACTACATTCAGTTCTTAATCCCACTGTATTTATATGAATCTCAGTCTTAGAAGCCAAACTTCCATTAACCCACCTCAACCCCCACTGTTCAGCTGTACATACAGAGGCTATTTTTTTCATTTGCCCTTCTCTAACCTCTGTCTCTTGAGAGCAGTTTTCTCATCTTCTACTTCTTCAAATCTTGAAGTAAAAGAACTCCCTGACCAGAACCTCCTTGCCTCAAGTGGTCCCACAGACTACCTTTAGAGTAGTAACTTAAGCATTCTTGGTTATGTCCCCAGGCACTGAGTGCAGCTGGTAAAAAGCAGCCTGTATCTATGTTAGTAAAATATTTTAGCCTCCAGAACAGCGTGTTTGCATGCTAAATGCACTGGAAATGGTCTATAGAGTATTCTAGCTCCCAGTCTGTGTCCAGGAATCATTTTGGAGAGTTCTAGTTTGCACAGACTGAAAGTATCAGACCTCCTTAGCAGTTTAGCAGCAGACATGATTGAGTTTCAGCACCCAGGAGTATTTCAGGCAGCGTTTAATCTACAAGTAGAACCACATCCATATGGTCTCAAACTAGAAGTAGCACTTCATCATTCAGTCTTCTTAAACTGACATGTAGATCTGCTTACGCTGACCAGGAAAAGCTGGAGTTTGCTACTGATAGGTTTCAGAGTAGTCTCTGGAAGAGCAGGATAATCATTAACACCTGTACATGATTAGACAGACCTAGAAAAGCAATATAAATGTAAACCAGGAAGAAGACAAAAGGGAAGAGACCGTATTTTCTACATGAGATAAAAAAAAAGAATGCTCTGAAACTAATCTCCTAATGACTCCTAATGACTAAGAAAGCTGCTGAAGATGTTTTTCCTCTTCTTTGCTTAGCTGAGCTTAGTATTTCAGAGTGCGTTAGAGCAATACAAAAATGCTTTGAGCTCCAAAAAATTACAGGCAATTCGTTTAACTTTAATGCATACTATGCATTAAAGCATGCATCTATACATAGTCAAAGGCTGTACTTAATCTGAACAGTTACCATACCTGTTGTGTAATTCACTTCAAATAAGCAGTACAATTTAGGTGGATATCAGCATCATAAGTTTTCCAATCAAAAGCCCCATGCTAATGTGGTATTGGCTTCTAATATGTAATAGAGCTTATTTTACTTCAAGCATGTGCTACATCTGTACAATAATAGCTTCTCAGGTCACCCTTGGGTCCCTGGTTGTCTGAAGTACATATGTTTTTCCTTACAAAAAGAAGACTTCTGGAATTAATTCCCTACACAATGGAAATATTGTGAGGTCCTGACAGTTAACTGCTCACAACAGAAGTATGGACGTAATACTGCCAACTTTACCTCTCTCTGCTCTAGTCTTTCAACATCGGGGATGCAACATCTGTCTCTTGTTATGCCACAGAAGTACTGCTTTTGTGAACATTAGTCTATTCCCATATTGATCACGAAACCTCCTACACAGAATAGTTACTACATTTTGGGTAACAGCACATTGACTCTAGAGGAAATCTGGATCAAGTGCTGTGCAGGCTTCCTTATAAAGTGGTAGACACAAGCCATATTTTAATATATGGAGCCCTAGTTACCTGCCAGTCTGGCATTTATGGTCTAGTAAGATATTAAATTTATAAAGCTTGTATTTTTAGTTGAAAAAAAGACCTGTATTTTAAATGTCTTGTTCCAGTTTTCTTGTGTATCAAGCCCCTTTATCTAAATATGTATCAGACTTTCAGTTAGAAAAAAACAAATGCAAGATGTGTATCTTTAAAAGTTCAATTATCATCCTGACAATTTTAAAAGCAAATGTTAGGATACTTTTTCATGACACTGACCATTTAATGAAACTCATTTTCACCATCCCTTTAAAAAATACTGGCTACATCAGGTTTTTTGGAATTCTGTATGATTCACAAGAAATATTCATTTTTTTTTCTTTTTAGGTAATGCGCACATTTTTCTGAAACAATGAAATACATCTTTTCTTTAAGACTGTGTGAGTGAGATGGGTTTGGGTTTATTTTTCATAATTTTATGAATTTTTACACATTATTCATATTACCTGAAATTACCATATGCAGTAATAACACTAGTCACTGAGAAAGTCTCCAACCCCACAGGAAAAAATATCTTGTCTGATGTTGTACAACATGAGGTGACTACTGGTGGAAAACATGGTGTTTAGTTTTCAGTGGCACTGCACATCGAAATAAATATGAGTAAGAAGACTTCCAAGTATCTTGCATTTTTAATAGAGGTTTGTTAGATATTTTTCCTGTGTAAAATCAAGCCTATCAAGGTTCCGTTCTCCTAACACATTTGTAATTTGAAGGGGACAGGCAAATCCTAAACATAGTATGTTGGCCTTTCTTGTTCCCATCCAATACAAGTGATTTGTTCTGATAGTTCATTGGAAGCAGGGAGGAAAAATATTGTTATTGTTGTTAGTATTTTAAGTAAATTGGGAGAAGCAGTATTTACACTTTCCTAAATGTAGGGACTTTAAATGTGCTTCAGCCTATGGAGGAAGAATGTGGAGAACTGAGCTCTTCCTCTCCTATACCTTGTCATGCCATACATGACGTTTTAACCTCCACCAATTTTTTCCTGCTAATCTACCTTGCAACTGACCAATAATTTTTACTTTAGTTTTTTGACATACTCTTTTCAGTGAGAAGAAATTTTGTGGGGTTTAGAAGTTTCATAGTTACATAATTATTGTTTATTTACTTTTAAGTTACATGAATGACCAATCTACATGTTTTAGGCAACCTCCAAACAAAATTCAGAAATACAGTTTGTTTAGAGGTATTTCTTAAGCTTTAAGTTGATGTCACTGATTCATAAGGTTGATCTTGACAGAACAGTAGAAATGCATCAGGAAAATTATCTAGACTAAAAGGCACTATAGAATCTACTGCCTACGTCAAGTGAGAAATTTCAAAGACAGATCATGACATATCATCCAAAATATGAATGTGGAGTGAAACTATATTTGTATAGACTTCAGCACATTTTCCTTATTTACATTAGAGCATGTGAGAGATGAAGTTGACTTACAGTTCATGCCTTTGAATAAGTATAGATGAATTCTTTTAACAAGATAAAGGAAAGCCATTCAAATGCATGCTGGTATTTCTCAGATTGCAAAGGAACAGATATGCTGAAGTGTAGAGGCAAATACTGATTCAAAATTCATCTTAATATTCAAAGCCTGTCTGATCTTGTTTATTAATCACAGGTTATTCCACACATTCTTCGTAATTTATTGTAGTGATGTACAGCCAGCTGATATGTGGTAACACTCATCATGTAGCTACTCTTTTGTGAAGGCTATGTGGGTGCCTCTGTGCAGTGTATTAAAAAACTGGTTTACTGTATGTCTACCTTTCCCTACATCTGTATACCCTGAAAATAGTCTAAAGGAGTCCTCATTATCTTCTGTTTCTCTGTGTCAATGAAACCTTAATTTTCTTTCGGAAAGAGTCTTTTTTTGTGTGTTAAACAAAGTGTGTTTTGACAGGTTCTTGCACATGTTGTTTTCAGCTTCTTTTGTAAGTTTTAACTACACAACAGAAAGTATTAAACAGCTTTTTAATGCATCCGTCTTCTTATAATGTACCTAATATATCTGGCACTTTGAAAGAGATGCATGGTTTTGGTTTGCAGTGTCTTTTTCTTGCAAATATTTTAACCAGTAAGATTTTTGTACAATGGATTTGATTGTCTAATAGTCTTTAAAATATCTGTATATGTATATATAAAATAAATTTTAAAATGTCATAGATGGTAAGTATAAGAGAGCAGATTCATAATATTAAAAGTATTTTCATAACTGACTTTATGAAGATTATTAATTTAACAGACATCAATGGGTTGGCAGCACTTGTACTGTTTTCATAACTGTAGGCAAGTTATAGAATCCTGTGCCACTACACCTCAAGAGAGATGACAGAGAGTACACATGGCAGTCATGCTGACAACAGCACAACATCTGGGATAAATATGTTAGTACTAGTGAAATGATAGTTACTTGTGTGAAGAGGCAGCTCGCTCTATCTCCTTGTGCAGGGGTAGTTACTGAAGGAAAACCTGGAAGTTGAATCTCTGTGTATTTTTCTAATTCTTTCACCTCTGTTTTGTAACATGGGGGAATAAAATGTGCCGAGGAGCTTGGCATTATCCATCATCCAGACGGTGTATAGTTGGGAATGGCATAAATTCGGTGCCCAAAACCACTGTCTGACTGGAATAGAACCTGGTGTCCATTCATCAAATTCTTAAAGCATTATCTCCCACTTACTGAGCAGGTGGATAAAGTATAAAAAAAACATGGCATGACTTCCGTGGCAGTTGTTTTTTTTGTTGTATTATAAATCCATATAAATCACTTCCATCTCTCAGTGTGGCAGGAACAGGTGATGGTGAGAGAAATTGCCAGCACAACTCTTTGCACTTAAAAATCATCTTTACCACCATTCAGTAGGCACTATATGAGATCAGTTGGAAACAAAAACAAAAGTGGAGAACAGGCACAGGAAACTGCAAATTCTTGCGAACTTTTTCTTTGAAATAGCGAATAATTATTATCATCCTTTTTATGGATAAGGAAACTGTCCAAACCAATAATTTACCAACAAGATTTAATCTCTTCTTGGTCTGGAATATTCAAGATGAAGGTTATTCTACCCTGAAATGTCTTATTTGTTTGTAGAAACATGTACTCTCCTAGTTGTAGAATCTTTTCATTTTCTTTGTTTGGTTTGCTTTTTTTCTCTATGAATATGCACTCTCCAGCTCCAGCTGCTTTCTTGTATCCTGTAGGACTGTAACTTCCACAGGCCAACTAGTTTCAGAAACACTGCAGCTATTGTTATCTGTCTATGGAATAAGAGAATCACAGACCGGCTGAGGTCACAAGCAGCCTCTGGAGATCATCTAGTGCAATTCCCCTGTGCTCAAGCAGGGCCAGATGCAGAAGGTTGCTCACGACCATGTCCAGCTGGGTTTTCACAGAATCACAGAATCACAGAATGTTCGGGGTTGGAAGGGACCTCTGTGGGTCATTTAGTCCAACCCCACTGCCCAAGCAGGGTCACCTACAGCAGGCTGCACATGACCACGTCCAGGTGGGCCTTGAATATCTCCAGAGAGGGAGACTCCACAAATTCCCTGGGCGGCCTGTTTCAGTGCTCCGTCACCCTCAGAGGGAAGAAGTTCTTCCTCATGTTCAGGTGGAACTTCATATGTTTCAGTTTGTGCCCATTGCCCCTTGTTCTGTTGCTGGTAACCGCTGAAAAGAGTCTGGTCCCATCCTCCTGACACCCACCCTTGAGATTTTTATAAGCATTTATTAGGTCCCCTCTCAGCCTTCTCTTCTTCAGGCTGAACAAGCCCAGCTCCCTCAGCCTTTCCTCATAGGACAGATGCTCTAGTCCCCTAATCATCCTCGTAGCCCTTTGCTGGACTCTCTCCAGCAGCTCCTCATCTTTCTTGAAGTGGGGAGCCCAGAACTGGACACAGTACTCCAGATGGGGCCTCCCTAGGGCAGTGTAGAGGGGGAGGAGAACCTCCCTCGACCTACTGACCACAGTCCTCTTAATGTATCCCAGGATCCCATTAGCTTTCTTGGCAGCCAGCGCACACTGCTGGCTCATGGTCAACTTGTCGTCCACCAGCACTCCCAAGCCCCTCACCACAGAGCTGCTCTGCAGCAGGTCCTCCCCAAGCCTGTACTGGTGCATGGGGTTATTCTTCCCCAGGTGCAGGACCCTTCACTTGCCCTTGTTGAATTTCATCAGGTTCCTCTCTGCCCAACTTTCCAGCCTGTCTAGGTCTCACTGAAAGGCAGCACAGCCTTCTGGTGTACCCACCACTCCTCCCAGTTTGGTGTCATCAGCAAACTTGCTGAGGGTACACTCTAACTCTTCATCCAGGTCGTTGACGAACAAGTTGAACCAGACTGGGCCCAGTACTGACCCCTGGGGGACACCACTAGTTACCTGCCTCCAACTAGACTGATGACAACCCTCTGAGTTCTGCCAGTTCTCTATCCACCTCACTGATCACTCATCCAGCCCACACTTCCTCAGCTTCCCTAGGAGGATGTTATGGGAGACAGTGTCAAAAGCCTTGCTGAAGTCTAGGTAGACAACACCCACTGCTCTCCCCTCATCTACCCATCCGGTCATGCCATCGTCGATAGGTATCAGATTGGTCAAGCATGATTTCCCCTTGGTGAATCCATGCTGACTACTCCTGATAACCTTCTTTGCCTCCACTTCCTTGATGATGACCTCTGGGATGAGCTGCTCCATCACCTTTCCCGGGATGGAGGCGAGGCTGACGGGCCTGTATTTCCCTGGGTCCTCCTTGTTGCCCTTTTTGAAGATTGGCTTTCCAGATGGTTGGCCCCCAGCATGGAGTTATTTCACACCAGGTGCATAACTTCTTGCTTTCCCCTGTTGAAATTCATGAGGTTAATATCAGCCCATTTCTCCAGCCTATCCAGGAACCTCTAAATGGCTGCACAACCCTCTGATGTTAATAACCAGTCCTCACATTTTTGTATCATATGAAAATTTTAAAACTAATTCCTATTCATATTCCTGTGTACAACTTTTTTTTACATGAATAGTCACAATCATAATACTGAATTCCACTCATTTCCCCCAGTGGACAACAAAAAAGGAGCATTGTACAGTAACTTTTAAAAAATTCTGACAGACAGCAGCAATGGAAACTGCCTTGTTCTCCTGTGTTAACCATTAAACACCCAGTTGTGAGGTGTTCTACCATGCATTTCTCTTTCTCTTCTAGTTAAGCGGGAGTATTTGTATCAGATATAGAGCTGTCCCATTCTGGAATAATTAACTCCAGTGTCTATAAATATCCATAGTGATCTTAATATGTGCTTGTTCTAGCTATACAGGGTTGTATAAATTCTGTATCTAAATACACTAAAAACATAAAAATAGCACAGAAGCTGACAATTTTTTTCTTTTCTTATCTTTGTACTAAATAGAAGATTAAAAAATCAAAGCCACATTATTTACATTTCATATTGTCTTTGAGTAGAAGTCACCCATGTACAAAGGATTACCTCTAAGCTTATGCACAAGTTATAAAAGTCATGTAAGTGAAGTTTGCCGTGCTCTGTGTCTCATCCATTAGTTATTTCTGTATTGCTTTCTTGGTCCTGGTTCTGTGCTATACTTTATAGGGAGCACCTTGCTTTCCCATCACTTCCAGAGTACAAAGAAGATGTAATTGCAGGGGTTTCAGTAGAGGTGCTTCTGACTTATCTCGTCATCTATCATTGTTGTTGAGCTCTGAATTTTCCTTACATTTAAAAATCTGTCAGGAGTTTTTTACCTGCTTATTCAGAGTAACTCTAGCTGAAAAAGCAAATTGCAGTGTATTAAAAAGTTAAAAAGGATTCTTAAAAAATTTTTATATATTTTACCTTTTTTTCTTTCAAGAAAGGGCATAGGTTAGAATAGTTGTTACTTTAGTAGGGAATTTACAAGTATGAGAATGTAAGTGAAACACAAATGCCAACATAAAAATGCTATGGTCTATTTTTTTTCGTCCGTAAGCAATTTTCATGTAATAAATGTTTTTCTTTTTTGTCTTTTAAGTATACAAAATGATGGTACATTAGTTTATAACTTCAGCAAATGTTTTACAGTTTTGTGCCTTACAGTCATGACTTGCTATTTGTATTTCAAAATGTAGAATACCGTTTACATATCTAACAATACCACTGCTGGCATTGAATACTATTAGGGAAGTTAGCATACAGAGAGTCAACTGATGTTGCTGATAATTTGCTGAAAATTTAGCAGAGATTGATCCACAATATATTTAAACAAGATTCAAACTTTGAGTAATCGGACAAATCTTATGCTTAATGTTAAGTATGTGTATAAGAGCTTTTCTGGAAGTGGATATCACAATACTTCTGTACGCATAACTTGAAAGTTATTAGAATTTTTTTTCATTTTTTTCTTTCAAGAAAAAAATAATTGTCTCCTTTCAATCCATTTAAATGTTTTTTTAAACCATTTTTGAAAACTCTAGCTTCTAACAAACATAAGGCAATATTATTCCCTTCTGAAGCAGAAATATTTGCAACTGAAGATTTTTTTTCTAGTGAAAAAAAAGGATTGTGTGAAATATCAAATAATCAAATGACGTAAGCATATTTAATATGCTGGATCTAAATATCAAGAATACAAATATCTTTAGAAATGTTTGCAACAAGCATACTGACTTAGGCATTTGGAAGGCATTAGATACTCCTAGAAATTGTATATGTTAGAAATAGATATTGGAAAGTTTCTTTCTGGTATCCTTCTGATTTATCTTTCTGGTTATATCATTTTTTGCAGCTTTCTTGTGTATCTAAAGAAGTCATTCAATGTAAGTTGAAGTTAAGAAATCATAAATGTATTTTTTTCAAATCTTAGTGTCAATTATAACATTTTTCAACTTAGTTTTTGCCCTGAAGCAAGTCCTAGACATCAAAGGGTGAAATGACAATGTGAAGTATAGGAAATCACACCACCATTTCCAGTAGCAGCAATGGAAATTGCACATTTAATTCCTCATTCACCAGGCTGAAAATTTCCCCCTGAAGAGTCATGAAATCCAAGAAAATTACCATGGGGATGAAACCCTTGTAATGGATGATTTAACTAGATTTTGATACCTGGAGAGAAAAGAAAATGAAATTTCAGGAGCTGTATTTAACTGATAACATACTACATTCCAAAGAAGGCTATACAAGGATAAGCAGTAATATTAGAGAAATGGTGCTAGAAGCAGTGGTTGTACAGAAAGATAAAGCATAAGGAATAAAAGGAACAGGTTGTTACCCTTGGGACTCGAAAGGAACATTAAACTGCTGAGGGCTAAACAGAAGAGCAGTTATTCTTGGGTACCTATTCATGACAGGAGGGCCTCCTAAAGGAGCTTACTTGTAAGAAGACAAGGAAAATATAGAAAGCTAGGGAAGGAGGTGCAGCAGCCTGTAAGGATGATGCACAAAAGGAAGAAGATAAAATTATTCTGCCAATCTATTATAGGTATATATAGGAAGGATAAGGATAAGCAATGGTGAAGGACTTACTGCAGGTAAATGTGTTGCAGTGGGTAATGGGAACCTGCAATGACGTCTCCTGCTTTTACAGTTTGAGTAAAATGCTAGTCCTGTGAAAGTGAAAAGGCACTTTAGTAAGAAGAATTTAATCTCATAACTTTTTCTAAACCTTTCTTTTGTCTACATGCTCACTGCACATTCACCTTGTACGTTCTCATCCATATCAGCATAAGAACTTCTCCTTTGCAGTCACATTATTATGTACCATTTCTTCTTTATCTCAATGTTTTACTGAGTTTTACTCATTTAAAATGGCAATGGAAGTACTTTTTCTTAGTCTTTGTCTCTTCCATTTTATTCAGATTGTGTCACATTCTATTAAAGTTTTTTATATACAGTGATCTGAAAGTCACTATAAAAATATATATGGACGTTGTCATGTATACCTAAACATAATTTATTAAAACATAAATGTAGGTTTAGGGTCCAAGACCCATGTTTAACCCACCAAAGTATGTGCTTACTTTAGATCTTGAAGATCCTTGGAGTTAATTGTAAGATTTAATAAGGGTCTTAATAGCCAAATTAAAGGTCATTTAAAATACCGTGCCCAAAACCGAAATAATGTATTCCATTAAAAAAAGGAAAATGTCAAGTCGCTTGTGTAGAAACTTCTGATGAGCTCCTGACTTATTTTGAAGGTAGTGAAAGGTGATAAGTACTGTACTTTTTTTATTTTGAAGTTTCCTTTAATGTAGGGTTTTAAGTTTCCAGAGTGCTGTGAGTATCTAGTGTACAATCACAATCAATAATACATATAGATGTATACATCCCTGTTGACTCTCAGAAAGATAATCACATCATATAATTTAAGGCATCTAATTTAGCTGCTTGGAGTCACCTACTGAATCCATAAGAAACATGGACTTCTTATTTTAGGTATTCTGCAACACACCAGAATTAAACACCTGAAGTGAGTGATAAGAGCAACCTCACTCTCCGGCTTCATTCAGCCAATTTTAACAAGCCAGTGACATACCACTAAAAGCATTCAATAAGGTAACTAGCTTGCTTCAATAACACTTGCCCACTTCTGTATCAAAGCTTACTTTGCCTTATCTTAATTTTGAAAATATATAAGTGTGAGATTCCCCCCCCCCTTATTCTCTTTGGAAGTTCTTTTGTGTTTTTAGAGGGTAAAATCCAGTAAAATAGTATTATATATGTGTAAGCAACCTCTTCTTTAATTCTTGTTTAACAGTGAGTTATTTTTTCCCTGAGCGCACATCTCTTCTGAGTTTTCCCAGAGACAAGTGTCTGACTTGAGGACACAATGGATTGGTTTGTTTCCAGTTTTAGGTGATAAGTTCCATGTTTTTTTTTCTGAGTAAAATTCTAATTCCAGGGAAGTCTCATGATTTTGGTCTTTGATTTCACCTTCTGCTTTTAAAACATGTGTTGAGCTTTTTTCTCAATTCAAGAGTAAATACTTCCAATTAAGTCCTCTAGGATCAAGATGGAGATCTAATTCTTTCCCTGATATCAAAATGTATTCCTCAGACAATGAAGTTTTCATCGGCAAACCATAAAGAATTCAGCAGAGCCACATAGGAATAAAAATGTTATTTTTTATTTTGGCACATACTGTACAATAAGTTTCATTATTTTTGTCACAGATACAGGAAAGCGTCCCTGTACAGATACAAAATAAATAATCTCTATTAGGTAATCAAGATGGGGAGCTGATGCTGTTGCTTGTTTTAATCAATCCATGAAAGGAAAGCGATTATAAAGCACACCAGCACAATGTATCCCCATGAGCCTCTAGTAATTGGGATGATCGTTTAATTGGCACATTCTGCTTCTACTGGGATGTGCCATTTAAGAGGGATCTGGTTTACTCTGCAGTTACAGGGTTTATTATATGATCTTCTCAGCTAATATTACTTGTAAAGAAAAATGAAAAAGATGTATAGAATTTTCATCTTTATTTTGTCAACTGCACAAACTACAGGATCTTTGGTTCTCACACTGAGCCGAGAGAAAAAAAAAGACAATTATGCTGTTGGGAAGGAATGTATATTTTCCACTGTGTTAAAAGGATCAAATGAAAAATCATTGGTAGCTACACTCTTATGCAGTACAATCGACATATCTGTATGGTAGAGAGATGAACAGAGAAACACAAAGAAAGGGTAATGTAAGAAGGAAAATGACTGAAAAATAAGTAATTTATGGCAAGTAGTGATTCTTGTGCATAGGTTTAAGTTTTTTTAATAAGGATATAAATTTAAATTTATAGAAATAGCCTAAACTGTTTTAAGTATATTTCAATAATTATGTCAAAGACATGGGATTAGATTACTTGTTCTTTTTCTCCTAGCAAGGCGAATAAACAGGGTATTAATTTTAGCAAACTCATTTCACTCATCAGCTTTCAAACCCCATTGAAGGGTCAGAGATTTGTATAGCTAATGTCATTCCAGGTATCCAGATTGTCTTCAAAGAAGCTTCCAGCTGACAAAATAAAGAAATGGCACACATGAATTTTCTGTTCTCTAGCTCACAGATTCATTGCAAAATTAAAAAAAAAAAACAAAAAACAAAAAGCAAAACACAAAGGAAACAAAAACATGAAAGAAATTTCTTCAAGTACTTTTCTTTCAAGCAACATCTTTTGTTATATTCCCAAAGGTATATCCTTCTACAAAACTAGGATAACTTACCATTTTATTTGTGATGGAAATAAACTACAGCTAAGAAGGGCTGGAAGAAATAGCAGCTTGATAGAATTAATATGGTATTGTCAAACAGACTGTGAATTCCAGTTTGTAAAAGGATAAATGTATCTTATAAATACGCACTTGGTATATACATTATACATTTACTTGCTAACATTTTCCAATGAATTTCAGTCCCTGATTGTCCCTGAAGCCAAATACCAGACTCTCGCCAGAGCAACATCTTGTGATTTCTGATCACTGAACTGCAGTGACTCCCCAGAAGTCAGACTGATTGTCTTTTCCACCCTGAAGGTATATTGGTAAAGAATCCAATTTCCCAAACCTCAATTAGCATCCTCTGCCCTGTCCACATTTTTAAGCCAAGAGGAAAACAAAACAAAACAACTTTTCAGTGTTGACTTCCACTTGCATACCACTCACCGAGAGGACTTCCGCATTCCTTCTGTAGTAGGTGTAAAACCCATTATATGGATTTCGTATTGTAGCAGCCTAGTCTTTAGGTGTCATGTTTCCTGGAGGTAGATGATATCAACGTATCTCTAGTGGACTGTCACAGTTTAGAGCAGGGTGTCAATGAACTGAATGACAGACGCTCTCTATGAACTCCCACCCTCCCACCAGAGGAAGGGAAAAGGAGGAAAAGGGAGAGAGACTTACAAAATGAATACAAGAAATTTTACTAATAACACTGGCAATACAAATACTACTAATAATACTAAGAGAAATAATCTAAAATATACAAAACCAATACTGAGTTTCCCAGAGTTGCATGCCAGGCACTGGCATGCCGCCAGCAGCTGCCGAGCAGCACCAGGATGTCCCAGACTGGACATGGCAGTGGGCAGGAACTGGACTCAGGGACACACGGATCTGAATCTGGATCAGGATCACAGGTAGAACAAGAAGCAGGGTCCTCTTCAGAATCCGGCCATGGACGAAGAGAGAAATACCCTAGTGATCTCCCGGCTTTAAACTGAGTATGACGTGTATGGCATGGAATACCATGTTGGGCAATATCAGGTCACCTGTCCTGTCTGCCCCTCCCTGCAAGTACGACCCCTTCCTACTCCTCACTTGCAGGACCTAAGAGATCTGTCAGTGACCTTGGCAGCTATACTAATAATTATAAACAGGGGTCTTTTGCTGCATTCCTTTCCTATCCTTAGCTCAGTGTAACTATAAACATCAGGTGTTATCAGCTTTGGAGCGGACAGTGTCTGTAAAATATGCAGCCAGCTTCAGAAAAATGCAGTTAGAAGAACTTCGCTGTAAGGAAGATTCACTAAAAGAAAATCAGTTCTGTTTTAAGCAAAACCAGGACATGGACGATAGTCATATGATTTTCACCTTCCTTGTCTAATACATACTTAATTGCAGGGTAGACCATAAGTCCCTTCTTTGTTGCCTTGATTATTACTCTCACGTTCCCTCATTCCCTCATTTTGGCTTCCCACTGTGATTTCCCATTTGGATACAGTTCCTCTTGCTTTTGTTTTTGTTTTTCTTTCATTTAACTTGCTTCACTTCACAGATACTTTCCCAACTATCAGTCATTTTGCCTGCTCCTGACATTCATTAGCAAAGAAAACATATCTGTGAAGGCCAGACTCTCACAATCTATGCAATCTAAAATTCCCAGTGCTTTAACAAGCATGACATTTCAGAAATGTTGAATAGCAACACTGAAGTCAATAGCATCTATGCCTACTCAGTAGTTAAAAATCGAGCACTGGAGGTAGTTTTGTGAAAATAATACTGTGTATACGGCCTTGTAAACAAAGAAACAAATAAGAAGACCAGAAAAAAGTAAGATGAAAGCACAGAAAACTATCATTATTGTGTCAGCCTTCTTTTATGTCTCAAAGTTATGCTAGATATTCGTATTTCTAAAAGTTTTCTTTCTGACTGTCTAATTTCAATCTTCAGTTTTTCCAGGAGAATGATTACGTCAGTTGCCATTTGGAAAAAGGTAATTTGCTGCTAGATTAATAGCAATGTCACTATTATAAAAAAAAAAAAGAAAAGAGAAAAAGAGAAGTTGGTTAGATCACATGAAATGTTGGGCATCTCAGAGGTAGTGAATACAAAATATTTTCTCAGTTTATGAATATTAAAACAAGAAATATTTTTTATTAATTAAATCAGGTCTACCAAGATTTTATTAAGTAATTGCAAATTATATGTCTTTTAAGATGGAATATTATTTCAGTTATGATTAGTTCTGAAGAACTTCAGTGGAGTCATGATGGTAAATACATCACATAAAAGGCCTGATCAGATTGTGATTGAGCTGTTGATTCAGCAGTGATGTTCATGCTGATACCGGAAGGAACAATTAATTTGCTTTGTGATTTCGCACCTGTTCCAAGGTAAGGTGTGTGTTAGCAAACAAAAATTTTGCATTTTATAAGTGGATACGTGTGATGTTTACCATTTATGAATTCGCTAAACACAGAAGAATACAGTTAAATCTATACAAGAATGTTTTTATACCTAGACTTTCATTTTAATCTATACTCGATTTTGTCAAGTGTCTCTTACAAAGTCCTATTAACTTTGACTGAGACTCCTTAATTCACCAGAAGTTGTTCATTATGTTTATTCACTCAAATTCACTCTTCAATTATTCTAATAATTTATTTATTTATTTATTTATTTATATACTTAGACAAAGAAGTCAGCTTGACCTCGATAATACCATAAAGATCAGTCAAAAATGTCTACATTTTTCAGTCATCACCACATTTCTTTTTAAGGTACAATAGAGTAACTCTCATGATCTACAGATTTTCTCTTTCGGATGTGTAATAATCAGGCCAACACAAAATATCCTCTTCAAAAACAGTTTCAGCCTGGCTCATTTTTACATACTACCTTATTTTCAAGTTAACAAGGTTGAAAAAGAATTGAGCAGAGAAGAAGCAGGGCTAATACGGTTTATTATTTTAATAATAAAATGTCATAGTACTGGTGTTCTGCTCCCAAACAGGTAGTGAGTCATTCAGAGGAAGTGTTGCACATTAACAGAAAAAAGAGATAAAAAAGTAATCGGTGGTGTGCCATTGCCTCTTTTGCCACCTAGCCTGCACATTGCGAATTGTAGAGGCCAATCAAAGAAATAGAAGAAAATATGAAACCTTGAACTAGAGATTACTTCATAAAGTCCCTGCCCAGGAAGGGGCAATTATTAATGCCTCAACAGAATGAATTCTGGCATCTTTAAGTATCTGAGATAGACTTTGTAGCTGATATGTTCTTTCAATACATTTCTTTTTTTTTTTTTTTTTTTAAATTCCTAAGTCAATTTGCTTAAAGAAAAATAGAAAAAGCAAATTCCATCCCACAGACTTAAGTTGACAGCTCCTTTACTGTGCAGGTTGTCAACATGTTTTAAAGTTAAGCTTTCCATGTGGTATTTTCCTTGTCAATTGCAATGATGCTATAATCATTCTTAATTATTGAGTAGACTGAATAAAGGTTTTCCCTTCAAATAATGCAGGGGTATGAGTGTTTTAGTAAAAAGGCTGTCAACTGTCCACCACTAGTCATATCAGCAAGCCAAAAACTTACAATCTCCCACAGGTTTTCCAATACATCATACCATTCTGCAACTTCAAGACATGTCTGTTAACTGCTACAGCTCTGCTGTAACTGAAGCTTAGCAATGGTTGAGAGCATGCCCTGTGTTGGTGAAGGTCAGTGAAGCCAGAATTTACTCAACTGCCTGAATTATCAGAGAATTTTATTACACTTTTCTCATGGAATACATACAAGCAACAATTTTCAGACATTTGTAACTGAAGAAACTTGTGTGGGTGTGCCAGTGTTATATGTTCTTTGCACTGGAGATATCCGCTACCATGTTCCCGACACAAAGCATGGATGTGCTAGAACTCTGTGTATAGATCTAAGAAATTTAATATCGGGAAAAAACATATTCTTATCTACCTTTCCTCTCAGTAATAATGAGCTTACACGATGAAGAAAAGTTTTGATTTTTTTTTTATTCTTTTCATACAACAGTGTGTGCTAGAAATCAAAGACGTAAAATGTCAGCTCAGTTCATTAAATTCTGGAAAAATAACAAGCAAATCAAAATACATTCTACAATATGAGGTTGAACTCTTTATAGTCACTGATCACCTCAGTTAAAGACCATATACTCACCTCAGTTAAAGACCATATACTATCTTTTGTTTAAGCAAAGAAGATGTTAAAAATATGATTTTGTAGATTGTTCAGTTCTTAGTGAAATTATTGAAGTTCAATCTAACAAAATCATTCAACAGCAAAGTGAGAAGCTGGAAGCACTGAAAGGGTTAATATAAATGCTACATCTTTGAAGTCTGTTGCATTCTGGTAGGAGAGGTTTATTCATCTCAGGTATTGCTCCCTCTGTGTTGAACACGCATGAAGTTTTGGTTTTACACAGTTTGCCGCAGTTCAATATTTGTTGTAAAAGTTTTTTTCACTGTTGCTAATAAGTCTTGAGCATTTTTTTTTATTTTCGAAGTAGATTAACTTGAGAATTGTGTTCAATGATTGGGTTCTGCTATCCCTCGTTATACACAGATGTGCTAGTTGAGTTGCCTTTGACAGCGGCAATTTCCAGAACAGCTTTAATAGTTTTATGGATATCAGAGTAGGTTTCTGGCAGACACCAGGTCTTAAGCTGAAATGCATAGGAGTTTGCTAATTATTTGTTTGTTGATACACTTCTCCCAGCCACCACTTTTGTTTCTGAAAATCAACTTGTAGCTTAGAAATATCCTTGACTATGAAAAAAGATCACTCCTAACTTTAAGAAAAGTCATGAGGGGAAGCATAGGCAAGTTGTAAGTTACAGTCAGTATTGTTAGATAATAACTGGAGTGAGTAACAAAACCTTGAAAGAGAAGTATCTATATTTTATATTATGTTTGTTCTGTTAGAAGCCGTGGTTTAGTATACTTAGAACAAATATGACCAAATAACAATGTTTAGTTTGCTTCTCCACGGGATCTGAATAAGCTAAACATTCCTTTAAAATTACCGCTAGAGATAATAGAGGCCCACTTATATATTTGTCACATATATTCATTCATATTTACGCTCAATTAAAACCGAGAGCTTCATTAGGCTTTCATATCATGGAATAACAGTTTAGAGAGGGTCTAAATTTAATGCACACTAAAGATCTTGGTATATGTCTTTCGATATTAATTCATGAATGTGTATCACTTTCACTCATCAGCTAATGTCTGTTCCTTGCTCTTTGTCCTTGTCCCTAGTATTTTTCTTTCTGCAGTCCTTTTGATTACTCTTTAATGTGAAAGGACACTTCTATCCACGGCAGCTTCTGCTAAGGTCGTACACAGAGGGGAAAAGGAAGAATTAGCACTCAGAAATTCATTACTTTTCAGCACCTTGGTTAAAAGATGGGGGGATTCTCATGACTTTTGAAGCAGTCTGTGAAACACAGTACAACTGCTTATGATACAATGTTTACTAAGAGCACTTCCTTAGATGTCAGCCTATTTATTTTGGTTGTACTATTTATCCCCATAACACTGTAACATTTTTCCCTCTCATTCATGGCATTTCTCCACCTTTTTTTTTTTTTTTTTAAAATA
>Ga0065711_1002521_pt1 | contig 33297 bp, 21 predicted proteins | sample Hoacrofraction12_FD_59098 | JGI IMG/M metagenome (GOLD analysis project Ga0065711, IMG submission 59098) | Hoatzin crop microbial communities from Cojedes, Venezuela - Epithelial fraction 12 v2 (version 2) | ecosystem: Host-associated > Birds > Digestive system > Esophagus > Crop | place...
TTTTTTTTTTTTTTTTTTTTCCGGCCTGGCTGCTTGACCGCAGCATCACTGGGCTGTTGATTCATAGTCTTGTGCACTACTAGTTTCAGGTTCCCTGGTCTTGTTTTTGCATTCATGCCCTTCAGCACCTTCAAAGAAATTTGTCTTAATTTCACCAGCCTCCAAATTTGTAGGATCTTTGTCATTTCCCAGATAAAATGTTTCTATCTTTGGGACTGTAGATTTGGTGTATCAGATACAATCTCTTACCATCATATAGTAGATTTAAGCTTCTTACTTTGAGAATTGGTGGAAAAAGACTCGCTGCACTCGTTTTCTGCATGTGTCTGTTTTCTGCTGGTCTGGTTGAGGGAGTAATATGCTAATGAAGGGCAAGAAGTAATAAACTGTGGTGAATTATTCCTTTTGGACCCTTGCTTTTATTTTGAAGAGTTCATACCCTCCTTCCAAGGACTATGTGGATTTTTCAGTTTCACAAAAAGGTCTTATTTTGTCTGGATCCTTTCCCTTTCACAGGTACAGGATCGCATGGGAGGACCCTTGAACTTTCTGACAGTCACTCAGAATTACACATTTTTAGTGAATTCCCTTGCCACCTTGCAAGGCTCTTTCACCAGCTGTTTTTTTCCCTCTATATAGTTTATATGGTTAACGGGCACAGATTCAGAACTGATGAGTAAAATGAGCAATCATGATTAACTTTCCTGTAATAAATTGAGCAGAATGTGTCCTGCAGCATCATTTTGTGTACAATCCTTGGCAGTGTGAGCCTTACCAGGATGTGCCAGCTCAATTCTCGTTCCTCTGGGAGAGCTGTCAGAGCAGCCAGCAGAGTTCACTTGAGACTTTCTCTTCATCCCTTGCTTTGCGGCTGCTACGTGATTTCGTGCAAAGTTTGGTGGTTTTTTTTCAAAAGCACTTTCATCTTTTACATACCTTCCCAACCTCCCCCCACCCTTCCCCAAGTTATTCTTGTTAGGGTAGGCCTGCTGGTACCCTGAAGTCTAAAACACATACATTGAGGATATCTGCTGGAGTCTTGTCTGCACTGGCAGCAGTAGGACAGACCTGTGGATATTTAATTACATGAACCACTAAGGTTATATGTGTCTTTGACAGCTATAGTGGAGATCAAGCTGAACACCCCTCCCTTCGCCCTTGACATCCACCTTTTCTAAAAAAATATTTGCCAGTGTCATATTTAGTGGATCAATAAAGCGTATGACCTTGCTACTAGAAAAAAGTCCTGAATGTATCTTTGGCAAGATTGAATCTACCTCTTTCCAACACTTCTACATGCTGTTTCGTTTCTTTTGATCAGCAGAAAGAGCCCAAGCATTAGCTGAATGGTCTTGTAATCTTCAAGAGAAGAATCTCTGTTCTAAGCTGGGGGAGTCTCTGCCTTAAAGGCCCCTTTGTATTTGCTTGGCTGTTTTACAAATGTTGCACCTGTACATGAGCCCTTCATGCAGATATAAAACGTGCACTTCAAAGCATGCTTCCGTAAACTGCTGAAACAGGAGCCTGTGTGTTTGATAAATCAAATGGGAGGCTAATCTGATTGCACAGACACCACATAGCCACAATAGCTGTGGTGCAATTACTTTTTCAGCTACAAACCTTTAATGGTGGACTTTTTCTTCAAAGGGAAAGTTTATCTCCTATACCGTTCAATATCTTTTCAGTTGTCCACTTGCTCTTTTGTTTAGTTTTGTTTTTACTAAATTCCATCTAGTCTATGCAGAGCTGGGAACTATGAATACTTTAATGCACATTACCAGGATGAATAAGATTATTTTGATTTTGACATTTCTTTAACAGTACAGTTTTTACTTTATGTAGAACTTTATTCATGAAAACACGTGTTGTCTAACCATGAACTTGGATTAGTATCTGCAGATATGGGATCTGTCCAATGCTCTATCCTCACTGGCAAAATTATTAATTCTGTCGTAGTTGAAGGAAATCCAAATTGTTATTTTATTTTTTTTTTTTAAAAAAGGCAAAGTCCAACCACAACCAGACAAAACTCCCCCTCAAACCTGAAATCTCATGTCTACTCGAACCCCTTGGCTAAAATTGGAGAAGTGTCAGGCAGAGGTTTCTCAGAGAATGCTCAGCTCTGCAGCAATAACCCCAACAGCTTTTCGAGCCTGATTACTTTGACATTTCCACCAGTTTTCCATTTCGTAATGGCATAGGGGAAGGTGGAAGGCAAACCTGACCTTGGTGCACTCTTATAAGCACGGTGTGTCAACAAAAGACAGGAAGAAAATCATTTGCAATTCAAGTAGGAATCAACAACCCTTCTGAAAGTACTGTATAGTAGCAAACAAGCGATGGTCTCATGCAAGTCATTGCAGGCTCAAACAGGAACTTATCTTGCTGATGATGTGCTCTGGGAGAGCGCATCAAGTTTCATTCTAACAAAGCATGACTTCATTTTCCTCATTTGCTGTTGTGCATTTCCAGGCTGTGGGGCTTTCCCCTCATATTTGAGCTAAAGAGAAGCCCTGACGTTGGCTTCATTGGTTGTCTTTCATGCTGAAACCTTTTCAGTCTAATCTCTTTTACTGGCAGCAACCAAAGTCAGATGCTTAAACCTCATATGGAGACTGAATAATTGCAAAAAGGGGTTGTACGCGACTGCTTCGTGTACTCACACGTGCCTGAGTGGTGCTAAGCCACAGAACCCAAATTTCAGTCTCCTTTGCTGGTCTTCAGTAACTCAATCTCCTGAACTGCGTGGATGGTGGTAGTTTCTCTCATATACTCATGTTAACTTGTTCCCATTGGACTCAAGATTTATATTCCGTGTTCTCCAAACGCAGGCAGTAAGGCTGGCTGCTCCCAGGTGCTGCCACTACTGCTGAGCTTCCACTTTACATTCCCCAAATTCCAGCCTGGTGTGTCTAGGCAGATATCTCTTGGCTGTTTACATTGAAAAACAGTATCATTGAAATACACTGAGGTCAAATAGAAAGTCAAACAACTGCTTTAGTTTTAGAGTAAGAGAGTACCAGGTGAGAAAGGTTATATGGGCAGCAAAGCTAAAGGAACTAGCCTTTAATGCAGTAGTGGAACCACCTCTGAGACTCACAGACTGAGCAGGGGTATGATGTGAAAACAGGAGAAATGGGTAGTTGAAAAAAATCCCGAAGATTTTAATTCCAGGGAAATTCCAAAGTAGGACTAGCTGTAGCACATCCAAGCTGCAAATGTTCTGAAAGTTTAGCATTTTTAGTAGTATTTTAAAGATCTGTTCAAACCACTTTGCGTTTTCTTTTTCCCAACCCTTTTACCAGTGAGCAAAGATGACAAAGCAGATTTAGAAATCTGAATGTTAGCATTTTCACTAACGACACATTCTCAGTGACTATAAAGAGAAAGACAAACTGATGTGAAGGAAAGTGGTTATTGGAGTTCATGCAATAGCATCCGTGTATGAGGCAGTAAGGATGCACGGTGTGGTGGATGAAACCATGTTACTGTATAAGGAGTGATTTGAGTACAGTAACCGTTATATCTGAATGATCACGACATGCAAGCAGAAAAAGCAATGATGTTTCTAGGCTCTGCAGAGAAGCAAAATCCCTGCTTCATCCAGGTACAGCTGAACTTTGTAGCCAAGTGCTTAATGCCATACCAGGTCAGTTGGGATATAATTGTCTCTAACTAGAACAGTCAAAAGTTACAGAGTTCACTAGCTGCTGGCTGAGTGACACCCAGAAATTTTTTCCAGACTCACAAACAAGTGAAGACACAAGTTTGAACCTGAACTTCAGGGTAATCATGCTACTCAGGAGCATAAACAAACATGGCACTGACTGGAAAATTATTCTTGAGCTGTCACTTTGACTGGTTCAGATGAGAAGTTTCCAAAGTTAGGGCCACAACCCCGAGGAGTGCTGGTGGAAGAGAGGTCACTAGCCCGGAAATGAGGTTGTGAGCCGAAAAGCTTGGGAACTGCTGATGTAGACAGATGAATGGTCATGTCAAGGGGGTCCCCTTGGAATATCCTTTTTCCTCTCTCCTGCCTCAGAAACAGTAACTCGTACAGCTAATGCATATGCAGAAATAAGGCAGTATACCTTTGAGTGAGTCTCCAAATGGCCACGTTTACTGTCCTTGCATTTCAAAAGTTACCAAAGCTAGGCTCTGGATTTATGTATGTTAAAAGAAAACCACTGTTGTTTGGAACTTTGGTGGTTTATTTTATAATACTCATACTATTGAAAAAAGTAGAAAATACAGTCAGACCAGAAAATTAGTACAGCTTATGCTACTGATTTTGTATCTTGTCATTATTAAGAAACGCATTCTAAGTTTTACAAATGTTTGGTAAAGGTCTCTAAATGTTGAATATTGGAGATTTTTTTGTGTCAGCATTAATAAGCAGTTGTTAGTGGTGTAAATGTTCAATCCAGACAAGGGACTTGCAGTGCCTCCATTGCTGATGGGAGCTCTGTTTCTCAGAATGCCCTGCAGAACCATCAGGTTGCTGTCACACCTGCCATGCCAGGGCCTCTGCAATGCAAATCTCCTTGTAGCCAAGTTTTGAGGTTTGTGGAAACCTGCTGAACTCTCCCCTGGAAATCACAGAGAACAAACAGAACACCAGAAAATTATGTGGGCTTTTATAATACCAAACCAGTGTCAGTGCAAGAGGAGTATCAGCACTGTGAAAAGGATATCTTGAACAATGTCCCTAGCCCCCTGTTTACCATCCCCGGGCATGAAGGAGGCAAGCAATAGATTTTGGGCAATTTGGAGGGAGTATAGCAATAGCACAGGTTTGAGTCAGGGGTGGGAGGGTCCAGAGGTTGATAAGCCAACACAGACCATTGTCAAAAAGCAAACATTAGATCTGTGCGGTGCAACAACTAGCTATGGCTACATGCTAGGTACAATGCAGAGGTAAAGTTAATAGCATTAATAGTGTTATGTTGAGAGGTATTTGTGGACAGGGAGGTTTTTGCAGCCAGCTGCAGCTGGTGGGTTTCCTGAGTGCTATCTTTCAGGTTCAAAGATGGAGGGACTGGTCCTGTTCCAGTGCTGAGCAAAGTGCCCTGAGCCAGCACTGGAGGTATTAGGCCAGAGGACAAGGCAGAACTGAGTTGCCTCACTGCCCCAATTACTATTACAGGGACTAAAATACTGACCTGGAGCCGTAGGTGCTGGAGAGGGTGGAAGCTAGCAGACAGTGTCGTGAGTGAGACCCTGAGAACAAGTAGAGGTAGGGTTTCTTGAATGTTAATGAGGCAGACCTAGGGACTTCTGAGCAAGGAAACTCTCTACTGTGGCTTGTTTCTAGCAAGATGAAGACTTTGGGAACACTCTTATGACTAAGTGAATTTATGCCAAGCCTGTACAACTTCAAATAGCAGCTAGCTGGTCCAGCAAGTGATGCTTAATCTTCAGACCTCTATGCCAAGGGCCCTGGGAGAGTTGCTCTTGAAGGCACCTAACTTTGCAGGATGCTCCAGACTGAATTTGTAGGTAACACTCAATTAAGACTGCTATGTGCATATCTCTTAAATGCAGAAATAATTTTAAGGAAGACATAGGGATCATGTATGTGTAAAGTTACAGGAGTGCTTCAGACCTGACCAGAGTGGTGCAGAACCAACCCTTCTCTCCAGTTCTGGTGACCCAGTATGGACCAGTCTCCACAAGTTTCTTTTCAGGGTTTAAACTAAGCCTTTGATTTGTCTGAGAAATTTGAGAGTTTATTTTCATAATTACCTTTAGTTTTGGAGCTGCCCTTAGGGTTATTTGGAATCCATTGAGATGTGCTAAACTTTTAATCAGAGGTTTCTGTAGTTCATGTCAAATGTACAGAAATCAAGTATGAGGTTTCTGCTCCAATCATGCGGAAGATTTTTTTAACTTTTGAAGTATACTGTGTTTTCTTTTAAGAAACTGGTAACTTCTGTTTAATGCTGAGCTCAGAATATGTCGTTTGAGGCAGGCTGGTTTTTCACATCAAAGCATGTGACCTCAGTTTCCCAGACATTTCCCCAAATCTATTTTTCTAGTTTGCAAAATAACCCATGGGAAAAAAGTACAGATCTCATCATGGCACTTGAAATTGCCATAGTTTTCACATGTGACTAGTGACCATGCAAGATAAAAGAAAGGGTCTAGGGGCATGTTACAGGATATTCATGGCCAGCTTGTGCCATGATTCAGGTGACTGTTGGCTTTAGTACAGTAATAACCTAGCCCTATAGCTGACCCAGTCCATCTCTTTGGGTACACTTAATCTCCAACGTACTTCTGTTACTAGATTTGTTGAGGTTTTTTTCCTTGATGCTATTTGTAAACATCTCAAGGTATATGGTGTCCTCTTCGCAGGGAAATTTTTCTAGAGGATTGGCAGGAGTTTAATTCTCGCAAGCAGTCTAACGATTTCCATTCTTAATTCTTCCTGTTACTGCTGATTATAGAGCTCATCTCTGTGATGGCACCCTTAAAATAAACTGTTATCAGGTTCACATGTCTGTTGTTGATACATAATGCAAGGACTCCCTCCTGTCCTCCTAATGGAGCTCTTGGATACCAAAGTGAACTTTTCCTGGACAAAAAAGCCCTGTTTTCAGCCTATCCAGAATTTGTAAGTTTTCAGAATAAGTCCTTTACCCAAAATGTAATGCTCCCAGTTGAAAGCCAAGCATGATAAAAAAAGCCAGGCAAAAAACATGGAGGGGGGGAAGGGGGAGAGTGGGGCTGTTTTTGCTACAGGCTATTACAGAATGTAGCCGCAGAAACAGATCAGTTCACTTAATGAAGTGCCTTTGAATTATAAGTTTTCTGTTTGTAGACAGCAGACTTTTTTGTATTGCAGTATTAACAAGGCTTCTTCTAAGGAGCTGTGACCTTTAATCTCATTATGTATGGATTTGTGTATGTGAACGTGACATACGAATTTGTTACCAAGATACTATTTGAAGCAAACATCCTAGGGCCTTCTAAGTGGGCAAGTTGATGCTGATCTCTGAGTCATCTCAGCCCAAAACTTTATTTTGTATTTTTACCACATTTTAGGCTGTAGAGGGAACATCAGCTATATTATCTGACCGATGCTATCGGGCTTCCTAATGTATATGCTATAGACAGCCAGACACGAGCATTAAGTCTCAATACGAATGGCACTGAATTAAGTGAGATTCATTTTAATGTATTGGAAAGGTGGAGCAGTTCAGCTAACTACAGCATCTGATCTATAGCAGGATAAGGCCTTGACAAGTTCTTTCAAGCTTGATGTAATTTTCATCATCTCCTTTATTGGTTTCATCAACTTTCTTCTCCTTTCCTCTTCCCTGCATGTTGCCATTTTTTCTTAGCTTATGCAAATGAATACAGCTATGTATAGATTTTTATGCTATGGCTGGTCCAGTGGTGGAATTTCCAATTTTATACAATAATGACTACTGATTAACAACCCGTTAGCTAGTTCTGAGAGTTATTCTGGAACATAGCCTTTAATAATAGGGGACTGATACATGGCAGGGGAGTCACTTCCAGTCCTGCACTCCTCCAAAAAACCGTTTAACAATGCGTGATATTTCTTGTTGCTGCATAATACTTGTTTCTGAATTCTGGCTGCATCCAAGGCTTTCTTTTTGGTCCTGCTGATGTTGCTGAGATCGTTTCACCTCACAGGGCAGTATGTTCAAAGAAGAAATACTAAAATAGTATAGAACAAAAGTATATTTAAAGTATTTCCACCCAATCTGAAACATGGTCTCTCAGGATCTTACAGACTGTGTGTAGCGTAGCCAGCTGCAATATTAATGGGACTTTACTGAAAAAGTACCAGAGCCCTGTAACTCTTGTGTAATAAATGAACTGTAGATACCTCTCTCAGTACAAATAATTAGCAGGATTTATACTGCATTCTTCTCATAAAGAATGAGTCAGTTCTCCCACACTCTCAGCACGCTGAAATTCTCGGAGAAAATGCAACTAAATGCAGTTAATTAATATAATTTCATTTAGGTATTTTTTTGTTGTTGATGACAAAGTTATTATAAATAATGAAATTTATGAAATTTCATACCTTTGTGTCAATGCATCCAAGCTTTGTAAAAGATGATTAGGGCTGAATATTGCAGTTTTAGAAGGATAGCGTAAGTTAATAAATTATTTTCATGAACATTAATTTTTTTTTGTAGAGCAGAAGTTTACTGAGAACTACCTCACTTTTAGTTTCCAGCAATCAGAAAGTGAAATTCTTACACATGTTTACAAGCAGGGGAAGCTGAACTTCAGGAAGTCACATGATTTCCAGTAACATCCCATATATAGACTTTTAGCTGATTAAAGCAGTGAAAAAAACTTGCTGTTACAAGTCTCCTGAAGCTAATGTATTATCTCTGCGTAGCCATGCTACCATATATGTGGCATAAGGCTCCTTCCCCCTTCGTTCAAAGAATTTATATCGCTAGATATTTCGGAGAAGTCACAATCCCAAACTGAATGTGCGGTGGCTGATACAGGGGGGACTTTTCTTTGGAAGCTCACAGTAACTGTGTCCAGTAAAAAGGCAAGTACAGCCCCTTGTGTACCTGACTTTTAATAGCTAAGTAAATAAGCAAATCTCAGGAAAATAATAGTGTAACAGAGGGAACAGCTTTATCAGAATCAGAAATGTAGAATTGAGGAAAGGAAGGCTCTACTGTTAGCTAATAACTCTTAGATGTGTGTTTTCTACAAACTCTTTGCCTCCTATTACTCACAAATGACTACAAGCCTTGCTTCTTGTCTCCCATACAGAACAGTATAGCTAAGAATAGAAATCCTGAAATAATGTGAAATATGTTTACATTGTTGGATTAATAATGCAAAAATAGGCTTTTGTTGTTCTTGTTGCCTGCATGGGCTGAGGTCCTTGTTTAGCTCCAATGAAACAGATTAATTCCCCAGGTTATTTGTTCCCGGTGCCTCATCTGACCCTTGCCAGGTAGCTCTGAGTCAGATCCTATGTCCTGACGTGTGTGTGTTTTTTCTCTCTGGATACACCTATGAATGCAGTGTGGAGACAATGTTTGTGCAGCTCAGTGTGATTTATCCCTTTGCTGACTCCCTGGGCTACGGCTAAAGGGGAGTTCAGAAACTGAACAGAATCATTACATCAGATATAGTCCAAAAGTGCTGCGTGTTTTCCTTCAGAGAAAGGAACTGAGCTGTCACAACAAAAGCAATTGTGGGATTTTTGGAAGGGAGTAGATGGCATAGGGAGAAAGCAATGTGTGCAAGTGGGTAGATCCAGCCATGGGTACCACATGTTTTGAAATCCTTGTGGTCTGGAGAGTGACCAGCCAGATTTTTTAGCCTGAGGCTTCCAGCTCCACCCCACTGAGCAAAGAGTTCCTGCTGCTATAGAGCCCAAAAAGTGCTTCAGCACCCTAGAGCCCTTCTGTTGCTTATCAGCATAAAAACAAATAGGGCACCTTTGCAACAGGACATTTGCAGCTCACTGCTGCCCACACCCTGCTTTTCTGCAGGCTGCTGCTTTGATATATTTTTGCATCATCAAACTTGACTAAAATCCATATTTGAAGTGGGGATTTCCTCTAGACAAACTTCGGGCTGATGAACTCTGCAGAGGAGGGTACCTGGCCTGTGTAGAACTGTTGGCGTTGACTGCAGGATGCAGAACGAGATCTGAAATATAGGGATCTGGAAGGCAGAAACTTTGTGTGATGAGGCTGTTGTGTTCTTATCATTAAGATATTAGTACAGTTGAGCTCCTTCTTTCATGATCCACTCCTGTGATGGCTACCAAACCCACTCCTTCAGAGAAGGTCTGCAGCCAATTATCCAGATAATGAAGAAGGGCAGGGAGAGGGGAGATTACCCACAGCTAATACAAAACATGTGCCAGTGAGGCAGTGACTATTCATTGTGTTCGCCTTTTACAATGTTGTAAGTGCAGAGGGATAACCTTAGATACCAGGAAACTGCCAGCCGGTGCGAGCCTGTGTCCTGGCTGTGATGCAGCCAAGGCAAGATGGACTGGACCAATCTATGGCCCGGATAATCCAATGCTATGTCCCAGACATGATTTGACTGTTTTTGTTGTTACAGTATCCCTTGTCAATGTGATACAATCAAAGGTCCTGACACTTATATTTATGTTCTTCCTCATTCTGATTAGTAACTGGACTTGGAGGTGATCTTAAGATCTGCTGAGCTATATAATGTAATTTTTTATACAAAATATAAGGATAACATTGATAAGTAAAGAGACAGTGAAAAACTCTGTACAGTGCATGGCAATGCAGCTCATAGTTGTCTTTTGAAGATTACTTGACTTTGGTGGAAAAGGCTTATCTTCCTCGAAGTTGAGACATTCCTCTGCTGTGACATAGCCTCACTTTCCATCTTCCATCTCCTTTATTCTGTCTGGAGAAAATACAGACAGAAAGATAAAATACCCTCTGGTGACTCATACATCTCAAGAGTCCTTAATGCTGTGTGTCTTTCATGACCAGTGACTTCCTAACAAGAGTTTCTGGAGGAGTTCTGCAGCTCTCAGTAAAATGGTTCATTGGCTTTAGGATTTTAATCTGCAAGATGAAATGCCTCACCATAGAGAAGATGCAGACCCTTCAAGGGGCACTCAGCAGTACCTCCCGGATCAGTCCCTTTCTGCCTGATCCAGCACTGTTGATGCCAGTGGAGTTTTACCCTTCATTTCAAACCTAATCAGACCTGAGGATTGTGGTCCTTTCTTTGCTTCATAGAACCTTATGTTGGAAAAGACCTCTCAGACAAAGTCCAGCTGTCACCCCAACACCACCATGCCTTCTAAACCATATCCCAAAGTGCCACATCTATATGTTTTTTGAATACCTCCAGGTATGGTGACTCCACCACTTCCCTGGGCAGCCTATTCCAATGCTTGACCACTCTTTCAGTAAATAAATTTTTCCTAATATCCAGTCTAAACCTCCCCTGACACAACTTGAGGCCATTGCCTCTTGTCCTATTGCTAGTTGCTTGGGAGAAGAGACCAACACCTGCCTCACTACAACCTCCTTTCAGGTACTCGTAGAGAGCAATAAGATCCTCCCGCAGCCTCCTCTTCTCCAGACTAAACTAACAAACTAACGTTCATCCCTTTGGGCAGCGCAAGGTATGCAGAGACTGTGTGACTGGGGGGCTTTGGTGCCACACATCATGGGAGCTTTGCCCCAGAGTGCTGACAGTCTAAGTTTAGATTTGGCACAATGAGTGAAAGTAATAAACAAAAGTTGGGAACAGTCATGGCAGAGGTCACAGCAATGAGATCAAGGGTTGCTCTGATTTGTTGGGTGAATATCCCGATGGCTGCCCTGATTAAATAGAGTGAGTCACCAGCTGAAGGCTGGGAGGAAGAAGCAGGGCGTTAGAAGGATGTGCCTGTGGAGAGGCCTGGTGAGCAGAGATTAGGAGGACAGTCCAGACCCAGAGGACCAGAATAGCTTGTCCACTAGTTTCATTGTTTTAGGCATTTAAAACACACTGGGTTAATCATTAACAAAGATGCCCAAGGGAACAATATTGCATCAGTTATCTTCCTGAGCATTTGACTGTTTTCATTCTATTTATTCTAGACAAAAGAGCATATTTGTGATGTTTCATTTTTAGTCTGAATGTCTAATTTGAAAATCCATTTAATTTGGAAGGTTTCCATGAGACGCTAGTGAGACTGTGTGATTAAAGTCATGACTTATAACCAAACGACTTTCTCGCTCCGTGTTGCTGACCACAGCTTTGGTTATGAATTGTGAAAGAATGTTAAAATCCAGTGTATTTTTCTCTGTGGGCTCTGTTTATTTTTATTTTTAACATTTTGATTGGACAATGAAAAATGAGTGATACCAGTTGCAAGTCTTTAGGTACAAGTTTGCCTTTCAGTCATTGTGTGGGAGTGATTATTTGCTTTTAAAAACTGACATCTGTGGATTTTTAGTTTCTTAATAAGATCTGGAAAAATATGGCATTGCATAACAGCCTTGTATGAAAGGTAAAACCAGGGCCAAGTTTGGGATGACTACGTCTTTTTCATGCCTTGCTAACTTTGTCAGAGAGCAGTAGCAACAAGCTGAGTGGAGGCTGGAAGAAGCCACATTATTCTTTGTTTCCCTTGAATTCCTTTCATCAGTCCAGTGACTACAGGTGTCCTGACGACACATTTCTGGGTCACGTGTCCCAGAAAAATGGGCTATATGGAGACTAATAGCATGGAAAGTATTCTAGCTAGAGACTAGTTATGTTCACAGGTTCTACACGTGGTGTAAATTTGAGTACTCTTTACATGGACTTTATTAATAGCACAGGACTGAGGCAGGGAGAGCCAGTTACATTGCTCTTCATGTAAATAAAACAATAGAAATGTATTCTCTCTTGTTCCTTATTGTATTAAACCTGTAAATAGCTTATTACCCTATAAGGCAGCTTAGGCTGGCACAAGGCCATCAGGAAATGCAGGACAGCCGTGAGTCAGAGCAGAGATTTCCCAAAGCCAGGCTGCGTGGCCACAGGAGAGGATTGAAAGCCACAAGGGCGCGAGATGCAGCATCCAGAACTGGAGAAAGAATAGGAGGCCCAGTGAAGTATTTAAAAAGCCAGTCTCGGACATAACCAAACTGAATGCTTGTTTTGGTCCAGTGGAAACTTTGCAAGGGAAGAGTTTAGGTAGTTTTCTTCCTTGCCTCTGCTATCAAAGGAATGCTTCTGCCTTTCCCAGTCAACTTTGTCCCCTTCAATGGAATCTAGATTTCTCTCTCTGCAGGATACTGCTCTGGGTAGGAGAGCAGACAGAGAAAATGCTGTAACTGTAGGCTGTCTTTATTCTGGTTCTTCGCATGTTCGTCCGTCACTTCCACTGTAATTCTTTCGGCTAGCAGTAGTAGCAAGCTGCTGCACTGGTACATGAATTAAATATAGCTGGAGGCACAAACTAGTGTGCTAGCAGATTGCATATCCAGTCCTCCGTGTTCCCTCTAATGGGAAAAACTGAGAAATATGTGTAGAGAGACTTAATCCAAGTATTTATGCCTTCTTCCAGTCACTGATAAAAACCCCTGAATGTAATGGACTTTTATTAGTTGTGACCCTCCTGTATTAATCACAACCAATTAACTTAATCTTCAGCAACATAGAGAAGAAGTACGGAAAGGCTATCCAGGTTTGACATCTGTGATGAGTATGAGCTGAAGTCCAAATTCCCAAACATTCAGAGCTTTGGGCTGTGCTCTGAACTCATCTTTATAGCTATAAAAAGAGAGACTCTGACAGGTTCTCTTCAGTAACACAGTGAATCTGGATATGTTTCCTGTGAGGATACTGTAGGAGTTAAGGATTTTTTAGATGTGAAAGATGCTTAATGTATTATTAAATTGGCTGCATTTTTACAGGTTCACTCTCAGAAAGAAGTATTTACCATACGTAAAATTCAAAACATTCCTCTGTGCCCGTAAGTTCAAATTATGGAAATAAATTAGAAAAATGGTATTTGAGTCCCAAGCAGGGTATGGCAATAGGACTATTGGATGTACATTTGCACTGTGAGCAAAGAACCAATTATAAATGTGCCAGGCCAACATGGTTTTCCACCATTTTGGATATGATTCACTGCCTTTGTAATCAAAATAAGGACACATTAATGGCTGAGAATATTTACGAAGTCTTCCAAGCTGATGTGTTTTAGCTGTAAGGGAGAAATCAATTTTAAATTCTACTGATTTCTTTTCCTCTATGTCTCAATTAAATACTCCACATTAAATTCCTGAAATTTTTCTGCTGCTACTTGTAATGGGTCAGAAATGTCAGGGTGTCCTTGAAGTGGAATACTCTTCTCCAAGACATGTTGCATAGCTTAATTAGCACAGTTATTTCTTACCCTGTGCCTTCTCTAAGGGCTTTTTTTGTCAGATGCTTCTAAGTATTGAGAATCAGAGCCAGAGGTCAACCGATGAGCTGCTGATCGCTCAAGCTAAATGTAATTTAATGTGCAGTTCATATGAGCAGTTTGAAAAACCCCTCTGGGGACCATATGTGCAGGGGTGCTCCTGGATGTATGTATCTATAGGCCGTTCAGTGCAGCGCTAGGTACATGTGCATTAAAGGACCTGGTGTGGCTGAAGGTCATTATCATCAGATGACTACAGCCATCGCTATGACACTTTCTTTTATTCTACTGTAGTAAGCAAAGAAGCTTTAAAGCTGTCCAAAATTAGCTGTATTGATGTTTGTTTGTTTTTTTTCTCAACAGGCAGTGAGGGACCTTCCCAACATCTTCAAGTAGCTTTTTTGTCTTGAATCCCCAGCCTCAGCTGTATTAATTTCTATAGTTAGGCAATGTAGCAAATCGTCCTCATTTTAATGCCTGGAGCCAGTTCATGTCTCGGAATCACTGGTTGAATGTTTTTCTGTCCAAGATAACTGCCTAAGCAGAACTTGGTTTGATTTGGGCTACTGATATGTCATTAATATCTCATTAATATGTGAGTTCTTTAAAATATTTACCTATGAAAAGTGAGACTTTGACCCTGAGATACCAGAAATCATTCTAACTAGACTGAACACAAATAATGCACGTAGTCCAGTGTATTATGAGGTCTCTTACCAGATCTTTTCTGTACATAGCCATTATGTGAACGTCATCCACACGAGTGCATTTCATACCGGGATTTTCCACTTGGCCTTTATTCAGTACCAGTCTGATAATGGGATGAAAAGCATACTCGAGGAATGCAGTTCAAAGGACTTGCACTGTTGAACCTGTGTACCAAGCCTGGCTACGTAAGTTGTAGTAATAACTCGTGAAGATACCATAAAATGGAGACAGCCCTTGCAGGGCTGTGAAACAGAATATATGTAGCTCATAGGTGGGACAACCAAGCAGGAGCAGCCAGGCAAGGGACACTCAGAGAGTGGAAGGCAGCTGAAGGATGCTATAGGAAACAGCCCCAGCAATACTGCTGTGACAACAGCTTTCTTCCTCTGTCTGCCTGTAGCGGTCTTACTAAGTTACAGTTCTTCATCTGGTTATTTCTGCCCCTTAAAAACTATGGATATGTTTTTCAAGACCTGATGACAAAATTACCCCCAAATTCTGAAACACTGAAGGAGTAAGGAATCGCTGAAGTGAAAAATCTGTCCACGTTGTTGGATCTTATTGTAGGAGACAGGATGGGAAGCTATGGGTAGTATGAGAGTGCTGATGCACTGTAGCATACACTGAAATTGGTCCAGGTTTATTGCCATATTTAATGCAGCCACTGAAATACAGAGACTCTCTGAACACAGCCTCGCATCTTGGGTGCCCTCAGTTGGTGTATTTTACCCTGCGTGTTAACAATGCAGTAAAACATTGCTGCTGGCAGATATCTTACTCAAAAAATGTCTACCTTCTCCAAAACAACTTCATATTTCCTATCTGTGGTGCTGTAGACTACCCCTTTTTGTTAAGGGAAACCTGAGAGCCGCGTGTATCAAGTCAGACTCCAAGACACCCGACAGCTTCTACATTTGTGTCATGTGTTCATGGTAGCTGTCCCTGTATCAGACCCCACTATACGTGCTGCAGGGCCCCAAATGCTGCGGTGGTTTTAAATGCTCAGCTTTTGATTGAAGAGGTCGGCACAGGTAAAGGAGCAGTGTATGCAGAGTGGCAGCCAGCAAGGCTGGGATGCACTGTGTTATCTCGGGAGGGAACAGCCGGATCTGGGGTGCAGCACAGTGGATGGTGGAATCAGTTTGTTTCTATAGTGCCGCTTGAGATTTCAGATACCGTGATTTGTAAAGGCATTCCTAGCTTTTAGCTAGCAGGCTGATCAAGAAAAGAACAATTACAGGTGATGCACCCTTTTTTTTGCCCTTAGAGTCAAAAAGCCACTCGCTCTACCACATCATTTTTTAATCCGTCTAGTTGCTGCCCACATTTCACACGTGGTCCTCTTGAGCTGCCTGTAGCAACATGCAGCACTTCTCAACTGCTGTGAGTTTGGGGATTTCAGAGGCCTTCCTGGCTCTAATGCAGGAGAGGGGCATTGTATGGCCTTTCCATAAGGTTGAACTCCACGCAGAAAATGCAGGGGACAACTTGTCCCATTGCCTTCCTTTTATAGATTGACAAACCAAGGTTTAGACAAGGCAAGTATTTTGACCTAGTTTACCCAGAGAGCAATGAGGAAGTAACTTAGAAAATACCCAGGAAATTACCCAGGGAATTCTCCAAGTGCAATAAGACACTAAAGTTCAAACCTGAGTCTCCATCCTGTGAGATGTGTGCAGGGCCCTCCTGCCTCTGTTGGCTTTGCACAGAGCTGGATGTGTCACTCTGTGCTTTTCAGAAATAACAGTTTTTAAAATACCCTTTTGGTGAGTTTAAGAGGAGGAAAGGTAATTGTCTGTGTGCCATGTGTTTTGCTTTGGATGGGCTCTGGGTCGCTGTTCCGGGCGGTGCATGACGTTACATGCTGGGCGGGTGAAGGGAGGGTGCAGCTGCTGCTGGGGTGCCTGGGCTTGCTGGGAGGATTGTTGCCATTCCTATCCGCTTCTACCTCTGTGGTCCTTCTGAAACAACACGAGCTATTAGCAACAGTTGTGTGATGTAATTAATTTATGAGGAAAACTCCCTCAAAGTTTACGGTCCTTTTTTCTCTGAGACAATGCAGCAGGGGGGGAAGATGAGCAGGTGAGCTGAGAACGCACTGGAACACCATTGCCCATCCTACAGTCGAAGCTTCAACAAAATCCTGTGCCGGAGGGTCCTGGGACTAATTTATCTGCAAAATCTCAGACCCTGTAGCAGCCTGCTGTGTCCTGGGCTGCTCGTGCACAGGCTTCGTGGGGTTGGCATGGCAACACCAACTTCCAGCGGGTGTAGGAGCATCCCTGAGTCACAGCTCTACCTGCTGGCCCATTGCTCCTCCCGAGTGCTGGAGAGGAGTGTCATGGGAGCCAGTGAAAGGCCTTCCCTCCCAAAAAATAAATACCAAGAAAAGGCAATACTTATCTGCCAGGGTCTGCAATTGGAAAACGGATCTCAGTTCATATAAGCAGGAAAAAGACATTGAGGCTTATTTGTATTTCTGCCCCTGAGCACAAAGGGGCTAGAAAGCAGGCGGATCCCACCGATTGTGTGTTCCTCCTGTTTGGAGATGTAATCAGCATCCACATACTGTGCCACAGCCTTTCCTCATCTTTAGGGGTTGGATTGGGGCTGGGGATGATGTATAGGGGTAGAGGACTTCCAGCATGGAGGTGAAGATCTCTAGGACAGGTGTGGGGGAGGGCTGGCCCTTGGTGCAGCATCTCTCCCTATCTTTTGACACTTAGCACGCACTGCTAGGAGCAGCGTTCAAGGGGTGAGGAAGAAAACACAGGGCCACCCTGTTCACTCAATCCCAACTTACTAACTGGAGAAACAGACTCTGTGTAAACAGTACAAATGAAACGGATGTTTCACTCTGCTACTGATAAGTTTATCAGCAAAGCCAATGCATGTTCTGGACCCCTGGGAAAGTACACAGAAAATGTGTTAAAGTGAAGATGAGGGTCCTCAGCTAACCCACACCTTATCACTCCCTGGGTATTGGTGTTCATGCTTTGGGACATCAGTCATTGCTCCAGCCAACATGGCCATTGTCATTTGTAACTACAAGGCTCCATCTTACTCCAGCTTTAGGTGTTGTAAGCCCTATCGAGATGAGTGAAAAAGGACTGTTGCAAAAATTCTAGGGAAGATGAAAGCATGGCAGGAGCAGGCAAGGAGCGTGGTTGCTGCTGGGGAGGACCGTGACAAGGCCCTGCTGGACCTTGGGTGGGAGGTGATGCAGTGGCCTCTCCAGCTGGTATTGCCCGCAAACAGACTGTTGTCCTCTGCAAGCAAGCAAAGAGAAAACTGTCTCTTCTGCTTCCTTGACTGGTGGCACTGAGCCAGTATTGCCTCACCAAGGGCTCAGCCTCCAGCTTGGAGATCTCACAGCTCTAAAATACCTCACTTACGTTGCCTCAAGTGCCTGCTCTGGTGTCCTGTTACACATGGACCATTTTGGCCAACTGGATTTTGTTCCCTGCAAGTGAGTGGGTGGGAAGGGGGTGTGTTTCGCAGAGCTTATAATAGAAAGCTTGCTTTGACCTCCATGACAGAGAGATTAACGCCATTCCAAAATGATATAGTGCGTGTTTTTTAAGGGTCCAAAGGCAATTCTTGTTTACAGAGCAGGACTGACAGAGCCTCATAGCATTCAGGCTAGGGCAACGGCTGTCAGGATTCCTTCCCCATCACCTCTTTTTCAGGTGGACTTTTGCCCTGCTGAGGGAGAACTTAGAATCATGCCATGGATGGCTGCCCCCACCATGCACACACTTCCAACAAGTATGAAAGGCTGAAAGCACTTTAAGCAAGGAAAATATCCATCTGCTGACAGCATCAGCCCTTGCATTTTTAGTCATCTTTCTGGACACCAGAATGTATAAGATCTCCTTTCTGGGTAAATGTATTCTCCTGTCCCTGAGGAGCGTGATGCGAGTCAACCATCTGAGCCTAGCTGAGCCAGTGGGGAGTCAGAAGTGGCATGAGCCTGGACTCCACTGTCTAACATATTCCCTGCCACAGTCCCAGAGGGAAAACATAAAAAGACCATACACCTAATGGAGTAAATTCATCACTTCGCTAATGGTTGGATTTGCCTGATTCTGCTGTATTGTTATTGTCGCCTTAAATTGCAGAGTGTTCCTCTGAATTTCAGTTGTCGCTTCTTCACAGATCTTGTGCTCAAAACGTTCGTGTTTCTCCAGATTGAGGGGCACCTAATCTGAGTTACATGCCTTTAGACAAAAAGGAGTTATGCACTTGACCCATTGTCCAGGCCCAAAATTTAAGGTGCTTTTTGGAAAAGTGACATTTAGTAAGCTATCATGTTTTCTGACATGATTCTAGACAGACACCCAGTGATACATGGATGGTCCTCTTGGTGGGATACATTTAACTTGTTATTACCTCTTACCTTATAGTCATGTTCATACACTGACAGGGAACAACCGAGACTAGAGTCAGAGGCAGGAATTTTAGAAGTTTTTGGAGACTTAAATTCAGATTTCTAGGTACCAGCAGCACTGAAATGAGAAGATATATGAACATGGAAATCCGCTATCTAGAATATTAACAATATGGAGCTCTCCTTGAAGGAAAGTGGGAGACACTTAGCATATGCAAATCTGTATTATTTACTCTAGAAAGATCATGCTGCGAGCTGATGACATGCCTTCCTTCCCCTCTCTACTTCTCATTTTCTCTCTGTATCGAGGCCCTGCGATCTCAGAAATTATTTATGTCTCCTCTGCAAACCATTTTCTCTCTCTCATGCTCTTCTTTTGCACAATGCCTTTGGTATATTTGATCCAGTTGAATTCAACCCTCTTCCAGCAGCGCGCACAACTGGTGATGGTGCAAATCACTGCTGCCTTTACCGGCACCAACCATAATGTGATACAGCTGGTGTCTGCTGGCCTGGGATTTTCCGAGGGCTCCTGCGGCAGAGCAGGTTGCAGACCGATTGAGACATGTTTGGTGGTTCAGCCAGGTTTGCCACGAGGAGGGGTGAAGAACAGAAACAGTCTGTGGAAATTTACTGACTCTCTGAAGATCTCATGACTTCTTGCTAGATCTGAATATTCCCAGTACAATAATTGTTTCTAAACTGCCTGTGCAGCCTTTCATCATTTATTTGAACATTGCATGGTCAGTGGCATTTTTTTTGTCAGTGATAGACAGCAGTCCATCATTTGCCAAAGGGGTGGTAGATAAGGAATTCAGTAGTCAAGACGCTAGTTTCTAGTACAAAGAACTTCCACACAGATGGTGAATTTAAAATATACGTATATTCAACAAATTAGTATGTAGTATGCCAACTCTTGTGAAATATGTGCACATTAGGAGTATGAGTGGGAGCAAATAAGGTTGCAAGGAATCTTTCCGTAGCTTCTGTTTTCAAACAGTGATTTCCAAAGAAGTCTTTTTCTTGTCTCTCTTTTTTTTTTTTTTTTTAAAGTATATACGTATGAAGCCCTTAAAATTATCTGAAGTGGATCATGGTTATGACTAGGAGATAAGGAGGGATTTGTCTGTCTGACAAACTTCCCCTCGGTTTTTAGAAAGGTTGGTATTTTCAGAAGTGGTAATACACCACTGAGTGTAAAATGCAGGGCATAGTGTAAATTGGAGTTCTGTCAGTTCATGGGCTGAGCAAAAACTGTTGAAATGCAACATCCTTCAAGGCCCAGCTCTGTGTCCCACATAAGAATAGCCTCCAGTGATGTTTCTAAGTAAAGCTCTTGGTCTTCAGCCCACAAAAGATCAATGTAATGCCAACTACAAAGTCAATAGGAATTTTGCTGTTAGGACAATTAATGTTTTTAGTCATCTTTATACTAGACTATATCATCTACCCGTCAGGATTAATGGTGTTTATTTTAAAAATTGAATGAGGGAGAGAGGAAAAAGCCAGGGTAAACCAAAGAATAATGCCCTGAGTTTGTGTTGTGCCTCCAGGCAGGGCACAAAGTGAATCTGAAATAACAGAACTTCTAAGCAAGCCACGGCTAGAAGTAGAAACTGCAATGGTGACCACCAGTCAACCCCAGCATTAAAGGCGATGGCCAGCAGAGCCTGCAAAGCTCATTCAGTGCGTGGTGCAAGGCCCTGGTGGTGCCAGTAATGCTGTGCAGGCTGGTTTTACTTTAATATTCTTGATAAGGCTTTGCAAAGACAAGGGGCTGTCCCGTGCAGCTGTTCTGAAGTTGCGTAGATGGAGATCTGCCTGCTTAGGGTTGCTTTTAGGGCTGGGGATGAAGGGACAAGCTGTGTATGTCCTACATGGTGTTCACTATAGTGGGGTCCATTTCCTAAGCCTTTGATGTGGCACCACTCTGAAATACTAATTCAAAGACTAACAAAACTGTAGCAATTTAGGGCAGGAATAGGATATTTGCAGGTGGATAATTAGCTAACTGGATAATTATGATCTCCTGTTATACGCAGCCAAAAACTTGATTTGGTACAACACTTAGGACAAGATACAACGTATTGAGATTTGACATACTGAAAAATTCTCTGCATCCTGTCTAGGATAGGGTAAAGAAGATAATTCCAAAGACCCCAAGAAAATTTAAAAAAAAACACTTAAGATCAGACAACAGAGGAAAAACAGTCACATTAAAGGCAGCAGGATTGCAGCCCTATACGTCATATAAAATGAATGCAGTTCATCGTGCTCAGACCGTATATGTTCAGCTCTTGACAAAGTAATCTCTTTACAAAGCTACGTAATGCAGTAGAGTCAGCTAAGAACGAGTTATAAACAAAGAAGCTATTCAGCTGTCAAAGCAATTTTCAGCTATACTAAGACAGAATAGGATGGGACGGATTCTGCCGAGCCTGCTGCTGCGTGCTGTCCTGGGAAGCCGGTGGCGTTGCGTGTGTGAATCGCGTGGCGAGCGGGAGTGCGCGTGCGAGCGGGAGTGCGCGTGCGCACGGGCGGCCGCCCACGCAAACACATGTACACACACGTGCGCAGGATAATCGCCTGTTGCCTTCCTCACCTCATGTTAGAAATTGTAAAATGCTTATTTAAATTGTATTTTCTGCCTGCAACTGGGATGTCACCAAGTTCTGTCCATTCCAATGACGTGTTTTGTTTCTATAGAAACCAATGTACTTTGGAGAGGCAAAAGCAGAAGGGGACTGAGAAAAGCAGAATGAGAGAAGTGCGCAGTGTGAATAGATCATTTGGGTCATGGGCTCTTAACAAAGTGACTTATGCCTTAAGGCAGCAAGATGCCTTATTTATTTGTGGGTATGTCACTCCAGAATAATTTAAATCTATTCAAATGTATGTCAATTAAATCAATGCAGCATCCTATTTCCTCACATATACTATCCACCACCAGACAGACTGCGTCTGTACTGGAGAGGCCAGGCTTCCAGTGTGCTTTCTGCTGACACATGACTTTTGCTGTTTGCTATGTCTCTGGTGTCATTAGCAGGTGTTTCCTATCTTCAGCCCCGAACTGCGAAAGGAGGCAGGGTCTGGGAAACTAAAGATTTCAACCAAGGTTCAATGAAATACCTGTCAAGTCTCCCATAAAAAAGCTGTGTATGATCTGTACCTCCCAAGGGATAGGCGGGGCAGGGAGAGGCATGCTGGAGCTATTCGGTAATTTTTTTTTCCTTCTTAAAACAGCCAACTTGCCATTGAATCATTTAATCTCTAATTAAAAATCCTGGATAAAACAAGCTGTCTACACCTTTCTGGCAAACATCCCACTGATTTCAGTAGGGCTAAGGTTTTACCCTGTCCTTGACTGCAGAGCTTATTTGTTGTCACTACTATAGCTGTTCTACGTATTCTGTGCTGATTTTTTTTCTTAGCTGCGTGTTTTCTTTTCCTTTTCTCAAATATTATCTCACTTCAGCTCCAGGATATAGGGTCTTAACACGATGAATGCTAATATGTAATCTGTGATGTAGCTAGCTGTGTTTTACCCACATCCCTTTCTGCTGTGGCCTAGGAGAGGACAAGGAGTAGATGAGCACAGGAGGAATTTCAGCAGCTAAAGGCCTCCTTGAGCACCTCTGTGCAGGCAGGCATCTCGACTTGCAAGTCCCTGTTGCAGAGCTATGTGGTGCTTACAGAGTCCCTCAGCCGGTGTCTGACTACCCAGAAAAAGGATGGACCGCTGTAGCCTAGAGCATCCCGGGGCTGACTGTCAGGAGGAGAAAGAAAATCCTGTATGCGTGTATCCTATATGTGTGAATGCTGTTGGTAACAGAGTGAAATTCCCATTCTATGTGGGCATATTCTTTAGTACACGTTTCTCCCGTTCTTCCTTTTTGTATGTTCTGGTCATATTCTCTGTAACTTTGCTTTCAGAGTCTGCCTTGGAAGAGGCGTATGCCAGTTTTGCCTGGAGCAGAGTAAGATGCACCCCCACTGGCTGCTTGCTTGAAGGTAGGGATGAGCCAACAAACCCTGTGTCCTGGGGGCTTTTTGGTAGAGCGCGCTCGACTTTCTACTGTGTTCTTCGTGAGAAGTTACTCATGGTCATACACGGCCCATGTATGAGGTACCTGAGCCAACAAAAATTGTCAGGGCCTACTGCACTCTTCAAAGCTTAGGGCACCAGGGTACACATCGACAGCAAACGCCCTAATCCCTTACCAACACACTGGGTGGCAAAACTCACAGCAGTTGCCTGAAGTGTTGACGTGCTTTGAGCCCATACGGTTTAATTTATCTTTGTGCACCCAAATCCATGATATCTAACAGTACTGACAATTTAGAGTCTCATTTGCTGGTTCATCAACAAATTATAAGAATAAAAAGAAACTATGTGAAGGGAGATATGATTTTGCTGATCAGCTCTAATCTTGATCATTTTCCTTGGCTTTAAACTTTGAATTTTACAAATTATATGTTGAATGTTCTGCTTCGCTTCTTTGTCTCCAGACAGAAAGAAGTGGTTTGTAAAAAAATGTGCTTTGTGGGTAACGCGGATTTTTTTTTTCTCCTCTGGGGAATCCATCAGTGGGGATGTTTACTATATATTTATGAGACCCCTTGCAGATCTTTAGACTAGGCTCCCAGATGTTCATTCTCTTGGGCTTTTTATTGCTAGCATTTATTCTTCTTTCAATGGTGAGGTCTCAGAACAATGGAGAGGGCACAGTTCAAACTCCACGCAAATCTTAAAAAGCTGGTTTGCAACTGGGCTCCACACAGGACTTGGCAAGACTGCATTCAGCCTTTCCTGTACTGTTGGTTACAATACTCAGGGCAGGGAGGAGAAAATTACTTTTGGCTTTAATGGTTCTGTATTAGTTAGTCTGTGATTTATGTGTTCCAGAGACTGGATGTTATCTTTCATACTATGTCATTCTGTAAAGCAACGCTGACTGACTGCAAGAGTGACAGAGCATCTCTTAGGCTACTGCTGATTCATTGCATGTACTTGTGCGAGGTGATGAAATACTTTGGTCATGTCAAAACTGCTCATTTCTAGATAGTAGCTAATATCCAAATACTAGATATCACATGATAAGTTTGAAGGCCAGAAGATAATGTTCAGGGGTAGATTGTGCTCAAAAAGTAATCTTCTGGTAGCCAGTCGAACTTTACGTGTGAGTGAGGAGAATCTGCATAACTGTAAGCTCAGGAACGGGCTGTTATTCAAGTAGAAGGATTAATGATAGAGGTTAAAAAAACTTTGGAAAAAAAAGTCTGTGCAATCCAAGTGTAGTGTTTATCATCTTCTTGTACCAAAACAAAATTTGTGATGTACTTTGACTTGAGATTATCTAGAGTCATAGATGTAGTGCTGGTTTTCATCCTGTCTCTTCCTGCTGTTTCCTGACTTCCCTTCCCAGGCTTTGGAATCTTTAGTCTAATTTTCCTCTTTTGCTTTTAACAAAATAATGATATTAGTGTTTTGACCTCAGAGCCTTCTCCCACAATAAAGGATTTAAAATTCCTAGGTGAAAGTCATCGGGAGATGATGATACTCCATCTAATTTCCTTAGAAATGTTATAGCTGAAGAATTTATAACAATAAAGCTTTGTTGCTGGGACCTTTGAATGCCAAGACTCTGAAAGAGGTAACTGAACCAGACAGTTCTGGAAATAGTTCCTAGGTAGAAACTCAGGAGGAAGAGGAACAGGGGAACACTAGCAATGTAATTGTATAACTGAGCATGTAATTTTCAGCAAAAGAATTTCCTTGTCAAGTTTAGTATTTTTTCTTTTGACAAATTGCTTGTGTAGAAGCTGAAGTATTTCAGTCTGTGTTGTGCCAAATTTTAAGCTTTTGCTTTTCCTGATGTGGTTATTTTTTCAACATCACTTAGTGGTGATGAGTTCATGTTCACGTGGTGTGATTGGTCAGCTCAGTCATGTTTAATGGCTTAAGCCTTATAAACTACATTTGACTCAGAAAGGATCATTTGGTTGTTGGAAGGAGAGTCTGCCGCATTACTCAGTGAAATTTACTTCTAATCAAAAAATTTTGCCGTGGTAGGATTCAACAGGACTCAAATGGTGCATGATGCTCCCACTTGTTTGCTTTCCAGGGCTGAATCTTGCACACAGCATGCCTTGAGAATGGCAGCCGTGAGCAAATTTTCAGTCACACGGCTGTTCTTAAAAGTAACTGAAATTGGATGCAAGGAAGATCCATCTGATAATGATCCAACATATTCACAAATATTTTCTCACTGTTCTTTACTGCTTGTCAGCTGTCCCTTCTTTTCTTCTGTTCCACTTTATTTCTTTGTAGATTCGTGTTTTGATGATGCCTGTTTTGTTCCCAGAACTAATTTTTGAATTTATGGTGGATGGTTTTGAATATTGATGAATCTACATATACAAATGTAGATGTGTAAAGGGGTTGGTTTTTTATGGAGGTTGATTTCTTTTACTAAGCAAGAGAGCAGACCTGGGTACAGAAGCTGGAGGCCCGTTTGTGATCAGTCAATCTGTGCAGTTGCACCAAGCGACCTTATAATACAATTCTTGCTGCGATGCACCACTTGAGGCTCGGCCTGAGTTCTTACTGGATTATGGCTGCCTAACGTTACAATGGTGAGATGCTTGCCTTCTCCCAGTAGAATTCAACATATATTCATTGACTGGTTTTATTAAGAAGTTCTGTTTTTCTATAAGATCTTTATCACTGGGTGGCTCCTTCTTCAAAAATTTGGTGCCATCTCCCAAGGCATTACCTCTGTAGTATCTAGCAGCTGGATTAAAAGCAGGTTACAGGGCAGCTTGTTTTGTGTGAACATTTCCAAGTCAGCTATTGAGAGAAGTTTCCCCATACGTACAAAATCTGTGAGCTACACTCCATGTTTCATCAGGAGGTGTTTTTGTTAAAGATTTGCCAGAGAATATACAAAAATTAATCTTGCTTGTAATATAATCCTGATGCAAAATGCATAATTTCTTCTTGGCAAATGAAGTGTTTGGCATCAGCAAGTATTTACATTTATGTTGTTTTTAAACTTCTGTGTGTGCTGGAAGGTAAGGTGAAATATTTCCTAGATGTCCAGATTATTCCGAAGAAAAGGTATATCACAGAGCAGAAATTCAGAAACATTCTGTTTCAAAGGGTGCTATGTGATCAATACAATTACACAAGGGTTTTACTGGATGTCCAGAACACATCTTTCATTGTCTTTGCATAGGTTACACCTCAATTTTGTTTATGTTTTATTTCAGAACTTTCCAATGTTCTATTGTATCAGCAGTTGCATGAGCTACCTTTCCTTGCGCTTCTGCTTTGACGTGTTCCTTACCATCCACGTTCTTAAGAGATTTTTATTCTCTGTGCACAAGAAAAAGTGACAAAAGTTACTGTTGGTTAACACATCACACTCTGATGCTTTCTATCTTAAATCACTAAGTAAATATAAAGAATATTTATATCTCATACCTCTTCATAACTGTGTATGCTTGTTACTTCCACTTTTCCTGTGTTCCTGGTTCTTGAGTGAGGAGAAATCGAACAATACTGAGAGAATGCTGGTGTACGTAAAAAAACTTGCATGGACCTTGATTCCAGGAACATGCAGACATGCTGATAGCAGCTCCTTATCTAAGAAATACGCAAGAGAGTGCTTCTTACAGGAGAGTGTTTCTCTGAAACTGAGCATTTGGTTGCTGGATTGGTTTTGGTTTTTTTTAATATTTCAACACCCTGCTGGTAGTGTTGTGAAATCCTTCATGGGCCTTAGCCAATTAACTGAATAAACTTTTACTTGCTTAATGATTTTGTAACTGTTCTACGTGGGATAAACTTGACATTTGTTCATTTAATTTCTCTCCGGCATTTTGTAAATGAATACTATATAATCTCACGGAGACTCCGAGTCTTTGAGACTTCAGTTCTTGCAAAGTTATCTATTACAGCAATTGGAATACATTTGGATGCTTAACAAAGTTCTTGTAATGTTTTTCACTGATATTTTTTGCATTGAAGAGAATTACTGTTGTATCACTAAATACGTTGAGCTCTCATATTCTGTAATGTCATTTTCCACTTTCATATTTACATGTATGAGTACACATTCCATTTAAAGTCATCTTTCATTCCTTAGTGTGTGACATACTTCAGAGAACAACTGAGATCTTCCAAATCTGCATTGCATAAACTGTCTGAAAAATAGCCTGCCTTTCTAATGGCCAGTCGGCCCCTAGAATTCAACTGAAAGGTGAAGATCAGAAGTACCATAATGTCACTGAAGACATCAAATTACTGAGTAGGATTTCTTTAATTACAAAAGGATTCAATAGGAACAAAAAAATATTTCCTATACACTGCAGACTTTCTTGTTCTGTGATTGTTGGTATTATATTTCATGTTTTCAAGCATTCGAGTAATGGATACAAAATTGGAAGCAGGAGGAAAGGTATAGAAATCATACCTGGAGGTAGTGAGAGAATGGGAGAATTCTCATTCAGTACCAGTGAAATAAATTCTGTCCACAGGGCATAGGCACTGAGAGGAAAATAACTTATATGAAACCAAGGGCTCTAACAGCCTAATTTTTTTCTCTGGACCCAGGTAAATTTCATCCTAACACAATAAATAAATACATAGTATAAAGTGCAATGCTCTTTCCTGATTCATGATCTTGTTAGACTCCAAATAAACATATATCATGTTGGAATTGTAATAACACAGGCTTAGTACATATGGAGAGAATTGCATCTAGCTACTAAATATGAAGAAAACGTACCAAAAGGGAATTATTTACAGAAGAATGACATTCTCCTTTAGAGTCAGTGATGATTCTGCTGTCTTTTCCCCTGGAAGATGGTCCTTCTCCTGTACAGACATTTTTACATATTTTCTTTCATGAGGGAGGGGAAAAATAAAAAGAAAAAAAAAAAATCTTACTGGTATATAAACAAATTTCAGTTATTTAGCTATATACTATCATTATGCTACAAGCTGAAAAGCAAATTTAAAAATTAGACAGTTCAGCAAAATAATTTAATATTAAATCACTATATAATAATATGTAACTATTAGCTATGTATTTGTTTATAACAATATAAAACTTCTTTCTCTTTTCTTTGCACTCTGTGTCACCTGAAGGTGTTTCTTCAGGCTCAGGAACTGTTTGGAGCCCATATTTGTCAAATATTGTAGGAACAGAAGAATAGATAGTAACAACAAATGATTTAATTATTACTACAATTATCATTGCTGTTCTTATTATTCATATCATTTGCTGTAACACTTGCAATGTGGCTGGCAATTTTCAGATACTTCAGTGCTTTCACTTTGTGCTATAGAGTTCATAACCCAAGGACAGAAGTCAGGGAAGAAAATATCCATAGGCAATTTATGGAAAACATATCCATAAATCAGCAAGCTCCCGTACAACAACTGAAGTACACTCTTAGGAGGGTTTCTGTGGAAGAGACTTAGCAGATGAGCCCTGGGTGGTTGGACAGAGATTCGGGTTTGGGCCATGGTGTGGTGGCCTGCAGTACAGGTAGAGTGTGGTGCCATCGGACACAGGGCTCGGAGCAGGCGGCTGGAAGACTCTCATGGCGAGACCATGAGAGTGAGTGCATAGAAGGAGCACCAGAGCTTTGAAGGCTAAAATTTGTTCCATGCAGGATGGGAGGCTGGTTCAGGAATTCAAAACCGCGGTAAGGGAAGCTCTTCATGAGCCTTTGTTGGTAGAGATATGCTTTGAGATGACAGCAGTGGGGCAACCATGGTGTAAATCCATCTGACTCTCTAGATTTCAGCACCACCGGCTGAGAATTTGGCTAGCAGCTTACAAATCCCTAATGTTTCACATATTGGAGTACAAAACAACTGTTTTTTCAGACTGTTGTGTAATCATGAGTCATTAGCCTCTGCTTGAGGATGATTCAGCTACCTTGTCAAGGAACTGGAACAAAATTGTGCATCTCAGGTAACTTGGTTATACAACACAAAACAAACTTCCTCCGCCAGCATTTCATGGGCAGTCCCTTGCACATCCTTAGGGAGATGCTTGGTGCCACAGCCTTGAGTTTCTCCCCACAGAAAGGCCAGATCTGTAAAACTGCTACTCACCCAGCCTTAAATCCCATTTAAGTCCTCAAAATAGATTCAGGAGGATTGTGCTGAAAGGGTGATTTTCGCCCTTGGTAGCTGAATCACCATAACATCTGTGTTGAGTTACAGTACAGCTCAAACTCTGAGGGAAGAGGAAGAAGATAAAAAAATCAGTGGCCAATACCTCTTTAAAGATCCACAAGAGCAAAGTGATAAAAAAGAAATACAATGAGTCAGATAATAAAAATATTATCTTACAGATTTCATACAAACTTTGCCGTAGGGAGGCCACCTGGCTTATGTTTTACTGACACAGCTGTTCAGACCTTTTTTTCCCCTCTGCTATGTAAAAAATAGAGGAATCTGAACAGCTGTTTGTGTTGATTTTTTTTAATGCCTTCAGTAAGTAAAAATAAAGGCAAGTGACATGAATAAGCAATCTGAAACTGCCTCCGAAGGTGCTTTAAAAATTTTCCAGGATAATTCCTGGACCTCATCCACAGTGAATAAAGGTCTGTTGTCCATGGAAAGGGCTGAGCCAGAAGGGCAAGGAGGGCATTTCCACTCACTTGCTGACCATTAGCTATCCAGCATATCTTCTCTTCACATAAGAAAGATGCACTTACATTGAGGCAAATTCAGTTATATTGGAATTAGTCCACAGTAACCTCACTGGCTTCACTGAAGTCACTTAAAATTTCTGTAACTGAAATTAAAAAAAACATCCCAAACTAATTGTGCTTAAAACCATCCATAACCAGTTCCATTGCCTTCCAGGGAGCTGCTCCTGAAGAAGGCAGGTGAAGGGAGAAAGGGAATAGAGCTTGTCAGGATGTCTGGATAGATGTAATTTCCCAATAAAAAAGGAATTTTTTTGCTATTTCAAAATCACAGTGTTTTTTGGAGGGAGTGGGGGGAGTTGAGGAGTCAATGCTGATTAATGCTGCCTCTCCCAACACAGAGCAAATCAATAACGTCCCAGCAGGTTGAAAGAGAGTCTGGTTTAACTGGGTGATGGAATGAAACAAGTGGGAGTCGTTTTGCTTTTTGTTGCCCAGTGTTTCACACACCTCTAGCGGCAAACCCTCTTCGTTGCCAAGACAACCCCGAAGAAATACGAAATCCAGAACAATACCCTGTGTAAAAGAAGCCTCGTATTCTTTAGTGCACACGTTCGCTTTGAATGTCGAGAGAAACACTGCCCTCCACATCAATCCAGGTAAGTCCAGGTAAAGGTATAGGTGATATCTGTAAGATTATAGTGATTTGCATTTATAGATTGTCTTTTTGTCCTGATGGCTGCCAAGCGTGAAGGCTGGTACTGAGAGCCCGAGCAGTGTTTTTCCTGCAGTGCAGCATTACCTATAGCTGGCCAGACAGTACCAGGAGGATTCCTGAGGCTGTCAGGAAAATCAGTCAGAGCTGGGGCGCTGACTGCCCTCTCCATCCTGTGCTGCATGTGAAGGTGTCTGCAGCGAGCAGGGAACACCAGCCGGTGATGATCTGCCTCTGCAGTGGTTTCTAAACATTTCTTGGGCAGCTGAATGCAAGGTAGTGCAGCCGTAGAGGTATTTTTACTCAATATTTGGGATGGACTGAGCTCTGCTTGGTCTTTAGGTCAAAGGAAGTATAAATGTGACTTAAGCCTCTTTATTTAAGTTCTTAGCTCAATGCAGGACAGTGGAAAGTCTAGCGCTTTGGGTTTGTTAATGGTTATTTATTTAGTCCCAATGAATATACATTGGACAAAGGTCCAGGAGGTCAGAATAAACATCTTCAGAGGTTTTTAGGGCACCCTCTTGTAGGTGCTAGCCTCAGGAACTTTGCTGTTCCTCAGAGAAAGGCTATGCACAGTTTGTGAATATAAGCCTCGCTTTTCCAACTTCTCTCCAGATCATCTTTAAGCTTCCCATTTTATGCAAAGTGGCAGATAAGTAATATTTTTTCTCTGAAGAGTACTAAGAATACTGGTTTTGCCACACTTGAAGCTGGCATCAACCTCCTCGTTATGAATGGCTGTACATGTAGGATTTAAGATCTCTACTCAGTTAAAGCTCTTTGATAAACAGGGGAGCAGCAGTTGGAGCAGGGGACACTGGATTCTACGTAGCGATGCATCCATTTTACTGTGCACCCAGTGTGAAGACAAATCCATTTTAGCCTGCCTTGAATCATAGCAGCATCCTATAAGTAAGCAGGAGAAATGCCATCATCTTTTGCATCCTTGCGTTCTTTGGCTCTCCACTCCCTTGGTTCTGTCCTTCTGCATCAGCTGCCTGTCAGGATGTTCCCAGCAGGAAACTTGGCAGCATTGCGAGTGCATGCTGATGAACTTGGTCTTTACATGGGCAGGGTTCCCTGGGGAACTGTAGCCTTCTCCCTTCTGCTGCACCCCTGCAAACACATCACGTTCCTCCTTTTGTGATCGTGTGCTGGGATCCAACAACTCCAGGACTTTTGGCTTCAAAAGGCAAGTAGCAAGCAGCAGTAGCTGGTAGTTTGGTGTGACAGGAGCACCAAACCAGCAGAACGAACCAGCTGGTGCTGAGGATTCTGTGTCTATACTGTCAACACTTGGGGTTTTGAACCTGAGAGTCACACTAGCTTAGTCCTATAGACTGAGCGCTGAAGCTGTGCCACAGTATGAACTGAAGCACAGTTAGTCAGGGATTCACTTCTGAAGCATGCTCCTGATCTGGAGTAAGAACAGATGTAGGTTAGCGCTCTAGGAGAAGAGGATCAAACTAGCCTGTGCTGAAAAGCAAGTGTTGCGTATTTGACCATCATGGTGAGGTGCCCTGAAGCACAGCTGGCTCTGTGTTGGTGGCTCCATCAGCATGTCCAGAGCTTCAGCTTCCAGTTCTGAGACAGCCTCTCCCTGGCTGCGGGAGAAAGAGCCTTGTGAATGAGATGTGGGGCTGTACTTCCAGCAGCAGCCCTAGAAGTAATAGTTCTGCGCTGTATCTCATTTGTCTCCCCAAAGAATGAATTCTGCAGCGCGCTGAGAGCCCTCACACCTCCATCCTATTAAAAGACACCTCCTATTAGAGTTCCAGGCGAGGCACCCCTGAGCTCAGGCCACTCTGTGCTCCTGTTTTAGCACCTCGGAAACAAACTGAAAACTCCTTGCTGAAAAGAAGGTATGTGCAAGAACTGCAATTTCATAAACTGTCGAGTGGGAGTTGAAGCTCTTATAGAACATCCCGTTCCAAAAGGAAACAAATGAGAGTCTGACGCTGCCGGGTAGGAGTGACGTATGCGGCTGCAGCGTGAGTCAGTCTATGTGAGATTCAGATACGGACCTAGAGGGAAAACGTTTGTGGCAGCAGAACTGATCACATGCTCATAGATGGAATTACCTCAGCTCATTTTTCATGCGGGTGTTAATATATTTCCTGTGCTTCTTGAGCAAAAGGCAAATAGCAGCATAGAGGAAAAAGTCGCATGTAGGAGCCGTTCTATCTGTCTTTTCTTGCAGCCTCCTGCTTCCCACCCACACTCCTGCATAGACGGTAATAATGTGTCATGAGCCTTTTGGTATATCACTGTTTCGTTCAGTAAAATGGAATGTTGCTGTTATTGTTATTATTATTTGTGCTATTTGGAATCCCAAACCATGTCTCATTCCAAGGGTACAGGTCAATGAATGGGACAACTAAGCGAATTATTAGGAAAATACTGTGTTTATCACTGAAGTGATGTCTTGCTTTGAGAGTCTACAGCTCAGATGAACGCTTGTATTAATTTAAAAATGAAAACTAAAGCCTAAGGATCCTTTTAAGGCCCTAAAGGAGTTTGTAGATCTTATCCTTTGGTATGTGGGGGATGTGTAATGATGCATAAATTCAGAAATTATTTGGCTGTTTACTGGAAAGTTATGGTCATCTCGTGGATAATGTCAGTCTGAGATAAGAAACTCTGGCTACGGTTTGAGGACAAGGCAGCTTTATTAGTAATACTACCTTGAGATGTTCTCATCCCAGACGTTTTTTGCACCATTTTGCTCCAGCTCAGCCCTCTCCCTGTTGTGCCTAAAGAACTCTTTATGTGACTGTGCAGTGAGCTGCAACAGGAACTCGCGGAGGTTGAAAACCATGAACAAAATGGCCTGTAAAATAGAAAGGATTTTGTTTTCTTCTCTTTTTTTTTTTTTTTTTTTTTTTTTTTTTTTTTTTTTTTTTT
>Ga0065711_1002522_pt1 | contig 33293 bp, 24 predicted proteins | sample Hoacrofraction12_FD_59098 | JGI IMG/M metagenome (GOLD analysis project Ga0065711, IMG submission 59098) | Hoatzin crop microbial communities from Cojedes, Venezuela - Epithelial fraction 12 v2 (version 2) | ecosystem: Host-associated > Birds > Digestive system > Esophagus > Crop | place...
CTTTATTCGCAGGTCTCTCTGCTAATTTAACTGCAGCGGCAGCTCAAGGAGACACCAGGGAGCCGCTCTCCTTCCCGCCGCCTGCCAGGGCTAGGGCCCGGGGCAGGGCCGGGACGGGAGGCGGGGGCCAGGGCCGCGGGCCGGTGCCGGCAGCAGGGCGGGGAGTAGCGGGGGCTCCGGCGCTGGTGGGGCTGCGGGGGGCACGGCAGGGCCAGCAGCCCCCTCCTCACGGCGACAACAGGGTGAGGGGGCAGCCTGCAGCATCCCCGGGCATCGCAGTCGCGGCTAGGTGTCCAGCCTGGCCAAGCGGGCACCCCGAAAGGGCCTGGCACCCCGGTGCCACACAGCTGCTAACCCACCCGCCGGGGCTGGTGACACCACCACCAGCTTCTGGCTTCATCGTTGCGAGAACTGTGCTTCTTCTCTGGGCTGGGACCCAACAAGACTGACGGCCCCAATCACTTTGTGCTGTGCTCCCTTCTGCAAAACGGGAACAGCACCCCTTGCGCAGATCCACAGAGCCTCATGAGCCGGCTGGGTGGTGAAACCTGTGCTGGTTATACTGAAAAAACCTCTGGGAGGACACTGGAGCCATCAGAGAACAGTCAAGGGGAAACAACTACATGGCAGAAAAAGAGAATCAAAGATAAGGGACAGCAGGTGAATGCAAAAACCATGCACTGAGAAGGCGCGGATGCAGAGAGCCAGGGAAGGGAGAAGGTGCTAGGGAAAACCCACCACGACTTTCCAAACTTCTCCTGCAGCTTAGAAACAGGCCCCAGCGCAACTGGAGTTGAATCCTAAGTCATCCTCAGCTGTCTTCAGAAGATCTTTGGGAGATACCCAGCCCATCAACTGCAGCGGCCAGAGCCTGAGAAGCATCCCCACTTCCCCAAAGGCTGGAATTGATAATCCCTTTTCATCACAACCTGCTCTGCCCAAACCCAGGATTTCAAAACATTTTGCACCAGTTCTCAGTCTGAACCTTGCAGCTACATGGAGATGGTGGGGAAGATGCCTTTCTGTCCTCAGACAAAGTGAGAAACTGAGGCAGGCAGAAGCTAAGTGACTGAGCCAAGACAACGTGACACATCCACGGCAGAGCCAAAGTTAAAAGGCGGATTTCCCTGCATGAAGCCACGCCTTACGATCTAAGCTACAAAACTCCTTTTTCTTGGAGACCTAGCCTGCTCTCTCCTCCACTCACTGCATCCCAAAACCAGGACAGGGGAGCAATGTGTCCGGCACGCAGCACCTCCCAGTCCCAGTGGCTTGCCGAGCTGTCACACTGGGGAGCGGGTGAGGATGCCTGGCTGGCTCCCCCCGAGCCTCCCCGGCCGAGACGGAGGGTCCCGCTCGCAGGCCTCGGGGAGCATGGGGGACAAGGCGGCAGCCACGACTCATTTGGCATTCCGAGAGGCGGGTGCGCAGCATCCCCATGCCGGCAGGGGGTAAATGAGAGCGCAGACATGAGTTATTGGAGCACTTACGTTCCCAGATTCTCCCAAACGTCGGGAAAAGGACAAACTGTTTAGTTGTAAAGAGCCTGGGGGGTGTGAACGGGGGAGGAGAAGGAGGAGGGAGCTGTGTCAAACCAGTTCCATGAAGCAGAGACTTTGAAATTGAAGTCATAAGAGCTATAGATAGGGAGGGAGCGTGGGGGGACCAACCGCCAGTGGAAGCCCATGAGCCTCCAGTTTGGATTCTAGCAGCAAACTGGGGACCCAGTTAGCACCCTCAGCACCAGTCAGTGGGATCAGAAGGGCGGGTACAGCACAGCCCACAGTCAACGCTTACCACTTGGCTGCCTGCTGGGCTGCACTGGTTGGGAGGCAGCTTCAGCTGTTCAGGAGAAGACAGAAAGAAAGCTGGGAAGAAGGGGCGACAGTAATTTTTGTCAGAAAGGGACTGTAGGTACCACAAATATTGGAGACCCCCCAAACTTTTGATAGACTTGATCTAGACTTAGCTACAACAAGCCTCGTTCAAACACGCAGTCCTTAAACTAAGTGGTGCTGGTCACAGACTAAGTGGTTGCACGGTGGGGAGGCCCCAGGCACGTGCAGTAATACTCGGGAGAACCACAGTGAAACTGCGGGTGCAGTACGGCCAGCGACACGCAAAGCACGTCCCAGAGAAAGCTTGGACCTAGTGCAGTTTCTGTAGCTGGATCTTCCAGTAATTAGAGATGTACGACAGTGGGTTAGAGGGGCCAAACTCTCCCGTAGGAGAGCTATAAACCCCCCAGAAGCTAGCACTCTTCATGGCGATCTTCACCATCCCAAATATGGCGCAAATCAGATTCACATCAGCTGCTGGATTTACCAACACAGTGAGATGAGAGGAACCAGCCTGGCGTTCCCCTGCTGAACAGGGCAGGGAAAAGAATGCAAAAAAGCAGAGCCTGAAGCGGAAGAGGTGTTGGAGAAAGCTTGCCTGAATCATGACAGATTTCTTTGTAATGATCTGACCTCATTATGCTGAGACAGTGTGCCTTGTCACGATGAAATTTCACTAGCTGCATACTTCCCATAATCACAGGAAACGCATTTCCCCAGCCTCACTGACCAATGCTTTGGGCTCACAGAGGATTTTGGCGAGTGAGTTTTCTTCCAAACAATAAATGATGAGGATGCTGATGTTGTGTCAGGAGAAGTGTCTTATCAAAAAGCACATCTGCAGCTCCTTCTGACTTCTCCTAACTTCTCAGTCTTGCCAGGCTTAGATATGGCCTCAGCATGGCCCTACCATATCGTATCACCTCCATCCTGCTGAGGATCACTGCTGTGCTCCCCTTGGCACATGCAAAGGGAGATGCCCAGAGCTACACTGTACGTGCCTGGTGAAACTGCCCTGCTCACCAGGCAAACTCAGGGTCCTCAACATTTCACAACATCGCACTCACTGAAAAAACATATAAAGTGAAGGTCCAGCCTCCTCCCAGCTTTAGGAAAAGCCAGGTTGTGCAAAGCAGTTTTACAGCCAGAACGTCCTGCTAGATGCTACCATAATTTTGGTGACAAATAAAATAATCTGCCATAGGAACTTGGTCATCACCTTCACGTTGCCCTTCTCAGGATACCCCTTCTCAGAAATACCATGCTGGTAACAGCACAGGAGAAACCCAGTTGCATTTGGTACAGATCCCACAGATCCTGGGCCCTTTGAAGAATCCAGTCAAACAATCTGTTCGCTCGGTTTCACACTTTTCGCCCCTCTATGTTTGTAGATTAGATTTGAACGCGCTTCCTAAAATCTGCTGTCTCCACCTTGCCCATTGGTGGCATCCCCTCGTCTCCCTTCCCCTTAGCACCATTCCCCTGACTTTTTATGTATTTTCTCTCCACAGTTTTTCTCTCGAATTCTCCTTCCTAAGAAATTCACTGCTTCATCTCCTAGATGCTCACAAAAATAGCAGCTCCTGATTCCTTTTGTCCCAGCCCTCCCTTCCCCATTTCACCCCCATCCCCCCAATTCCTCTCCCAAGAACACTCCCCTGGCCGCACCTTCGAAGCCTCCTCCTCCCACACATGCACCCCACCCTGCTTGCTCATTCATTTTCCATCTGCATCTCTTTCCTCCCGGATTCTTCCCTAAGTCTCGGTGATAAAAGTGCCAGATTGGAGTTGCTGTGTAAAGAGGGTTCATTTGCCATTTGCCACCATATGGGCCCAAAAGCAAAATCGTCAGCTAAGCGATTAAATCAAGTATGTCGAACAAAATGTTATGAACTGACATTATGGGTATATAATTTTATGCCATTTGTTGCCATCTGTTTATCTAAACAGCCCCCGTTCCACACAAACACACAGAAGTCTCTGCCACGCTCACAAGGCTTCGGCGCAGGGGTCACAGTGCCTCCCTTTTCTTCCTTTGCTCTTTCGCTTATTCTGTCCTTCCATTCTCTCTGTCTGTCTGCATTCTCCAGGGACTTGGTCTTGGAGCCTGGCCACAGACAGATCTTCCACTGCACTCCAGCCCAGATTTAAAGGAAACCATCCCACAATAATCAAAGAGGTTGCCTTCGAAAATGAGGTGTGCTCTTGTGCCTTCAGGCCCTGTCCGAGTTCATTTTTACACAAGCAAATTAAGAAAGGGTTGGACCACAGTAGCGGGAAGAAGAGCAAGAGGTGGGGGAACAAGTGGTGGTCAGCAGATGGGTGCTACCTGTTTGCCCTCAGCTGGGACTGCAGAGGGGCAGGAGAAGAACAGGCTATGCCAGTTCCATGCTCAGCCAAGCCTTCTTTCTGCTTTAGTTTACTTTCTCCTGTGTCTCCAAGTGGATCACAGTCTACTTCAAGGTTAGGTAGATGTGGTGACAGCCTGCAGACTGACCTGGTGCCCCCTTAGCCACCCTGCTCTCCATAAGAACGTGAAGGCACTGATTAAAGTTCTTTCTTCTCTAGCAAATGCGTAGCACAGGACGAAACCATAAGAAGCTCCCCATTCTATGGACTGAATTTATTCCTCCGTTTTCAGGCTGTTCTGAGGAAGCTAGAGACAGATATCAAAGAGAGTACAAGTAGGCAAAGTTGAACTCTTTCTTTCAAAAGGGGAGCAGCGACTGGCTCTACCAATTCAGCCGAAGCAGGCAGAAGATCCAGCACGATAGTTTATCTCAGGTCCTTGGAAAGAGAATCCCCCCATTTGCACCACTTTCTGAACCCAGGTTTCCCTCACCCACATCACTGGTCATGCAGATGGTGCGCTGGACCTTCCTGATGACCACCGAGAAGACAGCGCAGTACTACGCCTAAGCCAAGAACAGACGAACCTGTCGAGCCTGTGCTCAAGGTCTACCTCGTGAGCTGAAGGTGGTATTGGCAGCCAAGCAAGGAAAGTATCTTCAACCACTTACCAGTGCGTCTGGCTAATGGTTTTAAAGCACGTTAGTGCTACCTTTTTTATGAACCGATCTAACGGGGTGTCCTTCCTTTCCAGTTGTCCTTAGTCTTTGGGAGAAATTGCATGTCAGTAAGTGTCCCTCTAGCTCTGAATGTGAGAGGTGGGAGGGGACATTCAGCTCTCCTCCTTCCCAGACAAAACCCATTCCGCAGTACGGCCTGTAAAGAGCCAGCTCCTTCTCTGTGAATCCCTCTTTCTCCCTCACATAATTTCAATCAGTTTGAGGGTTCTTTGGGGGAAAAGTGTCAGAAGAGGAAAATACAAATCTCTCTTCACCTTTTAAGTCTCCCATCCTCATCCACAGGGCTACCGAACTGAGCATATGTCTCTCAGCATGGTTTAAATGGGAAGGGATTATGCCTCCATTACTAATGAAAAACAGGGGCCAGACATTTTTCAAGCGTCTGGAGCACAGGTTTTGCTCAGAAGCCAGCACTTGGCCTCAAAAGTTTATGTATTTCCTAGGCAGTGGGTAGGTTTAGTTACAAAGTGATTTGGCCATGGGGTTTTATCTCGGTTGCATTCACCGCTGACAGTGCAATGTGTAACACCTCCAGGCCATCTGACCACTGCATGCTGGAGCTCCCTGGCGCACAGCACAGGTCAGCTCCGCAGCCACGCACTGCAACATGGAAAGCCACTGCTGCTTCTCCTCAGGGAAACTTCCCACGCGCGGGGAAAACTAAAAGCCTCCTTTAAAATGCTCACGAGAGTCCCACAGTTCTAGAGGATTTTGGACAAGACCCTAAATGCTGGCCATTCACAAATAATTACCCAGCAAGCCCATGCTAATAGACAGGAGCTCCTTCCTTCCCAGGGCTGGTGCTGGTCTTGTCTTCCCTCCCGACTGAGGAAGCAGAGATACCCAGCACTACCAAGAAGCTCTCGGCGCTTGGCAGCACCAAGCCCTCCGTGCCCAGCTGCTCTGCTGGAAGCACAGTACGCCGGTGAGTTCGGGCCAGCTCTAGGCTGAACACAGGCAGCTGTCTGCCTCGCTGCTAATGCAGTTTTGCACTGTGTGTGCATGGCTATATTTCCCTGCTGCTAGCAGAGAAACACCTCAAAGACCCCTGGAGAGCCTCAGCTTGTCCAGAAACAGCAATTCACCTGCTTAGGAGAGCAAGCTGGCACAAGCACAGCCCACCTGTGCTCTGGGTACTGTACCAGCTTCCCATCTGCTCCCAAGTGCATGTGAAGGTGGTCACTTTAATCTAGTAAGCGTTTGATTACTTTTTTCTAAGAGGCCACCTCTCTGCCAGCACATCCCCAACTACTGCCCTCATCAGATGGGCCCCTTCTTGCAGCTTCTGTGTTTGCTGGGTGGGTATGGCTGTCAGCAGAAGTGTGGTGGTCAGCTAATGCAGGCAGCTACACCGCTCTCTGCCAAAAAGTTTGATTCCCAGCGAGGGTTAGAAGGAGAGAGAAGAGTGAATGGCAGAGTAGCTGGTCACCACCGCTTGCCAGTACAAGAAGCGAGAGTTTTGCTATGCTGTGTTCAACAAGCGTGATCGTTCTGCCGCTGCAACGAGGTCTGCCAGCCCTGCTTCCCTGCAAGCGATGCCAGCCTCCCACCCCAAGCCCACGGCAGCCAGGACAGCTGGTTCGACTCCAGGCTACCTCTAGCAGTGCAGAACCGTTGTGTGGCTCCGGGTCGGTACCTGAAGGGGAGAGAGCAGCCACCAGCAACAGGCAGGGAGAGGAGAGCGCCGCCAGAGCAACAGATAACTCCAGGGTGGTATGGACACCACGACGTTTAAGATGAATGCATTACCTGCTTGAGAACAATTGAGACATTTAATAATCTTCAGCTGGATATCTGGGCTTCAGCCAATATGTTGTCAAAATTACCACAAATACCTCCTTTTAAAAGCCAGAATAAGGGGGGGTGGGGGGAAGTGAAGGCAGGATCATATAGAAAAATCACAAATTAGCAGGAATACAGTTTTCCATACTGATTGTAATAACATCAGGGAGAAGAGCACCCAATACCAGACAAAAAAGTCTGTTATGTCCTGGATATCATCAAGCAAATGTATTCATTGGAGAGCCAGGAGGATAAAGCTACCAAAGAAGAATTGAAGATGGATTACAAGGAGTCAGAGTGAACACAGTAAGAAATACAAGTGGAAAAGCCAAGCTGTCTCAGATTCTACGACTGCTAAATCAAAAGCTAAAATAAACTGGGAATCATCATGTAAACAAGAATCATCAAAATGAGGAAACTCCTTGACTACTGTGGGAAAAGGATGAAGAGCCTTTTCCTAATGTACAGAGCTAAAAGGCAACTAGCAATGTAAAAAGGAACATATTTTATTGTTTATAAGAAGAAAAATATTGGAGAAAGATTGCGAGATCTTTTTATACAGTGGATACATCAGCAGGATTCAAAAAACAGTGCTCATTTGTGCAGACTGCACGCTCCTTTAGAGAAATGCTGTTTCTGCAGACTGCCATTTGGGTTGTTACTAGAACAACAAACTGTTGATGGTATGGATACAGATGGCATTTTAAGCTGGGGTAAAACAGCAGAAGAAAATGATCAAAGGCTCAAGGCGATTGTGAAGAGAGCAAAAGCTGCTGGGCTGAATGGGCTTGAAATATGTAAATCCCATTTAAGAGAGATAACATACCCTCCAGCAAAAGCAGGAAAGCATGCAGGTAGATCATGATAAAGTTGAAATCACCATCAATATCCATCCTTCAGCATACAAAGGGGTACCAGCATACCTTGAAAGGATAAACTGTGCCAGGAATACATGCCCAAACTAGCTGTATTAACCAGCGACCCTGCAGCACCACCCTGCAGAACTGTACAAGAACACAGGATGGAAATCTCAAGAAAACCAGTGAGAAACTGAAAGAGCTAGAAGGAAATGCCCCTGTAGGCATTAGGACAGCAAGCACAGAATTAATCTGTCAGCGGACAGTTTGAAGAGGATAGTGACATCCTCATTTTACAGCACAACATTCATTCAATATTAAAAGGAGCAGCATATGCCTTTTTGGCACTAGCAGAAACTAGATGGATGCAGCAAGGAGACAACAGAACAGGATGCACTTTTGTTTCTTTTCCCCCTTTTTTAATTTAATACAACTGTGTGTTCTCTGACGTAACCAATAACTCCATTTCGTCATTGCCAAGACAAGCCTTTAAAAATTCAGACATACTTTCAAATGAAAGCAGTGGAGAGTTCTGCTGACCACTGACCCGACCTCCAGGTATTTAACAGAAATCCAGGAAAGTCAAGTCCAGAGCTTAACTGCGTGCATGTCAGTCTCATTTTAAAATTAATAACTTTGTCTCAGACTTTGGACAAAGATTTCCAGGAAGAAAGGCTGCATTTTGACTGAGATGATTAACACAGACTTTGGGAAAGCACCCTTCCAACCACTCGCGCTGTTTAAGGTGGAGCACTTTCAGGACCAGAGAGGATTCTCAAGATGCTGTGCTGTCCTCACAATGTCAGAATTGTACTAGTCATTTGGGAACTGAGAAATCTTAAAGGCATATCTGAACTATTTTATACCTGCCACAGGTAAGCAGAATTCCAGGAGGGTGGAGGGGAAAGCTATGACAAGCAGAAGAGCTCATGTGGACGATACGGAGTAACAGAACCATCTGGAAAAAGTGTTATGTCTTTGAAGCCAAATGCTTCCACTTCCCCAGTTTAGCTTTATGAGAATGTAGTAGAGCTAAATGTGCATGTCGTAAGTAATTTTTCTAATCCTAGTGTACCTGACAGTACCATCTGACAGGCAGCTGGCACTCACTTGAGGAAGGATTCAAGAATTCAAGCACCATGCAGTAAAGTACCAGGCAAATTCCACAATGCATAGTCCTCCTCAGCCCCAGTCCCGTCCAGTCCCAGGATGCTAGAAAACAACATTGAGCTAATCAAGTAGCTATTGAAATCAAGAGTAAAGAGCCAGACACCAGCCTTTATTTAACCTTGCTTTGTTCCTGGATAGCACTGGTAAACACTCTCATTTTACCTCCTGACATTTTATGCAGAAGAAAGCCTTAAGAACAGGAATGATGAAACTGATACTACAGGACCTCAGAATCACACATGTGTGAAAAGCATATATAATTAATCTGAAACCCAGTATGATTTCCAGGGAGATGGTTTTCATTAAATGAAAATTTTTATAATTTCAAAGCAATTGCAATAATAATTTCAGTCAATATGTGAAAAACAGGTCCCACAAAAATGCTGACAGTATCGGCAACACATTGTGAAATGTGTTGGTTTTGTTAAGCAAGCAGCTGAAAAAAAATCAATAAAAGGAAGTTTGATTGACACTGTCGGATGTCTTCTTCAGACAAACATCAGATCCCAACAAATACCAGCTCGTACCCCGTGGGTTTCAGGATTCTACCCTAGGCAGACAAATAAGGACAACCTCTCTCCATTATTAGCTACTTCAGATCTTTGAAGAAAGCCCCGTTAACAGTAAAGAACTGATCACATACTTAAAGGGAATTTTCCCCAGACAGGGCACTTTAACAATAAGCTCTCTGGGACAAGGCTATTTTTTTTTTCTTTTTGCTTCTATACATCACTGGTGTTAGGGAAGCCATGACCAAGGGTCTACAAGTCAATTAGCCTTCCATTGCAGCGTTAGAATGTGTTTAAAGACTCACCAAAGCCCCCTCTGCTCTACACAGCATCCAAATTACTCCTGTTGACTTGTGGTGTCCCAAATTCCTTTCTCCAAACTTCTCCTCTTCTTCCTGGCATGAGGCGACTGACACACCTCCACTTCCGCTGGTCATGACCTGACTACCAAAGCACCACGATCATGTTGTAAATACTTCGGGTGAGGCGCAAGCAAACTGTCAACCACCTCCTAGGAGCAGGGTAAGATCTAAACAACTTGTGAGCTCTGGTATTCTACACAGATGTGTGGGTGAGCAGATAATCCCCTCCTACAATATCCATCAGGGATCTGATAAAATCAGCAGATGCAGTAAGTGTCCCATCCTTCCCAGTACAGTCTAGGTTTTGCTTATATCCCACCTTTACCAGGTGGTAAGTGTAACCATTTACCAGTGGTAATCTTTCCAGGTGGAAATTCAGGTGGAATCCTCTGGATCTGATGCCATGGACCATGTGTGAATACATACACCTGGCACAGGCAGTGGACAGATACCCCGGGCTAGGCTCTCATCGCCATTTCAGAACTAAGCAAATAGCTGGTAGCTCTCAAAGTCTTGCTTCTACTTCCAGCCTAGCAATAATTTTAGGGACTAAAACTCAGATCCTGAATTGTAATTTGGCATCAAATTAGAATGAAATGAGAGGAAGCTAGAAGATAAGCTTAGGAACCAGGGAACAAATCACCTGCCATTCTGTGACAGACAAGCTGTTAGAGGTCTTCACAAAACAAGTTTGAGCGGTGTCTGCCCACTGCAGAGCTGAACAGAGTCCAGCAAAATTGACTCTCTTGGACTTGACAGGACTGAGAGGTGAATCTAGATCCTTTTTATCTCTTGTCCTCTCTTGTAAAACTATGCAGGGCACATACCACGCCAAGGCTGCCGAGCATTTCATTTCACTGCAGTATACCTATCAGCCTGCTTTCTGCATATTGGACTACAGTTCTGTCGCTCAGACCACCCCCGATTTTGAGCAAGAATTGATTCCAGCCCTAGTCTTCCTCCTGTGGCACTGGCTGACACTGGGAAAATGAACCATGCTGAAAAGGACTATATATTAGCCTTCCCATCAATGCCACGGGGGTAGTGCAAAGAGCCTGGGTTGACATCTCACAGAAAGCAGGGGTCCTCTGTTCACACAGCAGCAACTGAAAAAAAACCCTTGCTGCATGCAGAGAGAACAAAATCAGGGAAATTAAGTCAGTACCCAGATGGTGCCTAGCAACTACGACTTGCAGGATTAGGCCTTAACACAGCAAGAGTAAACAGATCTAGAATGAGCGTTGCTTACACACACAAAGTCCAGCGAGGCGAGGTGCAAGCAAGACATCTTGCAATGCCTTTCACAGACTAAGCCTTGCTCCTCCAGCTCAGCAGAAGAATCCCATCCCTTTGCCTGCCTCCAGACAAGGAAGCGTCTCCATTGTTGCTCTACAGATTTTTTTATGCCTCATGCATTTGTCTCTCTCTTTTCAGTAGGAACAGAATTGCATCCTAGCATGGTAGGAACCCTAAGCGGAAGGAGAAAGGATCTAGTGGGACAGATGGATGAGCAGAGATGTAATTCCAGAGGAAAGCTGCTGTCATCCCATTAAAGATGAGGTTAAAGGTAGCAGCAATGAAAGAGTGGGAGATATTTCACTGGGGGAAATGGAGTGGCACCGAGCTTTGAAATTGCACTGCGTGAGAATATTAATAAAAAAGTTAATGACGCAATGTGCTTTTTGCTCCACATTAATTACACTTTTACATTCCAGTTTTTAATGCATTTTGCACTAGACTTTATTTTACATTCCAGGAAGGGGAAAATATAATTGCAGCTTTAATTTCTATAGCCAAAACCTGATAAGATCACAGCTGTGAAAATCTCATAAAAAGCTTTAAATTAAGTTAAAAAAACAGTTCCCTTCCCTCCTCCCCCTGCTTCTCTTCCTGCATGAGGTGCCATCAGCAGAGACGGTGAGTGCCGATTCAAGGTAGCATTGTTCCCTGGCATGGAGACCTTTTCTGAAGTCAGCACCAGTTATGAGGCCTGAACCATCCACCACCAGCTACCACTGCTGGGGCTCCTCTACCTCTACCAGTGGTAACCACCCCCCTGCCAGTGAGCGGCTGGGGGTGCCCAGCTGTGATATACATAGCTTTCCTGCTGCAGTATACATAGTTCTGGGCCTTACCAAAGGCACGGTCCCTGTGCTAGGGCTGTCCGAGCACAGACAAGATTGAAAACATGACACGGCTACAGACTGAGAACTGAGGCTTGGTGAAATAACTGGTTTACAGGAGATAAATCAGAAAGTCTGTCTGAATGACTGGAATTGCAGATTATTGTTTGAATCCTGTCAGAAATGCCTCCCATCAGTCCAGAAATAAAGATGGATCCAGTAAGACATCATGAAAGCGAAGCAGCCTGATGCTCCTACCTTCTTCCTTTGCATGGACAGGCTCTGGGTCTGGCCACGGAGTGTCTTTGTAGACACAGTGGCCCCTCTACAGCTGGACACTGCGTCAAGTCCTAAGCAACCACTCCACTTATGCCCCTGCCTTTGACTCTCCCTTCACTCAGAAATTCCCGTAGATCTCAGGATCCAACACAGGCACCATACAAATCACAGCATGACTACATACCTCTCACTTTGATCCTCCCCATCCTCATCCCAGGAACTCCAGGACAAGCCACAGACTGTCATGTACAAAAACATATCTCTTCCAATGTAATGTCAATGTTCCTAAATTTGTGGATCCTCAAGATCCCTAACATAAGCTACAGCTAAGTATCAGAAGAGTGAGAGATCAAATAATCCATCCTCCAGCCCTTGGAAGGATCCCTTATACAAGCATCTTCCTTAAAATGTATTCCTGCACGGACCCAAGTCGCTTCTCTGTTGAAAGCCTCTGACCTTGTTGAACCACTTCTCCTCGGACTCTGACCTCTTTCCCTCTAAATCATCCAAACCAGATATCCCTGATTTTTCTTTCAAACCTGGTCCTACAATTAGACTAGTCTCTGTATTCCTGTCCACCATTGCCACCTATGCCTGTTCTTGTGACTTTATTGGAGAGAGGAGGAATCGCACCCATGAGAGTTTCTGCAGTAGAAGGGGGTAGTCAGAGTGCCTCGTTCCAAACCCCCATGCAGACTGGACAACAAGAGCTAAAGAAAGCTTCACTTCTCCAGAAAGGTTTTGTTGAACCTCTTGAGCTCCTGCTCAAGGATAAGTTCCCAATTTACACCTCTGTAAACAAAAGCAGAATCCATCACTCACAGCCATATTATTTTCCTTGATTGTTCCCTACATGCAAAAAGCAGAAGAGGAATGTGTTTTCACAAGTGAAAGAGAGAGAGAGAGAAGAAAATAGGAGAGATTGAGAGAAAGGAAGAGAGAGAGGCTCTAAAACCTCATTTTCCTGGTAATTTACTCTTCTATTCAGTTGAGTCCTGCTGCTTGTAAGCCTATTCCTGTTACAATATTAGATATAAACAAGTAAACTGTGTAATGGATCACATTAAGCAGGCCCTGCATCTTGAGGCAGGATTTAATTTGCATGGCAGATTATCTTGTCTGCAGTAGGAGAGGCACCCTGGGGCACTGACTGCATTAATAGGATCTAGTCTCTTAAAATCCATTAAGTCAATTGAGTGGACCAGTCTATAATCTCATTTCAAATCCAGCGTGAAAATGCTTAAACACTAGCCCTATGACACCGACAGCGGAGAAGTGACTAAAGGGACACTGGAGACCGCGCTGTGCCATATTGCCTGCCTGCTGGGAGCGGGGAAGGGAGGGAAAAGGGTAGGACTCATTCTCTTTTAGCAAAGTCCATTCAGAAAGATGCTGACAGCAGGAGTGAGGTGAGGAGAGGAGGCAGGAGCTACGTAAGGGGAAGACTGCAGAGTTTATCCCATGGAGTGACAGCGGGTTGTTAAACAATGGGAATTGGCTGATGAAGTCCTGGATACCTTACTGCTCCAACACAGTCAGAAACACCGGACTGCGAAGGGGGAATGCCTTTACAGGGATGTTCTGCTGTGAGTCACCAAGAACAGGGATTTCCAAACTGCACAGAAAACAAGAGGAGTCTGGGAAATGTGGCACTGCAATTAAAACACAGGACTAGAACGTGGGAACACCAAAGCTGTCAAAACCCAGGCTCGCAGCCTCTCTGCTCTGGACTGCCACCGGCAGGCAGCGTTCTTAACTCAGACCATCGGCACAAGGTTATTCTTGGCCCAGCAGATCCAAGTAAACTTCTCCCATTTGCCCCATGGGCGAAAATTAGATAAAGGCTCAATTTGTTATAAAAAGCCTGGCAACAAGCTCCCCAAGGTAAGAACTGGGTTTGGTTTGGGTATATGTAAAATATTTAGCATAAGGAGCCTCCAGTCTGAGGTGTGGGCACCCTGACCACATTACACTAACCCTGTAACCACAGATAGCAATAATAGTCTTAGAGGACAGACAAAGCCAGATGTATTGAAAACACAGACAAAATGAAGAAAAAAGGCATGATAGCATAACCTAAAAATTGAAATGGTAAGAAACCTCCAGGACCAGATGGCATTTATGCAAACACTCTAAAGAAATCAAAGTATAAAGAAGTTACTAACAAAGATATCCAATTTATCATTAAAAACAGCCACTCTCCCACCAGGCTGGAGAGAAGCCAACACTCTGCGCTTCTTTTAAAAGAGGTGCTAAGGGCAATCATGGGAATTATAGACCTCAGCGAGCCTTACGCCAGTACCAGGAAAAATAGCTGAGAGAATCATTAAAGACAGAGTTATAAAGCACCAGGCTCGGTGAGTCTAATGTGGTAAAGAAGCAGCTCAGCTTCTCCAAGCTGACTTTCTGACCTGCTAGTGTTCCTTGGAAATGTCAGCAGCTCTGAGGAAGCGATGATAAGTAGGAGTCACCTAGCTATTAAGGATTTCACAAAAAACACATTCAAAAATTTTAGGGCTCCACTCCCACTAACGTGCATAAGCCCCAAGGGTGGGATGTTATAGCACACAGTTGATTTCAAAAGAAGAAGAATGAAAGTGGTACTAAGTTCTTTTAAGAATCCCATTCCTCATAAATTCCAGCCCCACAAACCCCCAGGATAGAGGAGGTAAGAGGCAAACTGATCAGGTACGTAAGTATTTAGGCAAAACCCAAAATGGCACCTGTAAAGAAAACCTGCTCCATAGCCAGTAAATCGCCCGCTGCCAGTCCCATGATTGTGTGGCTTTGCTCTGATGTATTTACAGCATCTCGAACGCAGTTGATTTACATGCTTGCCCTTCTCCTTATTCCTCCCCAGCTGGAGATGTCCCAGCTTGCCATGCTGGGCAGCACTCACACTGCTCCAGGTCTCAGCGTTCGCCCCTCCTCTGTCAACACACAGCTTCCCCCTCCTAGCCGTTTAAATGCTGCCAAACCTGCTGCCCAAGGCAATCACGTCATGGCAGCCCGAGGGACTGACATTAATCCAGTGGTGACTACCAGTCATAACGAGCCCAATATATTCTCCATTTCGAGAAATCTCTCAACTCCGATTGCTAGACGCTATATATCAGAGAGATCACTATATACCTATCCTGTTCTTATTCCCTTCCTTAAATATTCACTTTGTAGGGAAACAGGATCCCATGGAAGATGGATCTTTGGTTTTGTCCAGTGCACCAGATTTTATGTTTTGAGCACTGGACTCTCGCACACCAGAGGTTTCTCAAATTTGCAGAGGCACAAGCACCACCCCACTCTTTTCCTTCAGAGCTGCTTCCTCCGAGTGCCACCCTCCCTAAATGGACATGAACATTCACACAGCAGGTTCTGCTCCAACTCAACGTTTTCTCAGCAGTCCTCACCCAAAATTCTGAAGGGAACCTCCAGGGTCACGAGGGATAATGGCAGCCCCACTCCTTCGAACTCTAAAATTGCCACAGGACCTCTGATGGGGCAGATGCCCACAGACAAATATCCCTTCTGCAGAGAAGTTAATAGAAGAAGGGGGAGCACTTTTGCCTGGGATGAGCAACTGCTACATGCCCTGGAGAGATGCAGAAGGTCATTTTCAGTTCATGGGGTTTTATTGCTGGTTTGGGGCCATTCCCTGCTGCCCCTAAAGGAGACTTGTGGCCTAAAGACACAACCGAGGCTGTCACCTTGTCTTCAACATGTGCCACGACACAAGTGAACTGCAACTTGCAGAGCAAACCACATCGTCCTGCCTGCTCCCAATTGCTCATGTGACACCCTGCATTATCACAGATCGACACTGTTCTTTTTCTTCGAAAGAAAGAGAGAACCATCAGCTGTTTGCAAACCACAGTATTGCCTACCGCTCCCACACAAACCACAGATCAAAGGCCTCCCCTTTCCAAACCACAGAGAGGTCCCAGGGGCCCCAAGAAGCAGAAGTCTAGCGGTTCCCTTTCTGCTAGACACGCACGCAGGGCTCTGCAGCCTCTGCAATCTGTGGTAGAAGGGAAAGCATTTCTTCTTAGACACCCCAGGTACTCAGCTGATACATACAGACCCACACACACCCATCTGTTGGGAGGCACAGCAGAACCCGAGAAGCGCAGGTGAGAACAGCTACACAGCTCCAGCATGAAGCACTGCCTTATAAAGGGGTACAAACCGCGAGCAAGGATGAGAAGTTTGCTTCTGTACCTCGAAAAGCAAGACCCAAACTACAGCAGGATACACCAGGAATCGTTTTAACACCATCCCTTCAGCGTCCACTTTACAGTGAAGCAGCTCGGCTCTACCCCAAGCACGTAGGAAAAACTGAACATGTATCGTTCCTGAAGCTATTGGTATCGGCTCAAGTCTGACGAAATACTGAAACAACAGTTCCAAGAAGCACAGTCTGCCCCATTCATCTCCCCGAGTGGCTCACTTGCCTCCTGACGACAATCTGCTAAATATCTTCACTTAATTAGGTTTCTGTTCCTTGAAGCAAGTAAGAACGCAATGTGAAGATTGTGCTAGGACTATCTTCATATAAGCTACGCAAAGAGACAGTTCATTTTGTTGAAAAGAGAGCTGGCAGTTTTGGGGGATGCCTCAACTTATCTTTTGCTCTTCAAGAAAGAGTCAGGTTCAAAAATGCCCCAAAATGCACCCAGACAGACAAGCAAAAGAAAACTACGAGGTTCTTCAAGGTGCCCTCCAAAGCCTACAGTGTGACCGAGCGGCTGCTGTGGGCCTCTGGCGTGCTTCGGAGAAGGGTCTGTCTGCATTTGGAGGTGAGAAAGGTCATGAATTGCACTTGAGTGAGGATGCAGGGGGAAACATACAGTTTTTAGGAGACTAATATGAACATTAGTGAGGTCTCTGGCTTGGAGAATAGAGGAACAGGGAACAAAGCAAAGCTAGTCTCTCTGGTGATTTAAGTATGTATACCTAAACACAAGGAAATAAAATAAAAGATAAATACAGGAAGAATAAATCTTTGAAAATAAGTCAAACGCTATGTCAGTACTACAACCTTACCCAGGACTGGCAAGGATGGTGCGAGTGTGCAGTGAAGAGAGTGAGAACAGACAGCAGAATTTGGCATCCATGATGGGATGAAAAGAAAGACAGGTTTCCATGGGCCTCAGCAACTCGGAGATGAAAGAGGAGCTTCCATCCAATAACAAATTCATTAATTTTCCTTATCAAATGTGCTGAGCCAAGACATATCCCCCAACGGGGAAAAACGAGGAGCTGCCATCTCCTGGAGCATCACTGCACTCCGGGTGAGCTGCAGGCAATGCCTGAAGCCTGACAGGGGTATCTCTGCTGAAGACTAAGGACTGAGTGATCAGAATCCAATCCTCTTTTTGGCAGTCCACTGCACTGCAGAAAAATGGATGTGAAAGCTGAAGTGTGTGGGTCAGATTTGTCCCTTGGTAGGTCCACGGAATTTAACTGACTTATCAGAAATGGCTTTCGTCCAACATGTCTGTGACAGTCAAAAGCGGGCACAGTCTGCAACAAGCTTTGGCTCAAACCCTGAATGGAGATCATCTAGAGTGCTTTTAACTAAAATTAAACATGAAGATCATCAGCTTGCAGTGAGTGCAGAAAATAGAGTCCCCAGCCAGAAGGAAAAAGAAGTGTTAGGAAAGGTCACTTGCAACCCATCCTTCACGTTCTGGATGGTGGCATTTGTTTCCCTGTTACCACGACACTGGCTCTTCCCAACTGTATGCTACAGCATTAGTAAGAGACTTCCTTGCTCCCATGTACACATTCCCTTGCTTCCTATCACACAGTATACAGCTTCTACATCCTCCAAGCACATAGAAAGCTAACCTTACATAGTGGATATTTTATTTCAAAGAGAGAGTTCTGCTAGAACCTTCTCTTTCTACACAAAATGGTCTACAAAGGTAACATAAAAGCAACACAGAGTTTGGTTTTATTTGCCTTGTAATGCTGACATTTTAGCATGTATCAGCACATTTACATGCTCCCAAGCTCAAACAGTGGAATCTAAGAGAGCATCCTGCTCTGGACTAGGACGTGCCCATCCAAGAGCACAAGCCTTTCTGGGCCCATAGCTAGGAAGCATTCAGGGCCCATACGTACCAAGGGATCCAGGCACCAGGCTATAAGACGAGGAAGATGAAAGCAAATGTCAGTAAGCAGCTAGTGAGGGAATCCCACTCATTCCTTCTCCTAGGTGCTGTGTCTACCTTCCTACTCTATGGTCTCTACAACATGCGCGTGTAAACTTGAAGCCTTCCTTCTTCCCTAACCACAGACCTATAGACCCCGGTGGTCCCAGTTTCCCAGGAAAAAGGACTTTCAACATGTGGCAAGGCAGCAGTTGAAGGTAGTTAAGCTGTCTGTCTTAGTGCTGCGGCAATTTCCCAGCTGATTTCTGAACTGCAGAAGAAAGGACAGGGATGGAGGGGAGGAGGGGAAGCAGAAGAAACGATGACTTCATCATTCAACAAGAGTTTGTGAGAAAGAAGGTTATACTGGGGGACCACCAAACGCGACGTCTTTCATTGCCCACCTCCCGCAATGCAAAGGTGCAGTGTTACCTCTTCTCCCGCCCCCCCACCTCATCTACCCGTAGCCAAAGTATTCCCGAGCTCACTATATAATGCAGTTTTTCATGGCATGCCTGCTTATCAGGGCCCTGAAACTATGTGAGACATGCATGCAGACAATGGGCCTGTCTCTCAGCCAGGGAGGGCTCTGAAGGGATCCCTTTCAGCGCTCACAGATTGCCCTGTGTTCCCTTAATTGACAGACCCGGCCGAGTCTGACAGAAGTGGCGTGCAGCTGGGGCAGGCCGCTCCGTCTCAGGTAGGCCACCTTTCAGCAGGGAAATTGCTTTCGATTGGCAAAAATAGCCAATCTTCTAGCTTCTCCTGCTCAGCTGGCAAAGGTCTCTTGTGTTTAATGGCTGACGGTTTAGGACCAAACTCTTTACCAGAATGTTACCTCTTTTCCTCGTTTCTAAAGTCTCTTAGCCCTAAATAAGCTATCATGAAAAGGACTGGACCTCAGACACAAGGAACAACTTTATGTGGTCACAACTGCTAACGATCTGGGACCTTCTGGAGCCCAGTTTGTTTTACCACTCAAATCTCCAAGATTTTGGCTAGAGCCTGCAAAAACTGAGATTGCGGAGCAAGAGCAACAGAGGAGCTGACAAGTGCTAACAGCAAGTTCTTGACCTTAGTGCATGCTCTGGAGCTGCAGCGTGAGAGCCTGGGCTGCAACTTTCAAGAAGACCTGCAGGAGCTGGTCTCTGCCTTCTACAAGTCAGCGGAGACTGGCCACGAAATTCCACTCAGGCTACTTTCAGCCTTGGATATCTGCAGCACCAGTTACTCAGCAAAGAGTCTTTCATGTGCAAATGAGTATTTCCTTGTGGAAAAAAAAAGAGGGTGATGAGACTGGCATGCTCACCTTTAAACGGGTACCCTGAATCTGACTATCCTGTCTCTTCCTCCGCTTTCTGGTACGCTAGATGAGCCTGTACAGACCAAGATGTCACACACTTCACAGGCTACCAATGCAATCCCTAGTTCTTTTCTGCATTCAAAATATCCCAAATGGGAAAGTATAAGAGTAATTTCCAATGTCTTCCATAGCCTTTTCTTTTCCAAAGTCTTAGTGGGTTTAAGATTTTTATTTTTTTTTTCTCCATCTGCACTTGGCTTTTCACTGCATTTTATTACAGCCCTTCTGCCAGGCTTTGCTTAACAACATACAGAACCAGGTTCACTTTTTAGGGGTCATTAGTAAAGACCACTTTGAGAACCCACTCAGCAACCTGCGAAAATTAAACTAAACTACTTGGGCACTCAATGAGCTATGCTTCTCCACAAATGATGACTCAGATGACCTAACCAACCAGCTCTTCAGCGAAGAGAAAAAAGAAAGAGGAATGGAAAGAAAAACATGAGTTCAAATAATTACCAACTGCACCTTTCTTAGAGAACAGCAAGAAGAATCTAAAGCTCTCCCCCGATTCCTTGGTACAGGAGCAGCTGAGCAGCGAGTAACACACCCTCTTGCATGCCTGTGCCAAGGCTCAGGACTCTCTTCTCTGCTGTCACAGGCAGCAAGGTGGCACCAGGTTGCATCTGAGTGCAGGATGGGTCGCCACACAGCCACCCCAGCCCACCTCTCCCACCCACGCCTCCTTCCCCAGCCAGTCTCCTTAGCCACGGTCCCCACCAGGCATTTCTGCCGAGCCACCGCTCTTCTCATCAGCTGCTCCCTCATCTATGTGGTGTCTGTGCTTTAACAGGCACTCCACGAACTGCCTGTGTTGTCTGATAAAGACTTTTAAACCAGCTTCTTTCCTTAAACATAAAGCCTTTGCATTCCAGGGTTCTACGGTAGAGTATTGACTCCCATAAAGCAGCCTCAGGCAATTGCTTTGTCCAGCTTCATACATGGTGTTGTAACTACATAATATCCCCCCAATTATGACAGTATCTTTTTAAATGGAAACAATGCAAATGCAAGAAAATACAAAAGCAGGTTAAAGCTGTGCCAGACCTGCACACAGATTCCCTTTCCTCTCCCTCTACCACGTGACAACAGGATGTTCCTGCTCTTCAGGGCTCCACCTTTCCATCTCCTTCTAGGAGGCACTTCTCCTCTTGAGGTATCAAGCTACCAGAAGTGGGATCCCAGAGGTCCTGCTGTTGGAGAAGTGGAGGTGCCCCAGAGGAAGGCACAGGCCCTGCTGCAGTAGACTCCGTGCTTGAGAGGCAATTTCCACCTTAGCCAGCTGTGGCACCTCTGCTGATGCCTCCACAAACGAGGATAGAGGGGGCTGACATCCACCGTCACATACGACTGCCCTGTCCAGGTCTGAGCCTAGACACCAAAGCAAAAGGGAAGCTTGTTATGTGATCAAAGCACTGGACTAGGATTTGGGGAATCTGCATTCCCTTTTTAAGAGTGACATAAGATGCTCTAAATTTCTTTCCAAAAATTCCAGACATTTCCCTGTAAAGCACAGACCACATTTCCTATAGGACTTCAGGTTTCTGGCACTGCTTCTCAGCTGTGTAGTGTATTTCAAAACAGTCGTGTTTAATCCTGTATATGTTATTGATACAGAGAGAATAGGAATTTCTAGCACGTCCACACATTAAACTATCAGAAATATCAGTGTTATGCAAAACATCAAATACCACTTATCAACACCTACCACTACAGCGTCTGGGCATTTTCTATGTGACACCAGTGAACTCCTCCTCTCTTTTCTGCGTACATCTCCATATGATGTATTGCTTCTTACTGCTTGCTGATTGGTTTTAGCTGTTTGGTTTATACTGTTCTGTATTTTCCTTTGCTTAATGTTATCTGGAGTGGTTGCTTGAACAGAAGGGGATGGGAGGTCACGGGGAGGTTTGTGGGGTTTTTTTGTTTGTTTGTTTTCACAAAATACTGTCTTGTAGGATTTGCTCAAGATGCTCAGAAACTGGATTGATCTGCTCCCTGCAGTCTGATCTCCTTTCCAAGGTGCTGCATCTCACCCCTAGTTATGTTCTGTGCCTATAAACAGTAATATACTAGTTGCCAGATGAAAATCTGACCCTTAAGGTAGGTAAGGGTTATATCCGAGGAACAGATCGCTATGGCTGAGATCTTTGGGGCTGAAGACTGTATCAGCTGGACTGCGTACACACACATCTTCAGGGCAGCCCACAGGCTCAATCACACGCTGCAGAAGCACAGGGCAAAGGGTCCAGGTCCCACATGGGACGTCCCCTGACCTCCGGGGATCTCAGCTCTGTGTGCACGGCCTAACACGGGAGGAAGCAGAGTTTCTGCTGGGCATTAACTGTTGAGTCTGATGTGCTTTTTTTTCAGGCAGACAAGAATTCAGACTCTTGCTAGGTGGGCTGACATGCTGCATGCCAGGATAGACAACACATGCACACCTGCACTGTCATAGACAACATTATCCTGATACTTAACATCACCCCTTTGGCAACCACAGGCTTACGTCTTGATTTATAACCCAGTGATCTTTCCCAGGGCTTATACCACTCTTTTGATACCTGACAGCACGTGGTGTTGGGTCCAGCAAGGATCCTTTGTCTAAGGCTATTGGGACAAACTAAGAGAGTGGTCCCAAAAGCACCGAGAAAGACATGACAATGGCACAAATTCCCATTGAAGGAGGATCAATCTGCGAGGCTTTTTTCCTCCCTGTGTGAAAGTGCTTCACTGGGAAAGCCTCCAAGTCAAAAAGGAGAGGCCCAGAGGGAAGGAAGAGCAAGAGGCCCTGAAGGCAGCCAGGGCAAAATGCTTCCGAGTCTGGGAGGTGACATGTGGATAACCAGCAAACGCTGTCTTCCCCTGATGGTGCCTTGGCTAGGGAGGTGACCAGCTGCTAAGGATCTGAAAGGACTTCAAGTTGCTGTGCTGGGAAGTCCAGCAGTTTCATCATGACCACTCCAGCAGGAGCCTGGTCATGGACGTTTCAAGTAACTGTGCTCACAGCCTGGCGTAAGGCTTGGCTAAGCTCCTGGCGCTGGCTAGCCCAGGCGAAGGCAGGGGGTCCCAGGAGCTTGGCTGACAGGGCAGAGGCTCTGGGGCTTTCCCATTCCCTGCGGTCAGAGAAGGAGAAGGGCTGCGAAGGGTGGGAGCACAGGGGGTGGCAGGGAAGAGAGATGTTCCAGGGCTGCGTGTAGTGACTGCCATGGGGCAAAGCGCACACCCAGGGCTCTCGAACAACCCTCACAGGGTAACACCAGTCATTTCCTCTGGTGGGGGAGGCGAAGATGAGAGCTAGGAGAGTAGCTCAGCTGCAGCAAAGCCACACAAAGTTGGTCTGTTCGGCTGCCTTTGTGGCACTGTTGTACTTATTGAAGGCAGCAGCAGTTTGTTCTGTCCTTTCAGTTACTGTACAGGACCCGATCGGGGTGCAGATGGGACTACAAAGCAGCCCTTGTTGTCAGTAATGTGACTCACATGTCAGGCTCTTATTTGCTGTCAGTGGCTTTATTAAAGTCTACAGTTTCAGACCCTAGACCCTTGCCTATTGTGCCCCCTGGCCCCAGAGATTCTCTTAGGGAGCACTCACAATTACCAACTCTCTCACAAGAGCACGCAAACACACTGAGCTGGCATAGCAACTGTGCACTCAGGGGTGATGCCCGGGCTAAGGACAAGCTGGGGCGCTTCTCGTCTTTAAAACTAATGCATGTACAGAAACGGACAGGACAGAGCGGAGGCCGTGTCTGGAATAGGATCTCTCCCTCTGAGACCACCTGGTAACATACACATTTATTTATTCATATGTTCTGCACTTGTGACTATGCTAAAACTCACTCATTCATGGCTATGTTCTCCTCCCACAGCGACATACAGACTCACATACGTGTTCACTTATGTGTTTGCACACATATGCTCGTGCACTGACACAGATACACGGCTGGGCGTGACGTCTGCACATCGCACAGCACACACAGACATGGCAGCAGGACCTGGACGGGCATCCACAGTCCTCAGAGCCACGCAGGCAGGCACACACACTGGCACCACTGCATTCTCACGCTCAGCTACGCACTGCTCACAGACTGTGGGCTCACACTGATGTATATATTTTCACCGACTCAGCAGGCACTAGCACACCTGCAGAGTCACTGGCACACGCAGGTGAAAATCCCCACAAAGGCACTCGCATCCCTTCACACTTACAATAGCTTCACTAGAACAAAATTTCCATTTCAGATACTCAGCTGAAGTTAAAGATTGTTTCCTAGGCAAATCTTACTGTAAAAGGCTCAAGCCTTGATCTCTACGTAAATGCAGAGCAATCCCTCTGACTTCACAGGACGCTGGGGTTGCTGGGAACAGAATCCTCGCTTCCTTCTGACATGAAAGAACCTGTCACTGCCACGGTTCTTCCCCTCCACACCAAAGAGTTCTCTTTCTAATCTTAAACTATGAAGCAGGAGACTTGCCACCAGCCCTGCATGAAGCCTGTCCTCCCAAATCACACATCTGCAGGAGAAACCAAGAAACAGGCTATCAAGACTACTGAAAACTTACAGAATAAGAACAGAGCAAACTGGGACAAAAGCAGCCAGGAAAAGATTTTGCGTAGAAAGAAAAAACAAAACAAAAAAGTTCTCAGCACAGGTTTGCGAACAAGAATGCCCATGCTATGATAACAAAGGAGGACGGGCTCGAACGTCCTGGGGTGTCAGCAGGCATCCTTCCCCTGGCTTCCGTACTGGGTCACACATGGTGTCACACAAGCAGTTGCTGTTCAAGGGTCTCTGCAGCAACAGCAATGAAGTAACCATCACACATAAGTGTGCTATGCACCCCAAGTCAGAAAAGTCATATAAGCCCATACTCATTCTCATTTCTGTTCAAGAGAGAGCTTATACGTATGCTTAACATTAATGGCAAGCCAACTTTAATGAGAATCCAGTCCGTGATTCCCTGCATAAGCCCCCTGTGATGTATATGTTCTCCCGTGTTATGAAACGGCCATGAGACAAACACATTTTTTGTGTTCAGGTCACAGAACAGTCCTTCCACGTCCTCTTCGAGCGACTCAAGCACGAAACCAGCCTCCGTTCTGTACAAGTCTCAGTTCCACATAACCATGACAAAACTTGTGAGCTCTGATCTGCAATGGCAAGCTTGACCATCTGCGGGCTTTACGGACCTCGGATGCCGTGCAGGGACTGTGATGCTGGAGCACCGGATTCTTCACACTCCGGCACAAACCACGTTAGCCAGCCACTTTAGGAGCTCTGAACGACTCACTAGCTTTGGTATTTTTTTATTGCCCGCTGTTAGATTTCTGTGTTGTTTCTGTATTGGTGTGCAGTGGCATACAGCTGTTTTATTCTATCCAAAGAAAGGTGAATTTCAATGAGCAGGTGATGTCAGAAGTGCTTTAGATGTGAATGAAAGCTGTCATTTTAAAGAATTGTCCATTAATACTGTAATTGCCATTACTGCTGCAACTTTAATCTCATAAGAGAAATCCTTTTACTGCAGAATTCACATATAGGATATTTCAAACCAAAATACTCTATATTTATAACTCTGGAAATAGATATGAAGAAAACACGACCAAAAGAACAGTTATATTGATTAGTAAGGGCTCTGGATCTGCACAGATTTATGTCTGGCTTTTATTTTACACATCTAGGCAATTATTCTGAAATCAAACGAAACACATTAAAAAAGAAAAAATCTTTTCAGGATTGGAGCCAAAAAATATATACCAGGAGCCTGATGTTTCAGAAACAATCTGTTTCTTAAAGAATCCAACTCTGAGTTTCTAAGCAATATAAATCTTGTTCCTAAAATAAACCTTAAAATAGGGAATATAAAGAAAACAGAACCATACCAATATACAAGATAAACCACCTTGAGGTGCTAAAACCCTTTTTAATATCATATGGAGTGAACCACACAGACTGCACTATTCTAAAAGACATGGATACTTTAAATCACCTAACTACAGAAATATACCTATATATTTGACTCATATGTATGTATATGTATTTATTTGATCTCAATCTGGAAATACAAAGGCTGGTATTTCTGTTTCTTTCTGGAATTCTGTATGCCTCAAAACAACCTTACTTTTAGTCCCAGGGCAAGCTGCATGGGAGTGGGTCTGGACTGGTAGGAATGGCTCTGTATTTGTGCCAGCATTAGAGCGAGTACTGTATAATGTTTGCAAAATGAGATCAAGGCTGGTGATAAGTGTAAAATATCAATTAAAGCAATACAGATGTACGGTTGTACTGTTGCGTTGTTTGTGGCAGAGGATCCCAAACTGCTTTGAAAATTACTACTGTTCTGCTACTGCTGCATGTGATGGCAGCCCCAGTGGAGCTGATCAGAAACCAGTATCTCCCCAAGCTGGGCACCACAATGACGCTTCCCCCACACTCTGCAGCCTAGCCTGAGGTTATACCTGAACATCCTAGAACCTGCTTGAAAACTGTAGTATATTAAAACACAGTAGATCCCGCGATGCTATATGTTTACTTGCTCACTAGTATGCTTTCCCCACCCTGACCGAGTAGTTTGATTACGTGCTTCTGCAGAAGGGCCTCTTGAGATCCCTTTGACCCCACTTTAATACTAGTTTGGCTGCAATTTCAAGCTCTCGACTATGCAGATCACATTCAGGTCATACCAAATCACAGAAGGAGCTAAAAACGGAGTACAAAGGCAGAGCCTCTAGATGATCCACGACACAGATGTAACTGAGCAGTCCATGTAACCTCTAAGCTTTATAGCCGTCGTCTCTCTGGCCTGGAAACTTGCTGTGCCCTTCTGCCATGTTACTGCTCCGCTGACCTTCCCAGCCTACCTGTTAGCACAGCTGCCCTCTCTTCGTACGCCTCCACTGGTGCTTCTTTCTTTAACACGGCTATCAGAAGCTACTTGTCTTCCCTCTCACGGACTTTCACAGCTACCTATACTCTTATCATCTCTTCTTTTGGGCGAGAGGAGAGCCCCACCTCTTAGATGCCTCTAGTCCCAGACTCACTGTTCATTGCTGGGTCTCCAAATCAGTGCCCTTGTGCCTCCTCCTGGGCTGCCCTTTGTGAAGGAACAGAGCTGCTTATAAATGCCCCTAGGTTGTCTCATCAGTCTCCATCAAAAGCCCACCTCTACAGTCCTTTATAATGACACTTTTGAAAAAACTTAGTCCCATTTGGTTATGCTACTAAGGCTACTTCAGTCTCCCTACACTGCCCAAGCCATGCCCTGTTCTCATCGCCAGTTGTCTTTCATCTCACAGTTTCTTTCTGAATCTCTAGAGCAAAGACTGCCTTTTCTTCTCTGTTCACAGCAGCTGTTGAAGGAAAACGTCAAGAGTTTAGGGAACGTCCTTGGAAATGAGGGTCCTGCAGCTGGTTCCTGACTCTGCTGTTTCACTTGCTAACCTTTGGCTTTGCTTCCCTCTCTAGCAAAGGGCCTGCTTACCTCCAGGAGCATTTGCCACATGTACAAAGTATCATGAATTAAAGATCAGGTTCCACAGGTCTGATCCAGTTTATACTCAGGCAAAATTCCCACTATTATTAGAACACCCCAGTGTGCGATTTAATCCCACCCATCACACCCAAAGTATTACACCAGAGACCCAGGCTGCCTGTTTGGACTCTTCTACCTCCACTGTCCTCATGGAGTCAGAGCAGACCAGCAAACTCCAGATACTGGTGTGATTCAAAGCCCCTTGGAGTAACTGTCTGACCATCTCTGGTGGTGACCGGCAAAGCACTAAAGGTCATCAGCCTGTTACAGCCTCTGCTTAAAAGCTCCATCTTCTAGCTCATGAACTAAAAGATCCAAGACTGAACACTGGTAGCTGACAACACATCCTCGGTATGGCATTATATCAGCTGCATTAAACTGGGTTTAGGGAAGTGCAAGAATTGCAGGATATTGAAGTGACTGGGAAAATGTAACAGCATTTCCCTAATTCAGGCACACGGCCCAGTCCTCTAGATATTTTGCCTTAAGGGTTTTTATCTACTGACATAGCTTAGGACTGTGCTGGCTCTCTTCAACTTTCTATCTGCTGGCCCTGCTTGCTAGATAAATAGCTATACTCATATAGAAAAACCTGCACTAATAAAAATGTAGACAGCCAGAAATCTGCTGCCAACAAGCAAAATACCCTATATTTCACTGCTCTGCCATGGGAGAGCCGTATCTCACTGAACAAATATTCATTCCCAAACTATGTGCTAATGCATAAAAGAGTCTCCAACATTTCTTGGGAAAACGACTGAAAACCAAGGCAGTCCAAGCTTCAGATCCTCTTTGCTTCGTTTTGCCTCGCCTCTCCTCTTTCCTCCCCATACACTTGGGACCATTTGAAGAGAAGATGATGTTAGATTTTTCCATATGCTTTTGTTCTTTAACTCTTCCCTCTACCCAAGCAAGTCAAGCGGAACAGTGCTTTGGCCTGGTGGTTTGCTTGGGTTTTTTTTTTTAAACTGAGTTCCGTCAGAAGCAAAAACACTGGCTTCTCTGGTTATACTCATCTGATCAGGTCATAATCTTCTGTCTTAGACTGCTAGAGCTTTGAGGTAAGGCATCATCTTTTATTTGTTCTGCATTCGCACGTTGCCTAGCACAGTGATGCCTTTGTGGGTATATAGATCCTTGGCATTTCAGCAATATGAATAATAAATACTAGTAAGTGAGGCTTGCAGCAGTGAATGTGGTGGGTGGTTTCCCTGATTTAAGATGGCAAAAACAGAAATAGGTTATCTGTCCCCAAGTCATACCTGGGCTCAAAAGCTCTCTGGGACTGTGTTTTGTGACTGCAAGGCCTTTAAGCACAAGGAGGTTCCCCAGTATAAATTAGTACTTGGAAACAATTCAGCTTTTGGATTGCCAAGAATCAAGAGGCCACCTCTGTGAAAAAAAGTAATAAAGCCATCCCCTTACATAATTCTTATAGCTTGGGGCAAGCAAAGACTTTTTTGTTAGAACGACTAAGTTGCAAGGCAACTATCTTCCTACATTCCTTTTCTGTTTTGTAACAAATAGGGAATTCTCCTCTGCTTGCTCGCTGAAATGTTTGTGTAATTCTGATGCAAACTGTTAAGTAGTTTCCACCTTCTAGGCCCGCAGAGGCTACATTACTTAAGGAGAGTCTCTCAGTATTTACTGATGACACAGTCATATAATTTCATCTGTTCTCATAACTCGGGATGACTGTGTGCTTTCCGATCCTTTGGAATGACAGGCACTACAACGGTAATGTAATCAGTTATTGTATGATCGACAGCGTTTTGGAAAGATACTGACCCAAACATGGCTTCTTACAGAACACACACTGCCCTGTGCAAGGCTTCGCTATCTGGAAAGCGTGAGCAAAGAAAGGAAGCCAAACATTTCTTAATAAAGCAAGTGTTACTATGCTGTTGCTTTCAAAACTCATGCTCCTGGCTGCATATAGCTTTGGTAGGTGTCATTACAGTAAATAAAAACATTTAAAAAAAGGTATGAACAGAACCACTCGGCATATAAGAGAAGAGGAGGAACATTACGCTGCCAGGCTTAGAAAAGGACTCACGCTGTTTACCCGTCCCTAGCTCAGCTCCCCACTGGGGCCCTGAAGAGCCCAAGCTCCCACCCGAATGCAGCAGTCGGAGGCCACTGCATAGCACAGCCTCTCTGGAACTGGTCCTCACCCTCCCTCACTCCACCTCCTGCATGCAGGTGACATTTGTACATTTTGGGTGGCATTAAGAAGGTTGATTCTAACTTTTGTAGCCGTATGTGCATAGCAAATAGCACAGTAGAGACTGATCTTGGATAGATTAGAAGTCATATCAAAAATACCATTGCTGGGAAAGAATCAAAAAGTTCCTTTTCATTATTCAGTTTTTCTAGTTGGAGTTAATGATGAAAATCAAGTTCTCTACCAGTCCCAAACATAATTCCACTAAGAAACACGTTTCACATCAACAAACGCTAATAGAAAATGTTCCCCACTGCTCACATGAAACTGTTATGCAGATGAAACATGTTTCCTGCCAATAACGACAAGTTACCTGCGGTTAAAACAGCAGCTAATCAGCTTTACTCACCATTAACGTGAAATGAACACGATGCTAAGACTACAAAACGTTGGCTGGAAACAGCCATGGTGGTGTGCTGGCCGTACCAACCGAGAGGTCCGTATCGTGGTCTCCAAGCACTGGATAAGCACAAGACTTTGAAGACTGCTTTGTTGCACTAAGGCGTCACTGGTGGAACGCGGTTATTCATAGCGTCGGGCACGAAAAGCGTTATCTGTGGCTTTCACTTGCTCTCCAACTTAACGTGCCTTTCCCTTTATTTTACTTTCCCGTAACGCCAGCTACTCACAGGTTTGCCCTACCCAGAACACGTTGGTGACCGACAGCCTCCCCCACTCAAGCCTGACTGCCTACTTGAAAACCAAGTTGAAGGGATTTCACTCCCCAAAAGAGAACAAACAAATTAACGTCCAGTTCAGTTTTAGTTCAGCCTTTTGGCCCAAACAAGATGATTACACATTTTTTGTACATCAGGTGGCATTTTGTCAAGAAAGATGACATTTAATCACAAAAACAGAGTAGAAGTCCTCTGTAAAAGCTAACTCCAGCATCCCAAGTTCCTTGCTATGGCCATTCATATCACAAATGTAATTAGCAGCACTGGAACAGGTCATGATCAGACATGCCAATGCCACTATATTTGCTATTGAACTAAAAACAGAGAGACTTGCAGTCGTTCCTTCAACTCCTCCCAGCACCATGCCTACCACCACGTTCTCCAGATGCTGTTCCACATGCCAGCTCACACCCTCTGGCCAGAATAAAGCACACACCAGCCTAGCAGAGGCACAGGGATATAGCTAACAGCACATATTGTTTACAGATCAGTCTTGATTTTCTCTCGGCAAGGCTCTATACACACTCTGGTGTAAAAGCACAAGGATCCTTTAGCCCTCATAGAAAAGCAGCATTAGGCACTTTCTATCATAAAGATCTACACATACCAGCCCATATCCATCAGCTAGCATAAATCAGCATTGCTCCCCTTGAATACAGAGAAATGACATCGTTAATTCACCACTCAAAGGCTGAGATCACTTATTTTTGGAACACTGAATTGTCAGTTCTCTGTAGCCAAACCACTGAATACACAGATTATCCGTACCAGCGACGCTCAGACAGCTCGGGTTAAGCAGGGTCATATCTCAGGTGCAAGGCTCTCCCCTGACCACGCAAACACAGCGCGCTGGTGTCAGTAGATGCAAATGTCTTATTCCTAATTGTGAAGCAAGGGAAAAATATTTGGTCTGTAGTAAAGACTAGCTAGCACTTTTGTTAGGAACAGGATTAAAGAGAGGTGGACAGAGTGCTGGATGTTTGCTGAATTCTGCAAGATAAGATAAGGGCAGCACCAGTAGATTCCCATTGCCTGGTAGCAAGGACAGTATAGTGTATAACGCTGGTATGTTTGGGATTTGAGTTAAAATTACAGACAGCAGGATCTGAAGAACCAAATTTATTACTGACCTCTGTCAGACCTGCAGAGGAAAGCCAAGGTCTGATACCACTAGACGGGAATGCCAAAATCCGGGTTTCTAAGCGGCGGTCAAAAGTAGGATTAGAGCTGGGGGATAGAGTCTGGAACAAGAGAGATTAGAGGGGCAAATTAATTGTCTAAATCTTTAAGACTCACAAAACTGGATGAAAGTTGGTGTCGCTACAGTCAAATATTTATTCTTAATTTTGGACTGATGGCAAGTGTCTGGGCAGAGGTCAAGGCAGGGTTAGGATTACCATTAGGCTCTAGTTTAGCATTCCAGAAATGTGGCTCTGCTAAACAATTTTTGTTGCTCAATCCTGCCAAACCTGCTCAGGGATAAGTAGATTAAAATGTATCATTTTTAATTGTCAGACAGAATGGGGTTACTGAGCCATGATCAACGCTGGAGCCGGAACGGCATCATTGCTTGAGGTAAGATAAGTGGTAAAATCAGTATCAGCATATTTAAACATCTTTCGATTAACTTTTGGACATAACTGCATTTCTAGGCCATCACCCGTGCCAGGAATAAAGTGAGGACTAAAATTAAGACTTAGCATACAGTTCTGTGCAGTCAGGTTTACTGATGAATTCTTCCCAGCCTGTGGTAGGATTGCAGCCTGCCTCAATGAATTCAGATTTTTCATATCTAACGTTCAGAGTTCAACAGGTTCTTCAGCCACAAGTGATGCTGTGAGTAGCTCACATTTAGGGCTTGGGACAGGAGGCTCTGCAGCGTCGTATCTCCACTGCATAACCCTCCCAGGCCCTCAGTGATAAAAGCCTGATAGTCTCAAATAGTTTGTATTTAATTTCTGGGCAGCACCATGTCCCTGTGTTACAACGATCAGTAAGGTTATGGCTTGGCCTGGCCTCAGGATTCATGACGGGAGGTTTTGGTGCTTAGTTTTTTCTGGTCCTTGAAGAAAAATTGAGGGCAGCTGCAAGAACATTTACATATGTTGTGCTCAGTTATTAGGAAGCCATGGATACCTAGGCTCTGAATAACCCTAGGGCTAGAGATGGCATTAGGGTTTGGATCTGGAGTTGAAGGCCATGCAGAGACAGTTCTATTGCTACATTTTTCCTAGGTCCACAGCTAAAAGAGAAGAACCAGTGAATTCGCACATCTCATACCTAAATTTCAGACGCAGCTGAGTTCCCGCACTATGACTGAAGCTAAGTGTAGGCTGGTGTTAGGGATGGGCTAGGAGAAGGCAGCTTAACAGAGAATTCTGCCAGCCCCATAAAGATCAAATGGCAACAGCCAGCAGTTGGTCGAAGTGTGTTGTCCGAACACCCAGGCAGCCAATACTGCCTACTCTATCAATAGACACCGGTGTTCAGAAAGCTGCGGTAGAGCACTTTGGACAGGCAAGTACGCAAAACAAGCCTTGTGACAGGAGCTCCACTATGTTTAGCCTGAAGAAATAAAAAATGGGTGGTGATGTCAGCAGATTAGACTACCTAAGCTTAATTTCCAAGCCACGCGGGCTGTGAATAACACTGGAGTAGGGTTCATGAGGATTACTATTTGGGATAGGATGCTCAGCAGTGCGCAGGAAATTACTAAATTCTGCCTCATCTGCTGAGGCAATTTCACAGTGAAATATGGAAATTTGCCTAAAAAAAAAAAAAGCAGCCCAAAACCTGTCCTTTCCTGCCCCTGATGTAAATAGGGAGCTCCTGCCAATCATATGGTTGTATTTGCCCAAATTTCTGCCATTTTCATTGGAAAGGCATTCCTGTTTCCCTGTCTGATCTCCACCTTAGCGATCACAAACCCACTTCTCTTGCGGACAGAGGCACACACGCGTGCCTCTGTGTGCTCTCCTTCCGCCTACAGCCGTTGCCTTCCACACCTGGTGCAGGTCTTGTGAAGGGGTCACACGCTGCGCTCTGACGAGCATCGGAGGACAGGTCTCCGCGGGGACCAGCAGCAGCCCGGCTCGCCGCTGGTTGAGGCCTTGCTGTCTGGCCGAGACCGAGACCTCATTTCACCTCACCCCCGATCTCTGTGGGGCTCGGGGTCAGGCGGCTCCTCCCGAGCAGCTCGGGCGCGATGCCGGGTGTCACAGGGACCACGGGTTCGGGCTCCGAGCAGCGCCCGCTCTGCTCCGGCTGAGCCGGCGCCAGGCTCGCCGTCCCCGGCCGTGCGGGGGAAGCGGCCCCTGGGCGCCGAGCTGACCCCG
>Ga0065711_1030215_pt1 | contig 33278 bp, 12 predicted proteins | sample Hoacrofraction12_FD_59098 | JGI IMG/M metagenome (GOLD analysis project Ga0065711, IMG submission 59098) | Hoatzin crop microbial communities from Cojedes, Venezuela - Epithelial fraction 12 v2 (version 2) | ecosystem: Host-associated > Birds > Digestive system > Esophagus > Crop | place...
GAAGCAGAGGAAATTCCGTCTGAACATGAGGAGGAACTTCTTCCCTCTGAGGGTGACGGAGCCCTGGCACAGGCTGCCCAGGGAGGTTGTGGAGTCTCCTTCTCTGGAGATACTCAAGACCCGCCTGGATGCGGTCCTGTGCAGCCTGCTCTGGGTGACCCTGCTTCGTCAGGGGGTTGTACTGGGTGACCCACAGAGGTCCCTTCCAAGCCTGAACATTCTGTGATTCTATGATTGTAATTCCCATGCCTGCAGGGAATGCATGAACCTCCCCCATTCAGTAGCAGAGTCATCTCAACCTGCAGTGTAATTGGGAAGAATCTGCGGGTTCGTGTGCAGAGATGAGATGTCTGTAGCACTTAAGATATTTTGTGCTCTTGGTAGATTCATCTGCTTTTAGCCTAGCAAAAGCTGTGTTTCTTTTGAGGCTCTACTAGTCTTTAGATGTACAACATTAGTTTGACCAACGCACCTTCAACTAATCGGCTTTTTCTCAGGTAATAGTTAAGACAAAGTAATATGACTTTGTTATATATTGAAATCGTTGCTCAGGGCTTAACATCAATCTTTATAATACTTGGGTAAGCAGTCAGTCTTTGTAATACTGCACTACTAATTTCAGTAGGAATATGGCCTAAATCATGGGTTTATGCAGCCAGCTTTTTTTCCTGACTGTTTGCACCACTGTGACTGGAGAATGACTGTAATATATCTGATCTTTTAGATAGATACAGATTCAGATTTCTCTAGCTCTTCCACACCACACATATTTCTGCAGTATTTCCTGAAAGTTCACTTCTGTGGCTGGTGTGCATATAGTTAAAGCAGTGGATATAGTTAAAACACAAGGTTGCAGTTTTCTGATGTTTCCCTCATCCATTTAAGTGTTTGCTCTGTACAGTATGTGTGCTATGTAAGGAATTCAAATGGTTTTCAGTCAGGGCACTGATTTGCTGATTTTCTTATCTCAGGCATTTCTTTTAAGTAGCTTGCACCCTCCTCATTCATGGCCAGGCTGTGCTATGAATTGAGGGGAGAAGAAGACTTATTTAGAGTTGTTTTCAGTTGTGCTTACAGAAATAGTGAGAACCCTCCTCCTTTTTACATTAGAAAAATTTCCTTATGGAAAAGATGCATTAACATGATCTTAACCCTTTGTATGACTGGAAACGTTCCATAACTTTCTTGTGTATTTTTTCTCCCTCCATCTTTTTAAGTATATCTACTCAAGAGAAAGTAATTGGAGATTGTTTCATCTGTGATCGTCTTACTGGGTTCCAGTCCTGCGAGTCTTGAGGTCAATGGAGCTATTAAGGTGTATTAAGGTATTCAGATGCACAGGCATTTGCAGTGTCTTTGTGCATGGCCTTTTCTGTGGTAGAAAACCGTGCCATTGAACCTGGTCTTACGTGAACAGGTGTTGGATTGCTTTAGACTATACCAGAATAATTAAATGTAATCCTCTTTCATTGGAGACTGACTGGTTATTAAAATGCATCTGTAAAGAAGGGGACTAAACTGTTCCTGTATAAAGCTCTTCAGTAATAGCATTCACATTATTCCTCTTCCAAATGCATGTGTTTTAATTATATCGCATATTATTTGTGTCCAGTATAATGAAGTTGAACATAGTTCAGACTTGAATCAATTTAGAAACCAATTACTCCAGTGTTATCTGCAAGCTATTAGGAAAGACAAGTTTACAGTTTCTTTACTTTTTTGTCTGTGTGGTATGAGCAGAGTCACACCTGAAATCTGTAGCTGTACTGGTAACTAAAACCCATGCTGCTCAACTGCCTTTCAACCCTGGTTCTGTCCTTTTCTCTTCCTGTGAGCAGAAGAGTGAGAGAAGGCTGGCTCCCTCATCTTCACTCCCTCCCATCATGTTTCTGTACACAGTGATAGTGTACCCTTGAGCCTTCTCTTCTCCAGGCTGAACAGTACCAGCTCTCTCATCCCTTGCTCCTGTGAAAGATGCTCCAGTCCTAGTGATGCTCCAGGCATCTTTGTGGCCTTGCGCTGGACTTGCTCAAGTAAGACCATGTCTCTTTTGTACTGGGGAGCCCAGAAATGGGCACAGAGCTCCAGAGGTGGCCTCACTAGTGCTAAGCAGAGAGGAACGACCACCTCCCTTGAGCTGCTGGCGACACTTCCTGATGCAGCCCAGGATACGGTTAACCGCCTTTGCCGTGAGGTTGCATTGCTGGCTCACGGTCAGGAAGGTCCACCAGGACCCCCAGGTCCTTCTCTGCAGAGCTGTCTTCCAGCCAGTTGGCCCCCAGCACGTACTGATACCTAGGATTATTCCTTCCCAGGTGCAGGAGTTTGCTTTTTCCCTTGTTGAACTTGAGATTCCTCTTGGTCCATTTTTCTCAATGCTAAATGGCAGCACAGCCATCTGGTTTATAAGTCACTCCTCACAGTTTTTTTTATTGTCCGCAAACTTGCTGATGAAGCTTTATCCCGTCATCCAGGTCGTTAGTGAAGGCTTTGAACAGTATTGGCCCCAGTATCAACCCCTGGGGTATAATGCTAGTGTCTTGCCTCCTAGTGGGCTTGGTGCAGCTGATCACAAGCCTCAGGGCCCAGATGTTCATCCACTTTTCAATCACTGTCTGCTTACCTAACCCATGCTTTGTCAGCTTGTTTATGAGGATGTTATGGGAGACCGTGATAAAGGCCTTACTAAAGTCAAGATAAGCAACATCCACGGCTCTTCCCTTAGCCCCTAAGCTAGTCTGTTCACTGAAGAAGGCTATCGGGGTGGATAAACGTGATTTCCCCTTCGTAAATCCATGCTGACAACTCTCAATCATCTTTTCCTTCATGTGTTTGGAAATAGTTTCCAGGATTAGTTGCTCCATCACCTTCCCAGACACACCTGCAGTTCCCCAGATCATCCTTCATGTCCTTCTTGAAGACAGGAGTGACGCTTGCTCCCTTCCAGTCTTCAGGAATCTCTCCCAGTCATTGTGACCTTTCAAAGATTATCGAGAGTGGCCTTGCAGTGGTAGCAGTCAGCTCCCTCAGCTCTTGTGGGTGCAACCTGCCAGGCCCCGATGGACTTACACATGTCCAGTTTGTAGAAGTGCTCCATTGTTTGGTCCTCCTCCACCAAGGGTAAGGCTTCCTTGACCCAGATTTTTCATGTGGTCTCAGGGGCTTGAGATTCCCAAAGGCCTGTCTTACTGGTAAAGACTGAGGTGAAGAAGGTTTTGAGTGCCTCAGCATTTTCTGTGTCATTTTCCACCAGGTCTGTGCCCCATTCAGCAGTGGGCTGAATGGGCGGGCTGAATTAGTACTCTAGTTTCCTATCCCCGTGGTGTTTAAGTGCACACTGGTGGTGTGTATAGTCACATAGCACACTTGATTAGACTCATATGGTTAACGCTGTGGACAGTGGAATGCGTAACAACTTGGAACAGAGGGGTCTGTTCTCATCTTTAGGCTAGAGAATATGTCCTGGAGAACTGTTCAAACAGTCTGAGTGGTGCAATTCTGTGACCTGTATTCCCTCTGCCATTTGTCCTGCTGGATGTGTACAGCAATCAACATAATGTTGTGAAATAAAATGTTACTGCTGCAGCAAAATCTCTTCTTTATGGTCCTATTAAGAGAAAAACAGCTAGTTTTATAAACACTTCTTTCAGTACAAGGTCCATAAAAATGTGAGTTGTGTTTTAACTTGCCTTTTACTTTTTTTCCTTTGCTGCAGAATCTCGAAGTTACCCGGAAGCCATTAACCACTCTGTGGTGATGTCTGACAGCACTGTGGGCACTAACCCTGCTTTGCTGAAGGCCAACGTGCAGATGGATCCCTCCTTTCAGCGATGTTTTGCATCTTCATGTGCTGTTTCAAGTAACAGCCCTATCTCGGGGGGAGAAAGGTAGGAAAAGATTTTCCTACCTTATTGTTTAGTTCTCCTATCTATAGTTTCCACCCAAGGTGTTATGCTTGCATCTTCATTGCAGGGCATTTGTCCGAGGACTTTGAGTTTGGTTGTGACATTTCGTGATGATGTTGTCCACCACCTAGAATTTACCACATACACAGATGTTACTTGTATGTCAGGGGCACAGTTAGCTTTGAAGATAAATAGGAATACAAAAATAAATAGAAATTTATAGCTCAGTTGCTTATTATCCGCTAACACAAGCTCATACATACTTTCCTGTGGGCTTAACCAGCTTCTCTAATGTTTTACTGAAAAGCATTTAATAGAAATTTCACATTGGAATAAGTTGAGTATGAGAGAGAGGAAGCACTCTTCTCACTGCAGTACATGCGTTCCTAGTCAGAAAAACATCAGAGGATTTGGTTTTAGTAGTGAATAGCTAACTCCCTTTCATCTGCTCAGCAGGCTGAGAGATTTCATTTTTTCATATTTGTATTGTGGTAAACATGTAGGGCTCTAGACCAGAGCTGGCATAGTATAAATTTACAAAATAGTCCTTGTCCCAAGGAGTTCACAGCAGAAAATGAGAATTAGCAGGAAACACAGCAAACAAACAAGGGATCCCAGGTTGCTGTCAGAAGGTTCAGAAGACCATGGTAATGAATGATCAGTCATTAGCTATGCCTTATATTTACTTAATAGATGAGGTATTATGTTACAGCTGATTAGGTTTCCTTCCCCTATCACTCTGCAACAGCATTCCTTTGTGGCTAATTATCCTTCCCCTATCACTCTGCAACAGCATTCCTTTGTGGCTAATTATCCTATTCTTGTTCTTGGATAATTGGCTCCTTTTTCACAGTAAGTGTTTGGAATGCTGTTCCTTGCTGTGTCAGACTCTCAGTGAGGTCTTCAAGTATGTTGATACCTCTTTATCTTTTATTTATCTTCCCATCTAATTGATTTCATTTTCAGTCAGTACTTGGACTGTGAAACAATGTTTTCATTTTGTGATGTGAGTGCGAATCATAAGAGTGAACAAAGGATGTTAGCATTTTCTGAGGAGGCAATGTAACATTTCGTTGTAAGTGGATGCGAATTAAAAGCTTATCAGGCAATGCAGTCATTATCAAGTGTACATTCCTACTTCAAACATTATCTAGGAAATTTTGTTCCCTTCTTTCTAAATATTTTTCCTGTCATTTTTCATTTCATCTAGCAGATAGCTACACCTGTGGGGGTTTTTTTCTTGCAATGATGTCTTCTTCCGTTGGCTTCCTTTCCATTTCTTTATGGCCCTTCTACTTCGATCTGTTCAAATCTACTGGTATCCGTTTCCACAATTCCCTTTTAATTAAAAATCCTTTATTTTTTTATATATCTTATGTCAGATCTGTTCCCTTCGCATCACCCAGTGAGCTTGTTCTTTGTACATTTGATATTGCTGGTAATGTTTTCCAGCAACAGTCTAAGGGCATTTCACTTTTAGAAGCAGGGAGACAGTTTAAACTTTTATCAGATGGTTTCATCAGAAGCTTAGTTTGTTTTATTTAGAAGGACATTTGTTATTTTTCACTTGAGCAGGTGGAATTGCTACCCAGTAGAAAAATCTAATGTTTACTGTTGAAATACTTGATTCTATCAATCAAAATGATTCCATCATCAAATAAATTAACCAATGAACCCGTGTCCCTTCCTTTTTTAATGTAAATTGTATTAAAAGGGACTTGGTCAAAGAGTTCATTCTTGGGGACTGTGTTCTTGTCATAGTTATTCATTTATTGTGTGATGGTGCACAACTACCTCCTTAGCCCATTTCTTTTCTTTTTTTTTCTTTTTTTTCTTTTTTTTTTTTTGTTTAAATGAGCATAAGAGACTCTGCATGTAAGAAGTGCTCTGGCAGTGTCAGTTTTCTTCCATAAATTTCTGCCTTTGATGGCAGTCTTGGCTGAAGAAATTCTTGCCTCCTACTGCGCTTTTTCAGGTAGCAATGCAGCTCACCACGTAGCGATCTCCAGGACCACTGTATGTGAAGCAACACTGCGAACAGCCTCACTGAGTTGATTCATGTTAAAAGTAACCCTCTCAAACAAGGGGAAGGAGGAGTAGTTTTAACTACTGTGCTGGTTTATAGTGCAGACTCAGAAACTGTCCCATCAGCATGGCTAGGTAGAGGGTGAGAGGAGGCACCCTTGGGTATTGTCCTGGGTGAGGTGATTCACTGTTTCCAGTGATCCCTGCACTATGGGTTGTATAATGACATTTTAAGGGAATGATTTGTCTGCTGTTTTATTTTAGTGTTCAATTTTTGGCTTTTTTTGACAGCTCTTCTGCAACAGAACGTCCTTGGCTTGAAAACAGCCCTAAAGCTTCCCCGTCGCTCCAGCTTTCAATGGGAAACAGCAGGCTGCCGGGAGGTTACCTTGTGCCCTCTGAATTTTCAAATGCCATGCAAGATGTCTCTCTCTTGTCTCATTTCCAAACTCCAGGACTGCAAGTCGTCACCCTGGGCAACCTGGAGAATTCAGCAGCAGAGCCACAGCAAGAACCTGCTGTCAGCAACAGTACACGGGCCTACCTGAGCTACAGCGGGGGCAACATGGGCAGTGGCTCCCCCCGCGAGGAGAAACAAGCTCCTTTCATAGCCAATGCTAGCATCTCTCCTAAAACCATGAGCTCATCAGTGGCAAGTGCCGCGGACAATGGCTTTTTGACACAGAACTTTCTTACGGTGGCCTCTGGACACAGTAGCCAGAACAGTGTGGTTCAGCAGCACCATGGAGGGAACCTGCAGGCTCAACCACCTCTTCCAGAGAAAAAGAGGTCCTCTGAAGGAGACCGTTCCTTTGCCTCTGTGTCACCTTCTTCAAGTGGATTCTCTAGCCCCCACAGTGGAAGCACAATCAGCATCCCTTTCCCAAACGTCCTCCCAGATTTCTCAAAAATGTTAAGCACTTCCCCAGTGCCAGGTAGGTTCTCCATCAGAGAAATGCAAAATACATTAGATTTTCTGTGAGTTTATAAAAAGCATTTTGGGGATTTTAAAAGTGGGGAGGGAAAAAAAAAAAGCAACGGAATGACAGTGGCACAGAGGACTTGAATGTTTGCAGTAAGTGGCACCAGTTCACTGACTCGGGATCTATTATTCAGAGAACAAGGCTGCGGAATTCTTTCTGCGCTTCCCTAAGTGTCAGCCAACAGCAGGCTGCCTTTTGAACTGCTAAACCACGGGCAAGTGGTGTGGAGTCCAACTTCCTGTAGTAGGGGCTGACTTCTCTCTGCACCTTTCTAGACTTGTGTCAAGAATAGTTGAAAATGTAGATTTGTATTCACTGGACCCTATTGAGAAGCTTTGTATTTAATACAGCTTTATAAATGTAAGAGTTTTTCGTATTTTGTGGGTTTTGCAAAATGAAACTGCAAGAATACTTTCAGAATCTTAGTGTATGGTGTTATATTTGCTGGTTCTAAAACCGTTCAGCGTTTCTCTAGATTGTGCTTCTAATCATGAGATTTTTGAATAATTAAGGTGATTGGAAGTTGGAAAGAAAAGTAAAAAATACTTTTGTATTTAAAAGATTTCTTGACCTTTTTTCCATTTTATTTCACAGAAAACACAACTGATAAACATGTGACTGTAAAATTTGTCCAGGACACATCCAAATTCTGGTATAAACCAGATATTTCAAGAGAACAAGGTATATCAACTGGTGTATATTCTAGCATATCCATTCACAGAAAGACTAGTTGGTGAATTCTCCTTAAATTTTTTTGATGCATACCTGATGTCTAAAAGAAATACAAGAAGAAATCTAAAACCTAGAAGGACCACAGACAACCTCACTTAATTTCTTTTATCCAAAGGCTGAATTTGAGAGCGGAGGGCAGTCAAGTAGTCCTTAAAAAATGCTCAGTTAAAAAGACAAATTATTAGCCTAACTGAACTAACTATAAAGTAGTTTAAATTTGCCTGTGGTAGCTGCTGCAAATGTGCTTTACTGAAGAGCTCCAGGTTTTGGAATGACAGATATGGATGATGCAATACCCAACAACTGTCAGAAACCTCCGGAGTACAAGTATGCTGCTCTGGCATGATCCCAGACGTGTGTTCCCTGCGCAGGTAACAGGTTGAGAGGTGCGAAATATCAGAGAATAATTCCTTAGCTAGAAGTCATCGTAAAAGCATCCTCATCTGTCAGTTGTTCTGTAGCCTGAATTTCATTGGCAGCTGCAAGTGACATACGTTATTTCTTAAAGGTCACAGAATAACACTCCCATGGAATAACATCTTTATGATGTACAATACAGATATAATACATCAATAGGTAGATGTATTATTGAATGAGATGAAGAAAGCTTTTATTATGTATGTGAAAATGTATATGTAGGAACTCGCACCTTGTCCCTACAACAGTGCATAAATAAAGCACGCTAGGTGCTTTGCAGATGCAATTGATCTGACGGTCCTTGTGTGCGTATTGTAATATTCAGCTATACTGAATTGTATTTAAGAAGTTATGGCAAGATTTTAAACTTGGATTCCTAAGATGTGATTGTCAAAAAGGAAAAATGATGAATTAGTTCTGCGTTGGGAAGTTCACACTAAACCAAAGCAGCCTTCAGCTGTTGGCAGACAATGAGTTGCTATGTCTGTTTAGTTCATAGTTTCTCAGACAGTGAGGGTGCCTCTTATATTGTAGTGGTAAATATGAGCCTAGAGGAATAAAGATCATAGAAAACAGATTATTAATTCATCTCTGGATGATATTTTACTAGTTCTTTCACTCCAGTCCACTCCCTCTTGTCTGCTCCCACCCGTAATGAGAAGTGAGTCTTTAAATGTCTTTAAATGTGCAAAAAAAATTTCCTGACTTGATGCGAGTCCAGGGAGAGGAGTAGATCATAAAGGAAGTTTAAACCTAGCTGCTTGAACAAATGAAAATAGTCTTCTCAACCTTTTAGTGTGCCTACCAAGTAAAATTCCTTTTAAAAAAGTGTTTTAAGTGTTTATAAGTGTTGCTGAGGAGAGGAAGCGCTTGTTCTTTTTTCCTGTGCTTAATGGACTGCTCCTGTGGTAAATGGTTACTGTCCCCCTGCAGATTTAGAAGTGGTACACGAGTACTGCTGAATTACAGGGATTTATGTATTCATCATCCTCCTCTCTACACATGACAGGTTATTGTGAGAACAGTTCTTTTCTTCACCATTTGACAGATGAATAAAACAGAATATATACATACGCATTTGCTTTACTCGGTTAAAAAGGAGAGACAGTTATGTCTGTATTTTCCCGATTTTCTATTACTACTTTTTTTTTTCATGGAAAATAAAATGTGTGTGTTTATGATGTAATCATTGCTCAGGCCTTCCAAAATATGGCTTCATGCCCCATATGCATAATTTCCATGGTTTGTGTATACAGACAGTTAAGGACACCAGGGTCAAGTTTGGGCTTTTTCCAGGGTTTATTTGAAGGCTTACTGATCATTAGAAATTCTGGAAACAAACACAAGTATTTTGAAGAAGTTTAAGGAAAAAAAAAAAAGGAAGCAAGGTACTAAGGTTTTATGAAGATCAAATTAGTGTCAATCTTTAGAGGAATCTTTTATCTTTTTGCAAAGTGAGTTGAAGATTTTGGGCTACTGGATTTCAAAGTCTGCAGCAGACTTAGGCAAAGCAAGAGCAGTTTCCCTGTGGATGTTTCCTCCTGGGGAGCACTTCATATCACACTTCCAGCAGAGATCACAGCATACAGATTTTAAATATTTCAGTGCTTCGACAGAGAGCAAATGCTCACGTTTGTTCCCTTGCTTTAAAACTAGCGAGGGAGTGAGCCTACTTTGCAGGACAGAAACTTGGTGGTGGGTGAAGACGGATCTGGTCCAGCTGTTCAAGCTGCTGTCTAGTCAGCCTGGGAATTGCAGAGAACTGTGCTCTCTGTCGTGCTGCTGACAAGTTGACAAAATATAAGCAGGAATCGGTTTGCTCTTGCACTGGTTGGGACCTGCATGTCCTTCTCAGTTTAAGAATCAGTAGAGATCTGTACTTCAAGCTTCTCCTGAAAGAAGTGAGATTTGCACAAGATGTTTCCACTCAGATCTCCCAAATACACTTGATTGTATTCTGTTCTACAGCTGTGGAGATGGAGAAAAGGATCTCATTTATTTTAGTCTACTGTTAATTACAGATTTGCACTTCTGTACTTTCTGGGTGTGTGCATTGTTCTGGAACTGGTTTTCTCTCTCTTTCCCGGAATCCCTTGCAGCCATTGCTGTTCTCAAGGACAAGGAGCCTGGGTCATTCATTGTTCGAGACAGTCATTCTTTCCGGGGAGCCTATGGGCTAGCAATGAAAGTTGCTACACCACCTCCTTCTGTGCTGCAATTAAACAAGAAAGGTACTGTATGCTTTCTGTTGTTTAACGAGCCATAAATAGTAGGAAGCCCTTATTACTAGGTAATAAGCTGGAGGAATCTCACCTCTTCTAGTAAGAGCAACTTGAATTACAGGCTCTATTTGGTACCTTGTTAAATGTGACTGGATGTTTGTTGTACTTTACAGTTTTACCATGGCTTGTAAATGTATTTTTATAAAAAAGGATCATTGTGGCTGTTCCTGTATTGTACCTTACCGACCTAACAGAAAACCAGTGTCATCTCGGTAATAGGTCCTCGCTAGCAATCAGAAGTCTGCGTCTGATCCGCATACCGCCATGTAAAGCTTTCACTTGGCTGGAAGGTGGAATGTCTTTGACCCCAAGGTTTTGTTTTGAGACAGCTCTACATTAGATATAAATCTGAGGAGGTTCCCTAAGGAAAAATGATAGTTGTTTAAAAGAAGTGATGAAATACACCTGCTCTCCCAGCTCCAGTGCCTCCATGTATAAATTGTGCCTGATGGTTGTGAAAGGTAAAAATGAGAAAAACATATGGAAAGCATTAATCAGTGTATGAAAACACAGCAGCTAGTATCTGTAGTGTTCTTGGCTCTATTTGTGCTACTGCAAGGGTAGTGGGGTGGTTTTCATTGCTGCTGTTTTCCTTTTACAAAGCTTATTATCTTTCATTAGTACATGCTACCTGGTGAGGTGAGCAACTGAGATCAGAGGAAAGCAGTGATTCTTAGTGTTGTGGTTATGGAGGTGTGTGTCTGGTCTTGGTTGGTTGGTTGGCTGTTGATTTGAGTTTTTTAAAGATTTCATGCTTGCTGCAGTCCACCTCTATTACAATAACACTTTCAAATTCCGTACACTTAATCTGGTATCTTGAGACATTTTCTAGTAAAAATTTTCTATGTAATCCTTCTTTTTGTTGCCAGGAATCATCAGCAGAACCACTCCAATGTCCTATTTAATGAAGACAACAGGGGTGCACTGGGGTGGTGATAGCAACAGCAAGGAGGGAAATGGAGAGTGGCTGTAGGTGATCTAGTAATCTTTTTATCATCAGACCAGTGAAGTCCAGGAAGAAATGAAAGTTCGAACTCTACTAGCCTGGAAGAGCTGGGTTATGTTAGTTGTACCACAGGCGAGTGGTAGCAAGAGAAAATTTTAGTTCAGACAGTAGCATTCTTCCACTTCTCACTGTGTGATACTTTGCTTGCTTTGGTTCCCACTGTTTCACCGCAGAAGGCAGAGATTTGTCAGTTTCCTGCAGGATTTCTTGTTCCGGGTTTCCTCTTCCCCCATACACTTAGAGTAATTTACTTTTAATATTGTGAGAGCATAACAGCAAACAGTAAGCAGTTTGAAAAGGTGATCTCTGCAATATTTGCTTGAATAGGACTTTCTGCTGTCCAGATGAATGCATTCATCTGTGTTAGCCTGAAAGTCAGCCATTGATGTCATGTGTTTCCTGGTCTGTGGCTGATAGATCAGAGTCAAAGGGAGCGTTTGTGTTTGTGACTCTTTTGTTAAGGTTTGAATGATTGGGTAGCTTTGTCCCCTTGCTATGAAATAACCCTTTAATTACTTGGAGAGAGATTCAGTTTGTAGTCAGATGTGAAATACTGCGAACCAGTCTTCCAAGAAATAATGAAGTTGTCTTAATTACATGTGTACATATGTATGTATATATTTAAAGGAATACTAAATCTCAAGGGAATTTTTGTATGCCTCCTGGACTTTGAATCTCCTTAACACCCAACTTAACAGTTTTGATTTGTCCTAGATTCCCAAAAGATAAAAACTGTCTTTAAAAATCTAGTGGAACCTGAGTGTTTCATGTAATTGTTTGCTTTCAGGAGCAAAGGCTTAGCATAAAACTGCAGACATTTTAAAACTTAAGAATTCACTGCGAGACTTGGCATCATTAGCTTTGTGTAGCTAAATCTTCTGTTGTTTCAATCTGGATAAGTTCTGAGAAGCAGAACTGTCACTAGAAATATGGGTATTTTATAATTCTTTTACTCCCTTGTCACATTTTCTTCTAATGGGCAAGTGCATCAGAATTTCTAACCATTCGCTTTCCAGATTTCTGTTTCTGTCTGTAGTTGGGACCATGATCATTGATCATTTTGGACACCAGTGTATATTTAGGTGTCAGTCACTTATGATTATAAAACCTTTTCCTCTGGTTGTCTAAAGTGAGCTATTTGCTTGTTTGTTTTTTACAGAATGGCCTTTTTGCTACAGCTTGTAACCTTGCAGCAGAGCAGGTCTAATGTATTCTTTGCATGCTGTATATAAAGCATTTGGTGGTAATTTGGAAAACTGCTTCATAAAGACCTGCTAATTTGTGAGACTGTTGTCTGTTCATTGCTTCTTTTCATGAGCTTTCTTTTTCTTTTTCAACACAGTTGGAGATCTGTCAAACGAACTTGTAAGGCATTTTCTGATTGAATGCACTCACAAGGGGGTGCGCTTGAAAGGATGCCCAAATGAACCGTATTTTGGTAAGTGCTGTGCATCACAGGGACAAAGAAAATGGAAAAAGTTTGCATTTGCCAGAGCTCTATTATAGACTTGGATGGAGTGCACATGAGAGAATACTTTGCTCAAGTCCTGGTGATTTCTGTAGAAACCCATTCTAAGGTTATAGGAGCCTTGTACATATTTACCTTGAGTATATGTGCTGGGCACTCTAGCGTGTAGAAGCACACGATCAAACTTCAAGCAGTCAAGCTTGTCTATCACTACCAATGCCACTGCAGACAGCTGAGCTAGGTGGCTGTTACGGCCTTTATTGATTCAAGACCTTTGCCTTATTTTGTCCTCTGCTGTATTTATACTGTGTACTAGCTGACTGAAACGACAACAGAGTGGGATATTCACAAAGTACATTATGCTACTTCCGCCTGCCTAATGTAATGTGATGAAAGTGCATTGCCCGTTATGGCAAACAGCCAAACACCTCCCTAGCTGCTCACTCATTTGCCCTCCTCAGTGGGGCAGGAGAGGAAAATGAGATGAGAATGCTTGTGGATTGAGATAAAGACAGGGAGGTTGCTAACCAGTCACTACTGTGGACAAAAGAGACTCAACTTTGGGAAAATTGAATTTTTTTTTTTCTCTCAATTAAAACTGATATTCAGGTAGTGAGAAACAAAGACAGACATTAAAATAACACTTCTCCTCCCCCTTTTCCCAAGCTCAAATTGACTCTTCCCCCCAGACTCCTCACCCCCACCACAGGCAGTGCAGGAGGGGTGGGGGGTGTACTGTCATTACAGAACTGTTCTTCTCTGCTGCTTCATCCCTCTCCCACTTTTTCCCTGCTGAGGTGTGGGCTTTCGCCATGGGCTGCCATCCTGCAGGAAAAGTATCTGCTCCAGGATGGGCTGTCCATGGGCCACAGTTCCTTCAGGAAACATGTATCTGCTCTGAAACGAGGTCCTCCACGGGCTGTAGGGTGGGAGATGTCAGCTGGGGTGCCTGGAGCACCTCCTCCTCTTCCTCCTCCTCTGGCCAGGGTGTTACCTCTGCTGTGTCTCACCCTTTTTGTTCGCTTCTTGTCTCTCTGCAGCCTTTTCTGCCGCTTCCCAGCAGCATTGCAGCCATGGCTCGGCGGTGCGCTGCAGTGGGTCTGCTGGAGCTGGCTGTGCCCTGGCATGGGGCAGCCCCTGGCCTCTTCCCACAGAGGTCACCCTGCAGCCCTCCCACCTGCTGCTGCCAGCCTTGTCACAGACACCCAGTACACACTTGAAGGGGTCATCCACCAAATAAACAAGTGTGAAATGAGAAATCCTATTTGAAGTAAAGATGGAATGACTTTTGTCAGTGTTTGGCATGACACTTACTTCAAATCAGAATCTTTAGCCCAGTAAAAGTGAAAGTACCTGTTTATGGCACATATGTAACCCTGCTAATCATTTAGTTCAAGCATCTCCTGGTCTTTCCATGTATATGACCTCAAAACTGCTTTACAAAGTAGGTGTGTAAGCACTATCACCCACTTGTATGGACAAGACAATGAAGGACTAATAGTATTGATTGGTCTTTGTGTTTCTATAAGACCCTTGCAGAATTGGGTCATCTTTCCATTTCAAATAAATTTTTGATGGGCTGTAAAAATGAGGTTGGTTTTGGTTGTACTGTTACTTTTCTCAAGCGGGTGATTACAGTGTTCAATGTTTGTTAGTAAACAGTGTCAAAGGATGGCTTTTTGTACAAACAGACTGATGGATATTACACCTTCCTCTCACTCCTTAGAGTATAGTCACATGCTAATGGCAAGGGTGACTAATGTTTAATCATTTTAATTAAGCCAAGTCCAAATGACAAAAGTGACTGATTAGAAAAGAAGAATAATTTCATAGAGAATGCCACGTATGTCACTGCTGCATTGAATGGAGGAGGTTTGGTCTAGACCATCTCTTACACTTTTATAAGCACAAAATAGAGGTGCATGTAGACAAAGCACTGGTGACTAAGAGCGGAACTCCTCGCTCTTTCTCTGCCTCATCACATAGCATTGACCACTTGTGCTCTTACCATCTTCATGAGATTTTACTACATTTAACGTAGCAGAAGTTAAGAGCAGTGAAAGGAATTTACTGATTTCCATATGTTACTGTTTTTGTCTTTTTTGTGCTTTCTCTATTTGAAGCAAAGCCATTTAGGTTAGGGTTTAAGCAGTGTGTTTAAGCAGGGAAAGTGAGCATATGATTGTGATTGTTAAGTTCAGGTAAAGCGAACTGGGACAGTGCTGGGAAGCATGAACACGCTAGGTGTATTGGCTTAGGTTCCAAGAGAAAATTTTTAAAGAGCAGCAGGGGAAGCCCCCTTGGTCTATAAAATACTTGAGAGCCAACATAACTGTGAAGCATTCTTGTTGTCCATGAAGTTAACTGTGCATGTTTTGTAACTCTTCTGACCACAGGGAGTTTGACAGCTCTGGTGTATCAGCATTCCATCACTCCCCTGGCATTGCCCTGCAAGCTCCTCATCCCAGACAGAGGTATGCTTGTTAAAGTACGAAAGAGATATACCCAGCCGAGCTCTGCTTCAAAGTGCCAATGTCTGAAGGCAGGTGAACAGGCCACAAGTTGAGATCTAAGCAAGAATGCACAGGGAAGGAAGCTGTGTTTTAAAAGTGGTTCTTCAGTACTGCTGATGGCTCTTACCCAAGCTGTAGCTGTGAGCAGACTAGTACTGTGATATTCCATTTGTAAACATATGTGCATCGTGGAAATCTGCACAGTAATCTAGCATGTAGGAAGACAAATGTACTTCTCAGACATGAGATTATGGCCATGTATGGTTAGATGTAGCCACTCATGCAGGTCTGGGTGGCAAAAGGGCTTTAGGGAAGGCAAATAGGTAAAGAACAGAAGGTGCAGAATAGCATGTGACACTGGCAGGAAGCAAGTAGCAACTTACACAGGTCCAACCATTGTTGAAGTAAATGATCAAAAAGCCTGTGTTGCATCATGGGGCTGCAATTCCGATACTGATTGTGGTGATTTCATAAACTGCTCGAAGACAACAGCAAAATGTAGCTATGCTTGAATAGCTTGTAGCTATTCAGTTGTCTGTTACTCTCCCACATGAAGTTAACACCAGATGTATTACAGAAATGTTAAACATTCTTGTGGTTTTCTACTGAACTCTTCAAAATTTTGCTAAAGGCCATATGTCAGTGTTCAAACATAGCATTTGAATTATGCAGATATATTAATGAAACCGTTTGAGCACAAAAACACACTATGGTAGATGTGACCAGAGATTTGCTTTATATGGCAAACCAGTGTGGTAGGTGGGCTTGTTCTCCTTATCCTCCTCACCTAAAATGGAAAGCTCCTTCTGTTTTGGTAGAGGTGCAGGACTGAAACATTTGCCTTATTCTGACTAAACATACCACAGTGAAGTTTTATTTTCGATTTATTTTTGAATCTGAGATGATCACGCATTTTAAGATGATCTTTTGTGGTGAATGATTCTGGGTACAGTGCGTGGAGTATTTAAAGCGAATGGATACTTTAAACATGAATAGTGTCACACGCCATATTACTGCTCTCTTCCTCATTTGAATGTATGCAAAGACAACGTGCATCATGTTAAATACAGCAGTAAGTGAGATCTTTTTACATGCATTTATATAACTGAAATAACATACCAATGGACAGTTTCCTCACTAATTTTAACAGAAGATTTTTGGGAGGCAAACATTCCACTGCTGACTTAATAGTTCAGATGTTTGTTTTCTATGTAAGTATGAAGAAAGAAGGATTATGTTGTCATCTTCTGATTCAAAATACAGTTAATTGATTTCATTGTAGAAACACAAAGTCTTTGTACCTAAATTAGTGTAAATTATACAAATTAAGTGGGATAGCTAAAAATGCACTATTTTAAAAAATGTTGAGGTTGTAATGAGGGAGTATAGCTATTAGTATTGTTTTAATGTGACATCATGTCTGTACCTGCAGTGTATGCTATGTAGTTACGTCTTTTACCGTCAGGAGCAAAAGGTTGAGCATCCCTCCTGCAGCACTGGAGGCAAAAAAACTTGATGCAACACAAAAACCGCACAAATGATTATAGTTGCAGATACAGGATTGCTTCATATTTCTGGCCAAGAGTTGTCCAATAGATGAGATTACAATTACAAAAGCCAAACTCATATTTGACTGTATGCATTGATTTGTTGATTCAATTCCAAACAAGACATGGACGGTGTTTTGTGTTTGCAGATCCCTTGGACGAGATAGCAGAAACTTCTCCACAAACTGCTGCAAACTCAGCAGCGGAGCTGCTCAAACAGGGTGCAGGTCTGTTAAATTTTTTTCTTGCATTTGACTGTCACCAAATTTTCTGTCTTTCAGGCTGGGAGAAGCTGAAGCTTAGACTGGACTAAAGGATGTTTGAAGGGAGCAGTTTAAATTTAGAGTGCTGTGTAGAAGTGTAAAGGGCACTGTGAGAATATGTACCAAGCTCTCTCTGTTTTCTGCAGCCAGCTCCTAAGTTCAACAACCTTTCGGTCATGTCTCCCATGAGAATATGAGGCGCACATAGATTGGTTCAAGCACAGCAGTTTTGAAGCAGTGACATTGCTTTCGTCACTGATGAACTTGGAGAAGATATTTTCAACCTGTGCTTGCAGAGGTTCATGAACTTTGTCTGAGGTCTGCAAAAGGCAATGAAGGAGAGTGTTCAGTGGGGTTAAATTCTCAGCATAGGGGACAACAGTACCACTGGAAAATGCTTACTGTCTCATCGGTCTGAAAAAAAGAGGTTAAAAAATATTGCAATGTGCTTCACTTGATACTGCATATTGTTAGGAAATGTCCAGTGTCTTTTCCATTGGGTGCTGTTTTATGGATTCTCGTGCATACTTCAGCACCCATTCTGGCAAGTTAAGTTGTTTTACCGTGAGCTTATTGATGTGACGGAACAACCCTGGCAAGATTACCTCCAAATGATGTGATGCTGTGCATTGGTACCATCTGTATGGCTCTCAAATAGAGGTGTTTGCAGCAGCTGTGTAGAGATGTGCTCTGCTTTCCATCCGCTTTGTTTGTGTGCCGCTGACCCAGAGACAGGTGAAACAGCCTGTCTGAGAAAGCGTGATGGTGTCCGAACCCACCGTTATTGGACACGGTGCTCTGAGCACCCCTGCGTAATCTTGAGGCTGTCCTTAGTAGAAATGCAGCCACTGTGTTACTCCTCTGTACAGTGGGCATGCCCAGGGGGTTCTGCCCAGGCCATCCCATGGGGCCTGGTTTTCAGGCTGCTGTGAGTTCTTCCTGGGATCTATCTGTCCACCTGATTAGTTCCGTTAGAGCAGGAGAATACGCTACGTTTGGCACTCTCCTTTGAGTTTAACCTACCACTGGAGCCGCAAGCAGAAATGTTGTGGCCAGGCATGCCTTTATAAGAATGCTGCCTCATTGCCCTCACCCCTGTTGGCGTACTTCTAAAGGGGGCAGTTGCCAAGCTGGAGAGAGTGTTGCTTCTCGCTCATGCAGCAATCTGCTTTGACTTTAGAGTCTGAAGTACTGCTTCGAGTGCGGTAATCAAGCAGGAATGTGTGGCTGGGGCAATGGCAAGCCTTCGCAGCTTGCTGTGCCAGGAGTCAGCACGTGTTGGCCTTTCTGTCTTTCAGTGCTGGTGGTGTTTGTTGCGGCCAGCCGGGAAAAAACATTGTAGAACCTTACCTCTTGAAAACCCAGCAAAAGGGACGTGTGTTGTCTTTTGAGAAATGTTGTTTTCTCTTTGCTCAGGGAACGCTTTTCGAAGAAAAAGAAATAATTCTTACTTCAGTTGGGGCAGGAGTGAGGTAACTTCTTATGGGGGCTGTCACATTGTGGATCATGTAGGGAACTTAGTGCATTTGTTTCTTCCCTGTTTTGTTGATACTGTTTTTGTTTTTAAACGAGGGTTTGGAACCTGAATAGATAAATTAGCTAGGAGAGATTCTCAGAGGGTTTTTTTTGCCTTGATACATCATTTCCCACTGATTTTCCATGTTTCAGAGGTCCCTCTCCAGTCACAGAGACATGCCAGTTGTGGAGTTGAGCACTGAAGTGCAGACCCAAAACATGTAAATTGTTGCTTTTCCAACTCTGAGCTTGTGTGAGCACCTGCAGTTTAGTCAAAGCAGATGCACTTTTTCCTTGCCCTATATACCCCACTCTTCTCCCACTCCACAAGCAAAAAAATGAAGGTGTGTTTTCCTAGAATGATCTTTTTTTATAGCTGTCTGAAAAACCTAGTGAGCATTTCCGGTCATTATCTAAATGCATAAGCAGACCAGAAACCCTTTGCTTCCTAGAGAGTGACCACTGAAGACTAGACACTATACAGATAAGTGGCTTTTCCCTAGAATAGACCTTGCTGTATTAACCTTCCTGTTCGGCAACAAAGTTTTCTGCCCCAAATAAATCCCAGTTCTTTGTTTCCACTCATACAGTCAAGGGACTAAGCGTTCTGAACAAAACGTGTTCCCAGCCTATAAGCAGCAGGGTTTACTCGAAATGGCCACATTGTGTAGCTGTTGGTACCACTGATGTGATTATAAAATGTGGCCCGTGGAAGACGAGAGCAGCAACACTGCAGCTGCACGGCACGATAAACACCGACGTCTTCCTTTTGTTATAGCCTGGAGTATGGTTTCTGTGGGATTGCTGTCGTTTGATATCCCATCAGACCATGTATGATCTTCTTAAATGAGAAATCTTCCAGCCTTTCTCATTACCTTTCATTCCCTGTAATCTCCTTTTTAAGCTGACGTTTTTGCACTTTTCAACACTTCTGAAAAAGGTTCCATTTAGTATTTTTTGTGCTACAGAAGTAAAGGAATCTACTGTCTTTGAAGGCTGCCTTTGAACTATCACATTGAGGGCAATCTAGACAAAATGCTTGGCTATTAAATTTAGAAACAAAACCTGGACAGTCTGTTGATACCAATGCAATGTGTGGCAGAAGGGGAAGGACAGCCCTTCACCTGGGTCTCAGAAAGGGTGAGGAGTGTGACTGTGAAACAAGGCAAGCTTGCTGTGGTGGGAAGGGCTCGCAGGATAGTGAAGAGCTTTAGATCTGTACAAACCTACACAGTAACGATGTGAGAAGAGGAGAGCTTATGGTTTGGAATGTTATTTACAATTTTGGATAGATTTGACAGAAAGCTGTTCAGCGAGGAAGGCCCTGTTGAACTTGTCATTCATCTTAAATCCCCGTCTGCATGAATTGCATGCTAATTGATTTAAACAAAGGTTATTGAAACTATCACAGCAATGCGCAAATACATTTGGGAGATTTTACACTTGCAAATCAAATAAATCAAATCTCTGGATCCCTTCTTTCATTGACAGACTCCAGGGCTTGAAGTTACTGGACTGATCCTCATGCTGGAATCAAACTTACGCTTATGCAGTCTTTAACTGTACGATTGCTTGATTGTTTTGAAAGCGCTAATGTGTAGCTGTGTATTTTATGTAGATAATCATAGGAGAAAGCTTTGGTCACATTACTGATTAAATCTTTGGTTTCATAGTAAGGTTGGCAAGCCAAGCTAAACTGCTAAACAAATGAAATATTAACATGGTAATTTGCATGAAGTGTCAGCTGCCAGAGGTGTAAATCTGTCCTGAATACCTGCACAGGTGTTTGTACCAGAACACAAAGTCTGTTGGTACCAGTGTTTAGCTGTGGATGTGTTTAATCATTCTTGCTTGTGCTGCAGAATAAGACTAAGAGGGCTTTTCAGTTTCAAAATTGTTCTTAGTCTGCTTGTAAATTTGACTTTATACCACAGTCCCAAAGTATTTAAGTATGTGAATAATTCTATTAATACTGTATAATAATTAATACCGTATAATGTTATATGACACTGTTACCATGTGGTACTATGTAGTATTATACAGTACGATAGTACTATTATAATATGCTGTATAATATTAGTACTTCTTTTCCTTGTGCTCACTGCAGATTTGATATGAGACCAGGTGAAAAAATAACTGTTCAGTAGCCTTAGAAACCGGTGAGCTTCTGTTTTATAGAGATACTTCAGAAGGTACTAATATCTCTAGGAGAGGAATAGGGCTTTTAAAAAGAAGTGCATGCTGAGGTAAAGGATAGACCTAAAAATACAGAAGTCAGTAATTTTTCTCAATGTGGAACTTGTTTTGTTTGCCCTAAAATCACTAAATATACAAACACTATGGAATTAATGAGAATTGAGCTTTGCAGCAACCTGCAATTCTTTATGGGGCAAAAACATTCTTGTCTTGCCATACAAGTGAATGCTTTCCTTTGAATATAATTTAAATACCATTTGAAAGTGTAACATCTGTGAGCATATGCTGCAAAAATGTGTTTTTTCTTAATGGCTGCTGTAATTAAACTTAAAACATCCCCATTCTTTCCCCTCAGGAACACCTTTGCTGTAGTGGTACCTATGAGTGGCCTCACTCTGCTGCTGTCTTGTATTTATGTAAATTTCAGGATCTGTGGGTAATAGATAAATATAGTCACTGGCTTAAATATAAAGGCATTAAAAGCAAAGCGACAGCAAAAGGCGTTTGACCTCTGAAATTACAGACTTACACTATGAAGCAACGGTGGGACAAGGTGAGGCACGTGTAGGAGGTTTGGTAGTTTGCTGCCAGTCTTCCCTGTTTGCTCTACAAAGGTGGAAAATTTACATTTTGTGTGGTTTTGTTCAGAAGATACCCGTTTGCTTGCTGTTGGGTAATGACCTCTCAAAGTCTGTCCCCTCTCTCATTACAGCATGTAATGTCTGGTACCTGAATTCAGTGGAGATGGAGTCCCTTACGGGCTACCAGGCAGTACAGAAAGCCTTGAGCCTGACACTGATGCAAGATCCTTCTCCCATCTCAACCGTTGTCCACTTCAAGGTGTCTGCGCAGGGAATCACGCTGACAGATAATCAAAGAAAGTAAGCAAAAAGAGGGACGGGAAGAGAATACCCGGCCTTGTCCCCAACAAGCGTTGGCTGCTGTTGGTTTGGTTTTCCTAGTTACGTTCTGCAGTCTCTGCGTCAGAGGACAGCAGGGTGTCTAAAGCATGGCGGTGACAGTGTCGGCTGTCTGCAGGACTAGAGAATCAAGGTTTTAAGCTACGGACATGACTTCCATGTGACAGCTTTTGCCTCTGGAAGGTCACTTTGCTGTGGCATTGTTTTCATTGTTGTAATTTCTTGCAAAAAGGGAAAGTAATGGCTTTGCCAGCATTTGATATTCAACCTATTCAGTGAAGTAATCTATCTTCACGGTGTCTTTCACTAGTATCACTGAACGGAGTTGGCCTAAGTAGACACTGCATGTCTCCAGTGTTTGAAAGAGTGATTTGGATAGCCTGTAAAATACTATGATAAAAAGTTAATTTATATTTACTTTGTACTGAATGCTATTAAGACTACCACAAAGACTTTCGATTTGAAAACTGACAATAACAAAGGAGGGACAACAGGAATTCATTATAGGTTAAAAAAAAAAGTGCCAGACTTCTTGATGCCATGGGATCTGCTAGCGTTTATAGCAGATCAAGGACAAAACTTAAACTATAATGCCTAGGAGTGCTTGTATTTTGAAACTTAATATAATCAAATTATTCGCAAGTTCCAAGAAGTTGCATTTCCCACTGACATAGTATCTAAGTGGCCAATTTTTAGAAAAAAAATACATTTTCATATCTAGAGGGTCAGTTTTCTCTCGATTCAAAAACTTGGTGTTGCTATTCTAAATAGAGATTTATTTGGTTGGAGCAGTTCAGGTGGCTTTCAAAGTCATTCAGAGACAGCAAAAAGAATATGTCGTCATTATTAAATTTAGATTAAATATGATTTATTTTTCAGATCTGTTTGTTTTTTAATATTTTAACCATCTTAACTATTCCTAAAACTTGTTTTACCTTAACTATTCCTAAAGCTGTTTTATTTTTTCCTACCCAGACTCTTTTTTCGGCGACATTATCCAGTCAACACTGTTATTTTCTGTGCGTTGGATCCACAGGATAGAAAGTAAGGAAGACAAGCGGTATTTCTAATATGTTGTTTGTATTGTTGATCTATGAAAGAGACTGACATAGGTTTCATTTTTATTTCTCCATTCCTTTTTTTTTTTTTTTTTTTACTGCTGTCTTAATGGACAACAAGATGGATGAAAGATGGCCTTTCTGCAAAGTAAGTGGACACCTATCGGAGTAGAGTCTCTTTTAACTGAATGTTTTAGGAATATCATTACAGCTATCTGTTTTTTAGTGTTTTAAATTATCTTTGTCAGAGATATAGAAGGGAAAGCAGCTATTCAGAGACAAAAGTCTCTCTGCCCACTGTAATTAGACTTTCGTTACTTCATCTGCACCACTGCTATTCAGGGCTTAGTTGTGTGATGCCGGGATGTCTGGAGCTGGAGCTAGCGTGGTTTATTTAGGTTGCAGGTCTGTGATTTGACTAAAGTTTCAGAAATGAAAACAGAGACATTTGCGACTTAGTTTTGTGTTCCACTTGTCCAGCAACACTAATACAAGCTTAGTTGTCTCACTTAGACTGATAGCTTTAATAAAGAAAAAAATCCCCCAGACAGCACACACATGACGAGACTCCTAGTAATGCTAGTCTGTAGCATAAATATATAATTACCAGAGGATTAGAAAGTCTTTTCTGCTGAAGGCAAACACTGTTGTCCCCTTTTCACCAAAAGAAGAAACCTAAACAGAGAGAACTGAGGCACTGGTTTCTGGAAAGGAACAGAAATAGATGGCAGAAGTCCTATTTCCAGGACTCTGCCCACTGAGATATGTGGTCCTCAAAGCCTCTCTTTAGGCAAGTCCTGGCACACCACCCCCAAGGTAGGTACGAGAACAGCAGTATTGAATCAGACGGAGTATTTACCCAGGGCCAGCAACATGTCTCTGACAGCACACAGTACAGGATGCAATGGAGACGGAGTAGAAGGAAGGGGACAACCTCTCTCCCTGATGCTGGCCATCCTGAGCCACGCAGGAGCTCCTGAGTTGGCTGGTGCGTCTAGGCTGCTGTGTTTAGCAGTCACACAGGACCTTCAGAACAGCTGAAGTCCGATTTGTGCGTCTGGTGTCTGCAGTATCTTTTTTGCTGTGTGAAACGAGGCAGTGCCTGTCTGTCTGTTCTCTGATACGCTGTGGTTGTTGCCCGTGCAGAGTATTTGGGTTCGTTGCCAGGAAGCAAGGCAGTGCCACAGACAACGTGTGCCACCTGTTTGCAGAGCACGATCCAGAGCAACCTGCCAGCGCCATTGTGAACTTTGTGTCAAAGGTCATGATCGGATCCCAGAAGAAGATCTGACACCTTTCAATCTTGGACTCGGAGCTCTTCACTGACTTCACTGAAGGAAAGCACTGTGAGAGGGAGAAAGCCTATCCAGCAGCAGCGTCTGAACCTTGTCAGTCCCAAGAAGGAAAGCAGAGGATGGTCTATCTGCGTTGTGCTTGCAAGAGTTCAGCCTTTTCTTTGAAGATGCCTCTGACTTCACAAAGCATTATTTGTTTTCATATCAAAGGACACAACAAAAGAAGCTGGGTGCCACCCAAACATATGTAGCCCATAGCTGAATGAAGCATAAATGAAAAACTTTTCTCCTGAAGGGTTTCTGATATATTTTCACATGCTGTTTCTCATCATTTATTGGAGCAGAAATACTCACTAGGCTGTGCTGCTTTTTTGTGCAGAAAATGTTTTGTATAACCTCCACAAAGACACTTGCCATGGTTGCATCAATGGTAGCTGTAGGCCTTGCAGACATGCTCTTAAGAGAGTGGTGGTCTGAGGAAGACTATTTGCTCTTCCCTTCATCTTTGTGTGATCAGTGATGGGAACTGAATGGAGAACGGGGAAGATGTATGTGAAGAGAAGGTTTGCGCAAGCTGATTGCTGTTAAGAAAGGAGCGGCAATGTGGATTTTTCAGAGAGATTGCTCTGTATTTAGTATTAAGAAGGCTGGGCTGTTTTTAAGCAGGAGAGAGGTGGCAGAACAAAAAAAAGGTGTGGAAATCTGTGATCTGGGGGTTTTTTGTATTATTTTTTTATACAGAGAACTAAGCAGGGAAGATACTGTATTTTAATGATTACAGAATAAAAATGAGGGAAAAGCAAAGAAGAAAATTTTATGTTTTATATATTTTACCTGTGCCAGCTTATTTATGGTAGATCTCAGATTTTGATATGTAATAGGGATATTCTTGAACTAGAACATTGTTGAGTGTTGCCTCGTTAGCACTATTTTGCATAAGTAAAAGGGTGTATAGCCTGTGCCTTGCTATAGACCATAGAGTCTTACATTGTGACTTTTGCCTTACAGTGACAAGATAATTCCCATTTCCTGTCTCTGCAATACTGTTTTGGTGGTAACATTTGTTCCCTCACCTAATGCATAATTATATTTGTGGATTCTTCTGGCCCCCTTTTTATTGATGTTCTGGGGATTTTTTGGCTTTTTTTTTTTTATCCGTAGGAGCTATTTTTGGTTTATAATGTTTTTTTTTTTATAATTGCTTGAGTCAGGAAATCTGAAAGGGAAGGGATTTTATTTTGTTACTCTGTCCCATTTCTTGAGAGCATTTATGTCCTGATTTCTACAGCCATCACACTTGTACATGTCTCTGTATCTTTCTAAACACATCAGTATTTTAAACGCATAATAAAGTGCTAGTTAATTTTACAAAAAATTGATACAGTAGATCACAGTGGAAACCTTCATGAGGAAGAGAAGTCACTGAGTTCTACTGTTTAATTCCCATTCACTCCAAAAAGAGCAGTACTAGACCCCCATTTCAGATCTGATGGTAATAAAGCAGCTGAAGTGTCACAGTGCTGTAAAGTTTCATTGCCTCTATTTCTTTGATGTGTGACTGTCAGCACTGTATTAATACCCCGAGGAATAAAACAACATCCTGAATTCGGCATGCCAGTGCATGAGGCACTGGATTAACTAGTAACTATACCCCCTCGGAGGATTTAATCCTTCTATCCACTTTCACTAAATAATGTTTAAACGGAATGGGAAACTCTGGTTGGGCTATATGGTAGGAAAGTTCCACCAGTTTAAACTACGTTTGTCCTGTAAAAATTATGATCTGGTTTTTGTTAACAGCTCTCTTCCTATTTCCTAAAGTATTGGAACCATGGAAACCTTATTCAGTGACCATAGCCAAAGGTTTAACCAAATTACTGGTGTAACTATGAACTTTGTATAAATGACTTCATGCTGTTTAAAAGGAAGGGGGTGGGGAAGAGAGGGAGAGAGAAGAAAGGTTCCGTTTAATGTGTTTGGAGAAGGAAGTGGTGTATCATTAGCAGTGGGCATTGGATGTGTGTAGAAGAGTGAAGCAATCCAAAGCGTAGTGGCTACCGCTGACGCAACGAAGGCAAGTGCCTCTGGTTTGTACCAAATAATTCTGTTGTTCTGACAGAGGTATACTACTTAAACGGTGTTTATGTACCATCCAAAAAAGAATGCGGTTCTTACTTTTAGGAGCTTTTGTCATTGTGAAACATGTGAGGACAAGTTTCCTTTTAATGTTCTTTTAATGCACCAAGAACTCAGTTGCCTAATCTGGTCAGCCAGTTGGAGCCCAGTGAATTTCTTCAGCTGACATCTCCATTAGATTTAAGTCTCAAGTAGATTTAAATCTGATGTGTTGTGAGCAGTGAGATAAGGAGAAATTTTTTACTATATTTTTTCACTTCTGTAGATGATACTTAAATTTTAGCGTGTCTTGTTAGACACCAAGTGTTGGCCTTTGGGCTTAAAATAAAGTGTCTTTTTTTTTCCTGTGTATTATCATTTCCATACAGGGCCTTATTTTTTTATTCCTTGTGCTTGCTGAAGGCATAAGGAGTTGAATGCTGACGCTCCTGGTGGTGTTTCCTGGGAGTCTGGCTCTACTTGGTAAGTGGGAAAAAAGAAGTTGCCCTGTTTCTAAGGGAGGTTTTCTATTATGCATTCCTTTGGATGGTATATTGCCACGTGCTTTTGCTTTTTAATGAATTAAAAAATGCACAAAGCAAAATAGTTCAGTATGTACTATTGTGTAGTGTATGTAGAAAGTTATTCACAAAACTTAAGTTCATGGGAAATACAAGACTAAATAGTTAATACAGCACTTTCAAGGTTTTTGGTAGGTATGTATATGCAGTTTCATAACTAGTGGCAGCAAGTTGACACATGTATTTAGCCAGACTCCTATTAACCTGCTTAGTAAATGTACTACTATAATCAGACAGTGTTAAACTACAGAAGTGCTAAAAGCCATGCTTTTAATTAAATGGTTTCCATGTATCCAGCAGCATCATTAAAACTTTAATGTTTCCTTCTCGGATTTACCTACTAGTGAAAATTTTTGCCTTTTTCTTGAAACTGTAAAGAAACAACAAAAGGTCTCCAGTATGTAAATGAATGTTCTATAAATTCTTTGTATAGTCATTTTCTCTGCTCTTCAGATATCACCTCTATTCAGATTATAATAAAATTATGAATGTGAAATTTCACGATACAATGTTACAGGGCAGTCTGTTCTGTAAGAAAGTTACCTTCTGAACTTAAAATCTAGCTGAGAAGCAAAACTTGCTTGGTGAAGTAAGAACAAGTACTGTGCTGAAACAGGGGTTTGGTTTTGTTTCTTGAAGGTTTCTTTCAAGGACTTGACTTCATGTGAATCTGTGTTAGTGGTTCAAGTCAAGTCAAAGTGTATGATCTTCCTAGTTCATTTGCTGTTATAATGGTGTAAAAGTGCCTTTTGCCTGCATGACCTATTTCAGTGTAAGAAGAAAGAATAGATGATGTCACCTTCTGAGATGTCTGTACCCATTTAACTGTGCCTCCACAGTGGCTACCTCGGAAGAACTTCCAGAGGAGCTTGAGGGGGGGAGAAATCTAACCCCTAGCTGAAATAGCTCTTGGAGTACAAAATCTATGTGTCAGCCACACGTTGAAGATTGAATTATAGACATGCTTTATCAAGATTATTTCTGAGACTGATTAACTCTGGCAATGTTGTGCTGATGCCTTTTCTGTGAGGCATAGGCTGGCAGGAATCTTTCATTCAGGGTGCTTGACTGTCGTTCATCACTAGAGGCCATTGTGAGGTCTGTACATGAGCATAACACGCGACATTTATGGAAAGTAGTCATCTTTTATCGGAATGAATTATAATGTGGAACAGATGACAAGGGTGCAACAGTAAAAGAGATCTTGTGTGTCGGAGTCCAGACTCCAGTCTCCTGTGAAACGCTCTTGTTCTTGAACTCAGATGCCACTGTTGCTATTGCTCCTCTCTAAAGGCTGCTCTGGGGTCTCTTTGCTCCAGTGGACGAAAATCTGCTTTCAGTATTCGCCTTAAATGTATTCGCAGCTAGTTTATATGCAGTTGGTCTTATGCCAGCATTGTCTCGTAGCATGAATAACTGGTTTCTCCGTGAGGTATTTATAGCAAGAGGTCTGACCCCCTTGTGTCCCTCAGTCTTCCTTTGGCAAGGCCAAACAAGTCAGCACTCAGCCCTTACATTTTTGTCTTTGAAAAGGTGCAGGGGCCTGGTGTTTTTTACTCTTTGTCAGTTAAATCATGTGTTTGGAGGGGTCCTGAAGCGAACAGCCAGACATTTAAAAGGGGCATGAGCTGCTGCCTGGTGAGATTTTAAATATTTATATTAGAAAACTCTTGGAACAAGAAAACTTGGCCTGCCAGATAGGCAGGGTGAACCCTTCCTCTTGACACCTAGCGCAAGGGTTACAACAGCGTAAACTACATCAGGCAGTGTGCACAAAGGAGATCACGAGGGCGAATAGCTCGAGGAGTTCTCCAAAGCAGAAGTCAGAAACAAGAAGCTTGCGGGAGACTAAGCAAGGCTGGCAGACTACCACGAGGGCAGAGGGGAGCTGTTAGGCAACTGAAGGATCGTGCTGAATAACTGAGAAGGGATTTGCATTGCGTGTCACTGCAAGGGGTATCAAACAGGACTGTTCCGTTCCTGTGAAGACATTTAATGTCTTGCATAAAGCAAAAATGTTTGTACCAATTGTAATGTTTTAATATTTGCAGAATCGCAGAGTGGTTGTGGTTGGAAGGGCCCTCTGGAGGTCATCTGGTCTATCTCCCCTGTTCCAGCAGGGCCATCTGGAGCCAGTTGCCCGGGTCCATGTCCAGATAGCTTTTGAATATCTTCACGGATGGAAACTCTACAATCTCCCTGGGCACCCTGTGCTGGTGCTTGGTCACCGTCACGGTAAAAAGTGTTTGCTGATGTTCAGAGGCAACCTCCTATATTTCAGTTTGTGTCCATTGGCTGTGGTCCTGTCGCTGAGCACCATGGAAAAGAGCCTGGCTCCCTCATCTTTACACCCTCCCTTCAGGTATTTACTGACATTAATGAGACCCCACTGAGCTTTCTCTTCTCCAGACAGAACAGTCCCAGCTCTCAGCCTTTCCTCAGTAGAGAGATGCTCCAGGCCCTTAATCATCTTCATGGCGCTTCACTGGACTCTCTCCAGTATGTCCATGTCTCTCTTGCATTGGAGAGCCCACAGCTGGACACTGCTCTAGGTGTGGCCTCACCAGTGCTGAGCAGAGGGTAAGGGTCACCTCCTTTGACGTGCTGGCAATACTTGGTCTTACATGGCCCAGCATACTATTAGCTGCCTTTGCCACATTGCTGGCACATGTTCAACTTGGTGTCCACCAGGACCCTCAGGTCCTTTTCTGCCAAACTGCTTTCTAGCTGGGTGGTCCCCACTGGCGCGTGGGGTTTTTCCTCACCAGGTGCAGGACTTTGCACTTCTCCTTGCTAAACTTTTTTCTCCAGCCTGTCGAGGTCGTGCTGGATACCAGCATGCTCCTCTGGCCTACCAGCCATTCCTCCCAGCCTTGTGTTATCAGCCAACTTGCTGAGGGTATACTCTGCCCCATCATTCAGGTCATTGATCAAGATGTTAACTATGACTGGACCCAATATGGACCCCTAGGGTACACCACTAGTTATTGGCCTCCAGCTAGACCTTGCACTGCTGATCAGCACTCTCAGGGTCCAGCTATTCAGCCAGTTTTCAGTCCACCTCACTGTCTGCTCATCTAGGCCCTCTATCAACAGCTTGTCTGTGAGGGTGTTACGGGAGACGATGTCAAAGGCCATGCTGAAGTCCATTAATACAATATCCACTGCTTTCCCCTCATCTAGTATGCCAGTCATTTCATCACAGAAGGTTACCAGGTTGATCAAGGGTTGAGCTCCCCTTGATGAAGCCAAGCTGACTCCTTTTTATTTAGGGGAGATGATTAATCATGTGTAAAACCGTAGATTCCTGCATGAAAAAATCCAGTCTCAAGTTCATGTCTATAAACTAGACATGCTAGATGTTGTTGGCAAATGCCTTGACTAATGGGCATGTAAACATGAATACTGTGTTAAATTTATGAATTATTCTTGTGATTTCTGAGATGGTAGTAAAGTTCTAGGGGTGTGCATCTCAAAAATCAGGACCTTGGCTTGTCTTTAACTGTTTCTCCTACGTTTATATGCAGTAGCTGAGGTTGACTTAGTATCTCTGAAGCTGTTTGTATCTCTGTTTGTGCATGCTGGGTAGATTCCAGAGCTGTTTAAGGATGAGGGGATTTAACCAGTTTTTAAGTCGTCATGGTTTTAACACTCTCCAATTTCACTCATATAATCTGAGTGAATACGTGTGTGTATGCTACTTGGCTCAGGAATAGAAACAGTTTATCAAAACTTTTTTCCTGAAAAATGCAGCTTGCCCAATATTTCCAGATACATTTTCAGGATATGCCCCAGAAAAATGGATTTACCATTTTTTTGCCCTTTCTGAGGACTGGCAGTATTCTCTGGTGGTTGGAGCTGGCTAAGAAGGGCTGTGCTGCAATGGGTCTTGGACAGGTATACATGGGCTCCCTGACCCAGTGCAGGGGGATGCTAAAATAAACGCTGTTTCATGATAAAAAGGAGGAAGTGAAAGCAGAGATGAGGAACTTGGTCTTCCTGCAGCATTCATGCCAGACCAGAGGAAGTGGGGCATTAGAGAAGTTGTAGTCCAGACCACTAATGCTCCTGCACTGTATCCATGATTAACACACCCTCCACATATGTCCGCTCTTTTGGCTGTTCTCCAAGCTTCTCCCAAGACCAGGCTCTGCATCAGTATTGGATGCCTTGGCTGAGCACCCACCCCAGCCAAAGGGTGCAGGAACAGGAGCGTCTGGGCACCAGCAATGGCTGAAAGCTTCACCTGAGCTGGACAGCATTGGGGAGGGTGTACCACTTGGCCTGCACAAGGCTTGTGCAAGTCCCAGGCATGGTGCTTTTAAAGCAAGCTGCAACCAACAGTGCTAAGAAGTGTGTGGGCTTATGGGGCTTTGTGCCCTTAAACCTGTGTAGAAACTTGGCCTCTACCCACGAGGTCCTCTTGGCTGTCCTGAGAGAGAAAGAGCAACATGCCCAGAGTGGGAGCTAGCAGTATGGTATGCTGTGGAGAAGCATGTCAATTTGAGTCTTGGAAAGAAGGAGGTTACAGAACTAGGCACAGGATTTTGGGAAAGTGGGCTGTGGTGAAAAGGCAGAATATGTGGGGATTTAACCATTTTTTTTTTTTAAATACCACCAACATTGCTATTTCTTACTTCCACTCTAGTGTAAGTATAGGTGCCTTAAGACTTGCATTTGCCTTACATTTAGGTTGACATAATAGTAATAATGTAGGAAAAATTTGAAAATACAATATCTAAACCGGTCAGTAAGGAAAGTGTAAAAGACTTTCATAGCTGACAAGAAATGCTGACCTTAAGAACTGGAAAATTACAAAGCCTCAAGAAATGAGGAGGATGTCCCAAACATTGCTTTGTGTTGTTTGTTTCTTGGCTTTAGATCTTCAGGAGTTCTTGAGGGTTAGAAACATGCTTATGTTTAAAGCTGATGGCTCGGGTTCTCACGCAATTGGCGAACTCCGAGACCTTTATGGGAACACGAGGCGCAGTGCCATGAGAACTTTGATAACATTGTGAGGGTCAGTAGCATTGTTTATGGGGCTGTTTACAGGATACCTACACTGTATCATGGAACTTGGCTTGTGTTTCTGCTTCACATCTCTGTAAACCCTGCCCTGGACCTGGGTGTGCCTGAAGGGTGTCCGGGAGGATGGCTCTGGCTTTCAAGTTACCCTTGGTATTTCTGGTCGCGTCAACAAGGCATTCCCTTTCTGCATGCTCTCATGTCAAATATGTAGAATCAAAAGATTCAAGAGAAGAATCACTGATGGTTTTTTTACCTTATTGTCTCCTCCTGATCTGGCCTGTTGCCAGCTGAAGAGCTACAGGGCTGCAGCTCATGGCAGCACAGCCCCGTGGAGGAGGACGCCCAGGCAGCTCCTTGGGAGCTGTGACTCTGCTCTTCTGCTTCTCCAGTAACAACCGTTGGCGAGAGATGCCGCGGCAGCGGGAGGAGCACCAGCCGCAACGCCGGGGCGCACAAGGAGGGGTGCGCCTGGACAGGGAGGGGCTCGTCTAAACAGGGGCTGTCCCCGAGCAGCCGACCCCAGGCCCGCCGACTGGACCAAACGGCAAGGGCAGGGCCCACACCTGGCAGCGCGGGAGATTTAAGCAGGTGGAAGCCATGGCCTGCGAGCATGGGTGCTTCCCAGCAGGCAGGCGTGGGGCAGCATGGCGACCGCCCGTCTTCACCTGAGCCTCTGGCACCCGGTAGAGCCAATGCAGCCGTGCAGCCGGAGCCCCACCTCAGAACAGGTGTGACCAGACCAATGGACTGCTCTGCTCGGTGGCCGAGCTGCCACAGGAGGTGGGCAGGCTGAGGAGTATTCCGGAGTCCGGGAGGGAGAGGGGTCAATGGAGCTGTACTCCACTATTGATAACGTGTGCGAGCCAGCTCAGCGTGGCCACCGTGGAGGCAGGTCCTGGATCAGCTTTGTGCCAGGAGGAAGGCAGCATCACAAGGGATAAGGAGGGGCAGAAGAAGCTCACAGCACAGAGAGATAAGAGAAACCCCTCCGTAGCCTCTAACATGCCCTTACAGAACAGGTACAATTCCCTGGCTATGGTAGGTGATGCACATAATGAAAAAGAGAAGGAACCTGCACAAGTGGTCTTGCCAAGGTCAGAGAGACAAAAACCTCGCAACAAAACCTGCCTTACGACCAGTGCCGAGAAGAAGTAACAGACAGTTATGGTCACTGGTGATTCACAGAATCACAGAATGTTCGGGGTTGGAGGGACCTCTGTGGGTCACCCAGTACAACCCCCTGTCGAAGCAGGGTCACCCAGAGCAGGCTGCAGAGGACCTTGTCCAGTCGGATTTTGAATATCTCCAGAGAAGGAGACTCCACAACCTCCCTGGGCACCCTGTGCCAGGGCTCTGTCACCCTCAGAGTGAAGAAGTTCTTCCTCATGTTCAGCTGGAACTTCCTCTGCTTCAGTTTGTGCCCGTTGCC
>Ga0065711_1030216_pt1 | contig 33272 bp, 12 predicted proteins | sample Hoacrofraction12_FD_59098 | JGI IMG/M metagenome (GOLD analysis project Ga0065711, IMG submission 59098) | Hoatzin crop microbial communities from Cojedes, Venezuela - Epithelial fraction 12 v2 (version 2) | ecosystem: Host-associated > Birds > Digestive system > Esophagus > Crop | place...
ACAAGTCTGATGGGGAGCGGCTGAGGGAGCTGGGGCTGTTTAGTCTGGAGAAGAGGAGGCTGAGGGGAGACCTTATTGCTCTCTACAACTACCTGAAAGGAGGTTGTAGTGAGGCAGGTGTTGGTCTCTTCTCCCAGGTAACTAGTGATAGGACGAGAGGAAATGGCCTCAGGTTGCGTCGGGGGAGGTTTAGATGGGATATTAGGGAAAATTTCTTTACTGAAAGAGTGGTCAGGCATTGGACCAGGCTGCCCAGGGAGGTGGTGAAGTCCCCATCCCTGAAGGTGTTTAAAAAACGTGTAGATGTGGCACTTGGGGATATGGTTTAGCAGGCATGGTGGTGTTGGGTGGATGGCTGGACTTGATGATTTTAGAGATCTTTTCGAACCTGTGATTCTATGATTCTATTTTGATCTTACTGCTTTGTCCCACCTTTCCTGTGTTTTGAGGGTTGAGATTAAAAAAGAGACAGCAAACCAGAGGTTTTCTAAATTACAGCAATCTTGGGTGTTATCCCGAGTACAAAATGCTGAGACATAAGTGTTATTTTCAAGTAGGTTGTGTCCTATCAAAATAACGTGTTTCATTAGCCCTGTCACTTTAGCATCAAGTAAGAATGAAGGTGTGATGTGATATGTCCTGAGTTCAAAAGAAAAAAAAAATTACATCAAGAAGTGTGGCTATTCTAGGCTAAAATCATCCCAGGTGTAATTCTTCTTGACCTCAAGAAAAAGTGTTTGCAGCTAATTAGCCTTTGTCTTATTACAGACTTGTATGAAACCTATTTTTACTGACATACTTTGAAAAGAACTATTTCAGTCTGTACAAACTTGCATGAACTTCCTTCCTGGTGCTTTGTGAAGGTCAGTGAAATCGGATTTCTTCACTTCCAGGGGACAGCTTTTACCACTCTTACCATACAAGCTGGGTAAGTGACAGTAGTGGGGTAGTATCAGATAAAGACTACCATGATTTTAGTCTGTTATATTCGTTACAGGAGTAAACTAGTCTAGAACATTTTATCTTTGTCTTAGGTACACTCATACAGTATTAGTGCTGTCCAAAAGGCAGGATGGATGAAGTGCTGGAGAAGGGATAGTTTGCTAAAGCAGAATGAAGAAAAAAATGGCAGAAAACACTGGTAGTTCACAGAAGGATTTATTGGGTTGGGTAGAGTAGGGAGAGGGCAAACCAAATGGCAAGAGAAAATGAAGAGAATAGGTCAGTAAAGGGGAGTAGGTAAGGGAAAAACGACTCACAGTGAGTGAAACTGATATAAGGAGACTGAATATGGGAAGGTGAGCGGCATGCAGGGGGTTGAGAATAGACTGTGAGTAAGCACGAGGCTGGGAACATTAGTCAAATCCATCAGAAGTACTTTGTAGCTGTTAATGCAGCCATTTTTACCAGTGGAAGTTTTATGTCTCCCCTTGCAGTCCGTATCCTAATTGTGGAAATTAACGTGGAAGAGACGGGGCCCTGCTTTTCTCAGAGCTGCACGTTTTTGTGTCAATGAGGTTCCTGTAAGGAAGACTGGATCCGGTTGGGCTTTACCTTAATAACCTGTCGCACGTCCTAAATTCCTGCTTGTATTTCAGCAACGTTTCTAGCTCCTGCTTTAATTACGGTTTAACAAAAAAAATGGTAGAGAAAAAAATCCGGTTTACATTAGTCTCTACGGCTACTTTGCAAGTGTTTTCAAATGTGAATATATCTTTAACAGAAATGACTGTGAGTTGAAGGTCTGAAGCTGTCTCTACATGAAGTTTGAAAAGTATGGAGGCCAGGGTTTTAGTGGCTGAATACAAAATAGACTTTCTGTAGAGTAAGTGAACGTTCACGAGATTTTCATTCTGCTCTTTAAAATCTCTTTAGTCAGAAATTCAATGACTTTTGCTAAGAATTTCAGCAATGTCTGGTGATTGCTTGTACTTCTATTGTTTTGATGTCTCCCTAGTGAAGTACCAGGAAAGGGGCAGAGTTATTCCATTGCTGAGAAATCACCTATGTAAAGTTGTCGCAAGTTCAAGATCTGAAAATCGTTTCTTGTTTCTAAAAACATCGCCCCTACAAGCTGTTATACTCAAATGATCTGGAATTGTCTTCGTGTCCTTGCTTGATGGTAGCGTGCTAAATGGCTGCATGTTGTAGAGTGCTTTCCATTCTTAAAGGTTGACAATTACGAACTCAAAAGAGCAAGAAGTTATGCTCTGAAAAATAAGATTATTATTTCAAGAATCAGAGTAAAATGGCAATATTCTGCAGCAATCTGATGAAGTTCCAAACAGTGCTGCATTTCTGGGGATGGCAGGTTTGTTGTTAAATAGCATCTAGGATTTGCTAGTGGAGAAAAACGCATTGCAATAGTTTTTTTTCCTTAGGTTCTATTTAACCTCTGTCTGGCTGTTCTTATATCCATGGGTTTACTGATAAATGCAGCTGCAGAATTAAAATATTGGTTAATTCAGTCTTGCTTGGCTGAAGAGGAAGATTATTATACTTGTGCTGCTTTATGGTAAGAAAACATGTGTGGGGGTATTCTTCAGTTTTTACAGTGATTGTGAGGCATTAGCCACTGTGCCTTCTGCAAAAGGATTGTGATCTTTTTCTGCAAATAAAGACTTCCTGCAAAAGCTTTAAATCAAATAGAACATGTTGAACTACTTCAAATATTAGCCATTCATACTACAAAATGTCCCTGGCTGAGGTACTGGAATAAAGTACCAACATCTTTGTGGAACAGGCTGACGGAATGCTGACTTCTGGGAAGTGTTTTTAATGTTGGACAGGCAGATGGGAAGGAGACATGATTGTATCAGTCCTTGCTGGTTTAAAATCTATGAGACGGCACTGCAAGAATGTCTGTGCTTCAGGAGTATTTCCCTAAACAGTCTCTTTCATGGACCATTCCTTTCAGTTAAGGAATCTGGGGTCTAGTGATCTCTCCTTATTATGCTGGCCTACCAGCCACTTCTCTATAGGCATAGTATATAGACATTTTATGATACTTTGTAGGTCGTGAATATGAGGAACTGCAGAAGGAGGAAGAGCTTGTTTTTCACCGTAGAGATTTCAGCTCTATATTTTTGGGGGTCTCTATAGGGTCTCTACACTGAGACAGCAGGAAGCAGACTTCTGCAACAGCAGTGTGATATACCCAAATCTGAATTTGTGTTAGATTGTCTTCATGTAAACAGTGTTTTCTACACTACATCTGTTATGATTGCTTATCCACAAATTGAGTTTTTTCAAGTTTCCATCTCTATCAATATCCATTTTGCAACAATCAAAGTGGCTATTGGATTTTAAATAGTATCTTGAGTGTGAGGCCACTTTCCTGTCAAGGTCAGCCTACAGTTTGATGAAAATGTTGCTAATGAATGGATTGTTAGTGCCTGGAGGTGACTGCGAGTTACAAAATACCTCCTCTTCCTGAGTAATCAAGTAAGAAAAGGTGCTAATTTGTATCATGAATTTTAGAGTCGTCTGTCTTTGAACACCACATGCTTCCATGCATTTTATGTTCCATATGCTTCTGCCTGCAATATAATTGGTGATTGATATTTTGAATGTCTTCTGTTGAGGTCCAAGAGCAGAGTATAAAGGCAAATGAGATATAAATACAAGCAGCAATGTAAAGCTGAGGTAAATACACTTAGGTAACAGATTAGCTTGAACAGTTTGAATGTCTCAGAGCAGAGAAAAGGGTATTGTGGTTTAGTAAAAGGAGGGAAATAACCTGACTTTTCTTCATGCCGTTTTTTCTTTTCTATGATTGATACCTTTTCCTCTATTGTCTTTAGTGTTTGAACTCACCTGTGCTTCTGGAATTATTGGTATGTACAGCCATTCACTTGCCCTCTTACCTGTCAGCAATGAACTTGCCTTGTTGGCGTTTGCTGTGCTTTTTTCTCACCTTTTATTTTCATTTCTAGCTGAACTTACGTGTAATATATCTCAAATTTGTACTAGATGCAGAATTGGCAGCTGGCATAAAACTTGAGTGAATTTAGAGCAGCTGCTATTAATAAATAGGAAAATGTTCATAAAAATGGTGATTGGGATGTCGCATGGACTTGTATGCTTTATTGCACTTTCCAGCAGGCATCCAGACTAGCAGTAACTCTTACTGCTGGCCTCAGCTAAACCACTCTGTTCTCCCCTGAGTAATATTAGACTCCTGATAAGTCAACAATGAAGTTTAGTTTTTCCACATTTGAATCAAAACAGGAGTGTATTTTCTAGTTTGTATTTAGTAACTTAAATTTGCTGTTCTGTGCCACTCCATTTAGATTTAAAAAACAATTTTTACGCTGGTGTGCCTGTTGTTGGACTGCATGTGGTGAGTTAATGTCCTTCAGCTACAGTAGTGTGAGACATGTTATTTCAAGTGTTCTTGAGAGGAGGGGATCGATAATATACTTTAGAACCAAGAAAATCTGGCCCTGACTAAGTGGTGTCTGGATCTTCGAACACGCAGTAGTTTGCACTAGCAGGGATTTGGGGAAGAGAGTTTTTCTAGACCAAGCTTTGCCCATGACTCACTGTAGAAGCTTGACCTCTACCAAATTTTCCATGGTGAGCTTGAAGTTTACATTTATCTTCCTAAAACTAAGCTGAAAACTCCAGAGATACGATAAAATTCTCCCGTTTGTGACATACGTATGGTTAGTGCCTTTCTGCTTTAGAATCAGGTCTCTTAAGAGGTAGCCTAGGTGTGTGGACCTTTCGAAAAGTAAATCTTACTAATTTTTGCAGATTTTTAGGTAGTTACTGGCAAAGGTGAGAACAGAGCTGATCTTCCAGGCCTTGTGCACAATTAAAGTTCCCTCCCCATAGTAGTAGCTGTGATAGAATTGTGGTCTTTAGATATAATTTGAGACATCTTAAGCTGCATTTTTTTGTTGTTGATTTTAATTCTCTGCAAATCCAGCAACAGGAAATTGAGATCTAAAAGGAATTTTTGTTTGTTTAATGGATTTGAGATTTTGTTTGAAAAATGAAAAAAAAGAGTAATTAGGATCCCCCTCTGTGATGCTTTGAAAAGCTAAACCCCGCTGAGCCTAAGTTCAGAGTAACAGAACAATAGAGAATTACTTTGAAGTACTGGTGAAAAGCATAACGGATTATTACGGCACAAGAGAAAAATGGGAGATTATTACAGTGCTTCTTTCTGTTGAGCTGAGATGCAAATCCCGTTAGGGGAGTTCTATTGTCTCAGGTTTTGCTATATAGAAGCCTTTGATAGCATCATACTATATGTCCTGTTACCATGATGTATCCCAGAGGACTGTTGAAAGAAGAAGCCTTGGAAAATATTGTCGGGAGGATGCTTTAGAGCACCCCAAGAAAAAAGGGAAGCATAAGGCAATAGAAAAAAGGGAAGCATAAGGCGATAGGAAAAAAAAATACAATTAATAGCTCATTTTGTTAGTGATTCAACAAGAGAAGTGGTCCTGGGAATGAACCCAGAGAGCAGGGGTGAATGCAGGAGGTTAGCATAAGTAAGACCTGTGACAGAAAAGAGCAGGTTCTTAATCCCATAAAAGGAACGCTTGGATTTTCACTGCCTCGGGCTGCACAGTGAGAAGTGTTTAAAAAAGTTGTTTCACTGAGAGTCACTACAAGGCAAAGGTGGTATTTTCATGGCTAGAGCTTGTCATGAATCTACTACTCGGGTGAACCTGTTAGGTCTTGTAAAAGATGGTTATTATCTAGGGTTGCTGATGTCGGGGTCTTCTCGTGGGCTGTGATGGCCTTTGGATCAAGCCGTTGTTTTACAGTCTTCATTTTTCTCTTACTCTAAGGTTCCGGCAGGGCAGAGAAACCTGTTTATTTAATATTTTGTTTCTTAATTATTTTTTTTTAAAAGCCCATACTGGTGCAAACACCTCACCATTAATCTCGGTCCAGTGTTTATTTCAAATAGTGATTGCTTTTTAAAAGCGGATGTCCTCTTTTAACTTCCCTAAATCTACGTATGTTTCCAGCCTTCGAATATTAAAAGTTTTGATTACTTTATTGCCATGATTGTGTTAATGAGTAACTTAGCCAGTGAACAGTTTAACTATTCTGTAATAAGTTGAGACTGTGCTAGTATTTATTGGTTATTTGGCTGACGGAGTGTGCATCCTTCACTATCTTCAGTCCCTGAAAGGACATCAGTAGTTTGAGAACATGGATGTTGGATTGCTGGTGTTCTCAGCTAAATGGTTTACATACGGTCTTGTGCTCACCCATATTACCAAGTATTAAAATTGAACTTTAAATTAATGTAAGTCAGAAAATAGATAACTTTTCTGCTTTTTTGTACAGGTAGGCTGTTTTATTAGATTACAGCAGTACATAAATGTGATACTAAAAGTACTATAGGGATTTACATTTTTTAAACAGCGTAGTGAGATTTTTTTAATAATGTGTAATTGGTTAGACAGCTTGCCACATGACATACCATAGAAGTTCTAAAATGATTGATGGGCTTGTGTCAAAGGTGTCAAAGACAGCTTTCTCTGTCCTTCTTTCTGGTTTTGTTAACTGCCTCCTACAGAATCACTACTTCTAAGCTTCTGTAATTTATTTTGGCGTTACGTTATTCAAAATGTTGCCTGTGTGAGATACCTGAACATGTGTTTTATTGAAGTTTGGGATCATGGGGGTGTTTATTCCTAGGCAAAGACCAGAGTTTTTCAAGAGTTAATAGAGATCTGGGCTCTTCACTTTATGTACCTAGTTGGAGACACTAAGAGTTTCAGTAAGAAGAAAATAGTTGTTGATACCAAATATACAGCTAAGCCTGGTGACTTCCTGGGATTATTCTTATGCTTCACATACCAAAAGTAAGTGATCAGGTACTTTGCTGGATTTGATATGAACTTCATCATGTTGGGATGAGCCAAAGGAGCTATGTACAATGTTAATTATACTTACATTATCTGAGCTTGACAAATTATAAGAATGGTTTGAGGATTTTCTGAATTTATTTTAGTTTTTTTCCTCTGCCATAAGCATGTTAATATATGGGAAAGAGCACAGATATTCAGCTGTTGAACATCCCCATTAGTTGAACAGTTCCATATTATAACTTTAGAGTATGGGTTGGGTTTTTTGTCATATTTCTGATTGCACCAAAGATTTGCTTATGTAAATAGATGAAGGTCTGTTGACTTTGATTCAGTTTCACGTATTTACACCAGCCAAAAACAGCACATGAAAATGCAATGAGTGTTTGTGGCTATTAATACCTTTTTCTCCCAAGTCAACAATTCTTTATCTAATAGACTGAGGAGACACGGTGACATACAGCAGCCTGACTTCTGTTTTGATGACAGTGAATCACATTGGAGCAGAAAGAAAAATTTGTCATAGGTTTCTCATTCTGGAAAATTCCATTGACTTCGGAAGTAGCAGGGACAACCCATAACTTTTAGAAGTGCTGTATTATCACCTTCCGTTGTTGGAAGCTTTACGACTAGCAGCTTGATGTAAACGCTCTTGATGTCAATATTGCTTGAGTTACCTTGAATTAATTTGGCTCAGACCTTCATAAAAATCTTGCTTTAAAGAGGGCCTGCTCCTGTTTTCACTGAAATAAAGTTGAACATAAACTCAAATGTCCTGGATGGGGTGTTGTTAGCACCACAAGAATGATTGTTGTTTCAATGTAAGCTGCATTAGCACTGAAGTAATTCAGTGCTGTAGAGTATGAGTATGATTCTGTTGGAATTTCTTTTTAAAAATCCCAGCTTCTTCGAACTTCAAACCCTTGCTGCTTGTGTGCAGGGCCCAGGGTCTGGCTGCTTGGGGCTTGTATGAGTTGTTCAGCAGGTAACTAAGTTTTTGGTTGTTTCTGAACATGGACTTCTCTTTCAGCCTTTGTAATGTTACCTGCATCAAGCACTGTGCATTAGCTCCTAGCTTCCAGTAGCCCATAGTATCAGCTTCGTGTTTGTGAGGTGTAATAAGCCATGAATAATCAACAGTCAGGTTAGACTAGATGGTAAAGTCTAGAACATCGCTCTTGAAATGTGTTTTGTTTGAAGAGGAACAGAGAAAGAAGGACTGACTAGACTTCACAAATCTTTTTGAAGTGGTCTCAAACATTTTGAAGTTAAAGAACTGGAGAGGCTCGGAGTGCATCTAGGCTGCGCTGTTCGGTAGTGTTAGTGGCCTGAGAAAGAGCACGCACCTGTAACATGCTGTCACAGTGACTCAGAATTAATATGATCTATGCCAATTCTGCACTTTAATAATCATCTTAAGATTTTTACAATGAATTTTGAATAAGTTGTTTAGCCTGTGAAAAGATATCGTTCAACAAAACACAGCTCATGCTTAATACAGGGTTAGGGTGGGTAAAACTGCTTTGAAGTCCTTTGAGTGGCAAAGGAAAAGCTCTGTAAGTGCAGTATCTGGCCTAGATCCATCCAAAAGATCTTTCGATGATCTTTTGGTTTTGATTGCCCAAACTGACATCTTAAATGGGCTCTGCCTTTAAGAGGACAGTGACCCTCCCTCTAAAATACATCCCAGCCTTCCCTTTTGCCCACTCAGCACTGGAAGAGAAGCTGAGCACTGAGCAACTGCGGCATGCAGTCATGCAGCACTCCTTAACAGCTTGGCCTATGTTTCATCTTGATTTAAAACCACTGAAAACAATGAATGTTTGAACAGTCCACTTACTGTCTTGACAGCTAATCCAAGATAAAGGGAATGAGAATTATACCTTCTAGTCCTAGGAGGGTAAATGTTAAGTCCCTTACTCTTCAGGCAGAGCATGACTGCAAACAAACCCTTACAAAGCAGTAGTGCGGTATATTCTCTCAATCTGTAAAATCTACGAGTTTAAGAATGTTGAAGTTGGGAGAAGATTTTTCTGGATAGGCCTACATCAGAGAAGAAGTATTGAGATCATCTCTCTCTAATTTTCGTAGTTATTTTTTCCTGTCCCAGTTTATGTAAATGTTGCTCCTGTTCTTTCCAGATAATAATGAGGCAGGGGGCTTGGACTAGATGACCCACAGAGGTCCCTTCCAACCCCGACCATTCTGTGATTCTGAAATGATGGAATTGGTGTTGATTTCACAAGGTGTGGAAAATGGTGTCCTCTGTGACAGACCGCTGCATTCGAAGGAGCAGCCTCTGTGGTCATTCAGACTCGGACCTTTCCACTGCTAGAACGATGTGAAGTAATTACAGATCGGGAATGTGTTGATTTTTTGTTTTAGTGAGGTTTCTAGAGAAAGTGATTAATATCAACAAATCATCCTCAAGAAGTCGCAACATTTGGTCATTGCCAAATGAGTTGACCTGAGCACGACATAGATCGTGTGTCAATTCTTATATAGCTGTGCTATGTAATCATTTTGACAAAGGTATGCAAGACTGTTGTGTGATATCAAAAGGTGTATTTAAAATGCAGGAAAGGCTATAGACCGTCCAAAGAAGCTTCTGCTGGGAACAGTAGTCTTACCAAGAACTTTGAGCCCATTGAACCCTCTGAATATCTTGCAGAACTGTCTGGTTTGGTTCACTCTATCTGCCTGTTTTTCATAGTCAAAGGAAGTTTGCAGCTTGGAGACTGTGCTACTTGGTTTGCTTTCTGAAATTGGATAACTGTAGCAAAAGTTACAGTGGGAAAGAGGAGTGAACAAAGACTTGGGCAGAGAGGGATGGAGGGAAATGTGCCCAAGTACGTAGAGCATTCCTGTATAATCAATACTTTTTAGGAAATAAGATTAGGTCAGACAAAGAGGGATTACAACGAATTTTCATTCCTGGGAATATCAACATATTACAGAAGTAGACTGGGGTTCTTCCAGTTGGTCTATATATTTTCCTCAGTGTTGTTGTGATATAAATAACTGTGATGGTGGCAAAAGCCATAGTCTCACTTTTCTTTTTTTGTGAATCTAGCTTTCCCTCTGGTTCCTGAAAGAGAAGAGAAAGTGTAAGAGGGTAGATAAGGCATAGTAAATGTCCACAAAAAGTCACACTGACAAGGTTTTAAGTTGCGCTTCCCATTTTGCTTAAGTAGTAATTCACTGGGTCCCCCAGTTATATCTCACTGAACTTGGGACATTTAGCTGGAATTTCTTGGTGTCTGGTCAGTGCCAGTGTTTCCTTCTTAGTCAATGGACAGAGATCTGAGTTGTCTTCTGGCTGTCCACCGAAATTTAGATATGTCTGCTAGGTAGCTAAAACTCAGGAGGTGGGGAGGGATGAATAGCAGCCCAGATGGGAGGTTATTTTCTCTTCTGTTTCCTTGGCCAGTTTACTGCAAAAACAAGAGACAAACGAATTTTGTGGCAGCTGGTATCTGTAGTTAATCTGCTTTATTTGGTCTCAGTGTTATCTGTCTTTTACCTTAAGCCTTTCCCACTAGCCATCTCAAACTTTACTCTTCTATTTAGCAACAGGGGAAGGACACTGAGGTCAAGACCCTCGAGACCGCAAAGCTATCATCTAATTTTGAACTTGCCTTGGTTGTTGTTTTCCTTGAGCACTTCTTCTTTTGCAGGCCTATGCATCTTTGTCATCGAGCAACACTCTCATTAGAACTTCGTAAAACCCAGATACATATTAACAAGGTATCTGAAGTTGACCTTTTGGCTGGGAGGGAGATTGTTAATACTCTTGGCAATGATTTGTGAAGTTTGCTTTCCTCAGTGAATTTAGGATCAGTTTAGTATTTAAGCTTACTTCTAAATCACACATTTAATTTTATTGCTTTTTCTATAGATCTATAGATTTGAGTGAGCATTAATGCATCGGTCATACTTCATTCAGTGATTATAGTGCTTGATATCCTTTGTACTCACCTTCTAGAAATGCTTTGGCAGCAGAACTGACTATGCAAAAATGTGTAAGAAAGGGTAGAAATAATAAATGCACTATCAATTTGGCTGACGCAGTTCAACGTTTAAAGTTTTGTTTGTGACCCACTGTTCATCTTTGGCGATTTAAATATACATATGCAGTGTCCTTTTTCAAAATGTGCAGGACAGTAGGTAGGCTATAGTGTTATTAGCTAATAAATCTTTGCTAAAAGAAGTTTCTCTTACATTTCAAGTGCATACCGCTGCTGTTCTCATTTAGATATTAAATTCAGAGGTGTGCAAAATCTGTTGAAGTTTCCTGCAAGTCTTAGCAGATTTTGGTTGGTTGGTTGGTTGGGGTTTTTTAACTAAGTGTGCAGTCTTATTCCTTCTGAAACTGCTTAAAATAACATGAACCTTTGTCCCTACTGATGCAGCAGCACAACATTGTCTAGGGCACTTCTTTATCATGGCAGTGCAGGATGCTGTAGCTGATAACCCATCTCACTAGCTATAAAAGTTGGGGAAAAGGATCTTGAAGACACCTTGGGGCAACAAATTTGATTTACATTTTATGTATCGTGTGTGACTGTAGTAAAGAAGTTCCCAGCTCATTCCTAGCTCCAGAAGAATGGCACAATCATTGCCTGTAAATGGAATGCACTGCTAAAAAGAAACCATAAAAGATTTGTTTTGAATGGTTGGGGGTTGTTTTCAAGCTTGCTAATCTTATTCCTAGTTTATTTGTGATACTTTACCTAGCATTGTATTATAAAAGAATATCGCTGTTACCTGTGAATTAGTGTGGTGGTTTGAAGCAACTCAGACTTAACAGTGTGTTTTTCTTCATGCATAGACACAGTTGTTGACCTGTAAAGAGGAACTTGTATGGATGTTCTTTTTTTCTTGCTGAGACTGCAAGACAACTGTAGATCTTCAGGTGGGAGGTAGAAGTGGGTGTTACACCCTAGTAGATAATGGATATTATTGGATTCTGTGATTTCATGCTGAAGAATTCAGAATTGGAGAGTATGATAAGAAATACTGCTCTGATTAGAGACAAACCCACTCTGATACAGGCTAGAGATTTCTGAGCTTCGGTTTGGGAAACGAAGTGCGTTTCCCCTATGCACTTTTCCTCCATGTGGAGAGGTCAGAAGTCATTACAGTCTCTGCTCCCTTGGGAGCTGCAGTGATTTCTTTTTCTAGCACCACTTAGGAGCTGTTGAAATTGCTCCAGGGAATCTAGAAGAAGTAGGATAAGAAAGTGGGACACAAACAGATTTGCATCAGAGCGCTGAGTCCTTCCCTGACATCTCTGTGGAAGAACTTTTCCTCTCTGTCCAAACATGGATGAGTGATTGTCAAGCTGCATGTTTCTACAGAATATCGGTTGAGAGGTTCTTCTAGGTGTAGAGGTGTTCGTGGTTCTCACATCATACCTCATTTTCTGGTTGGAAACCACTTCCAGCATCAGAAGTGTGTTTAAAATCATACTGCAAGTACATCCCGCCTGTGATCTTTCTGAAGCGCTGAATGTTTCCAGACACAGAGGGAAACAGTAGAAAGGAGCATCTGGCGCCACAGCCAAGTTTCAAACATACGTGTTCTGAGCAGCCAATACTGTGATGACATGAATGCTAAGTAATTTCTGGGATATCTTCCAATTCACGCAGTATTTGAAATACAGGGCTGGAATAAACAGATTGTCCCAGGGTTCACCAGGGACAGAGAAGCAACCATTCATTTACTTGTAATACAACAACTGTGCTTTCAGAATGTTGTTGCAGTCTATTGGTAGTACTATAGCACAGGTTTGCTTTGTTTAGAAATGGCATTCTGCTTCCATGCTAGAAGCAGCTGAGAGAGAAGCTGAGTGGGAAGATTGACACACTGTATTTTTATAGGGAATATATGTCATATTTGAGCTTTCTGAGAGAAACATTGAAGCAGTAGTATACCGAAACATAAATATGCATTTGGACTGCTTTTTGCAGAGTAGCCTGGAGGAGTTGTGCCATTTAAAACTGGCAAGTTTCATCACCTTAGGTTCTTTGGAAAATGCTACCCAAATAATGTGAAAATACATGTTAATCTAACTGAGATTCCTATACTTTCTTTTCCTTATCAACAAATGAAAGTTGGGAAAAGATCCTGTCCGCTAAGAAGCGAGTATCCATACAGAGCAAGTCATCTTTTTGTGCATGGTGGTTGTGGAGAACTATTCAAGTAATGATGCCCATCGTAGTTTATGCTTTCAAGACTTAGGTGGAGGCTTTGGGTATAAGGCCAAAAGCCTTCATCAGCTGTGAAAGTTGCGTATGGCTATGTGGCAACACACACCGAATGCTGTTGCCTTCTTTTTTTATACGATTTATTAATGTTTAGAGAGTAAAGGTGGATAAATCTTCTTTGAGCTTTTGTTGGGAAAACTCTGCAAAGCCTTGAAACTGTTGGTTAGCTTTTCTGTGACTTCATTAAGTTTTGGCTCAATGCCTATCTCCTTAAAGTATGATGGACTGAGGGTGACGAGCTGGCATACCATTCAGGCTGTCAGTTTGTGTAGGAGAATAAATCACAAACCTACTAGCTAATCGAGTCCTAGGTTTTAACAAAAAAGCTCAGGCAGACGAGTGCCAAACAGCAACGCTTTCCCAAGTAACGCTTTCCTTGGGGATAAGTATTCTATGGAGGAATGCAGTAAAATGAATTCTGAAAGGTAGGATCCATTTTTAAATCTCAACTTTATCTGCCAACTTTCTTTTGGAGTTTAATCTATTAAAGCTCCAAATGAGTGTGAATTCCAGTTCATTGCACACTGATGTTATTTAGACCATAAGACTGGTGAAATGGATTTTATTGACACGTTTGAAAGTTAACCCTCTCCTGTGCTCCTGTGCAGAGGATAGCTGCTGAAAGTACCTTGTCAGACTGTCTAATGTAAGAGCTGTAGATATGTGAACAAATATTGATGTCTTGGGCTGCAAATAAATTACATTTGTCTTGCTCAGAATCTTAATCCTTTTCAGTAGATTCACAAGGAAGTAAGTAATAAACTCATGTGTAATACCAAGACGCTTATTCAGATGTTTTATATCATTATGGTTAATGGGCAGCTATGGGCATGTGAGACAGAAGTGCTGATGCTGTGCATGTCAACAGTAGTTGTTGCCTTGGCTTCGGTCAGGGTTTCAGAAAGGAGATGCGTTAGCGTCAACTGCCTTTGCTGCCCTTGTTAAGAGAACTCATCACAGTCCAGCACAATGGAAGGCTAAGCGAGGGTTCCCCTTCCCCAGGAAAAGAGGGGAGATGTTTCCAGTAAGATGAGCTGTCTGTACAGAGCTAATAAGACGCTTTCTTCCTCTCCTCCCCCTGCCCTCAAAGACGCTATAACGGAAAGCAGATATGGACAACTGCTTCAGCTGTTTCACATCCTTTGTCTGAAAGCTACATTTTTATAAGTAGCTCATAAAAGAGTAATAAATTCTGATTTGCTAAAAGCCATTTGTTTAATGGATTGCTTCAAAACTATTTATAATAGTAGCTATCTATGTAATTAACAGTTGTAAAACATACTGCTTGTGCCTGTAAGATGCATATTACCATTGTTTATTAACCCTTTGTTAAGGGATGTATGGATGCATTCTAAAGCCCAGGACAGATTTTGTTTGAAGAAAGCATAACACTGAGTTAGCAATTTTAAATGCCATTTTCAGCTGTACTGTGTCTCCAGAAATTGTCTCCCTTTACCAGTGTGTGCTCTTCTGAAAGGCTTATACCTTGGCTTTAAAGCCGGTGAATGGTATTATCTCTTCAATTCAGAGCTTTGTGAAGGCAGGTGCAATGATACGGCCTGAATTTGGTCAGCCTGGGCAAATGTGTTCCTTTCCAGGCCGTACGGGTGTGTAAACCCACCTTCCATTCAGTTGAAAGGACAGACATACCATGAAGAGATGGAGAGAGAGAGGCGAAGAGGTGGTGTTTTTTCTTTGTAAATACGTCTCTATTTACTGCAGATGTGTGGGACTGCATTTCAGGCAGAGCTTGGCAGACTTTCACCAGCCTCACCCCTTCTGCTTGTTTTGGCGCGCAGATTCTCAAGGACTGGCACGGCACGGCCGACCACAAATGTAGACCCATTAGGAGCTACCACAGAGTCTCCACTGACTGGTGAGTTGAGTGTGAGGAAGTGTCGCGCTGTGTCCCAATTCAACTACTTCCACACCTTTAGAAACAAAACAGACAGGATGGAAAGGTTCTGAGTGTTTTTTATCTCTTTCTCAGTGATACTCAAACCAATGTCTAAGAGGTGAAACACCACACATCAGTTCCTTGGGCTGGATCCTCTTTGCAGTACTCAAAAGTCTCCTTCTACTTGAGATAATTTTCCTAGGTATTTCTTTAAGAGTCTCCTAAGCATCCACCAAAATAAAAATGCTTAGCTGATCTTGTGTGAAAAGAAAAAGACTGCAAGCACACAGCAATTTCAGAGAAGCTGGCAGGAATTTTTAATGTGACTGAAAGTGTCTGAGTGACAAATTAGTAATAAAAATGTCACTAATTAGACTGTAGTAGAACTTGATAATCAAAACTACTTGGGTGAGACTAAATATATTCAGATGATGGGGAGCCACGATAATGGGAATCAGCTGAACAGGGAGGCAAGCTGGCAGCTTGTTACAAAGGGAGGCTGAGGGAGATGGTGGGTGTTTGGAATAAACAAGCACCTAACATAATTTACAGAACACAGTCCAAAAGTAGTAATGAAAGGATAGCTGGATCAAGAATTTTAAATAGTAGCGAAACATCAGCTCCCTTGAATGAAGGAGGACAGCGGCAGTGCTAGAATTCTCTCTGCGGTTTAATTGAGACAGTAAGTGTTGGAACTCTGGCTTAAACCCTCTGAAGTCTGCTCTGTCCTGCCAAAGGGATCCCGTATTCTCAAGGGGCTTCTCCGGTCCCCTGTTCTGCCACCTGCACAAGTTTGTGACATGGGATGTCAATAGGAATTGGGTCTGCAGTCGGATAAAATGCTTCTTTAAGAGATTTGGGGCTAGATTATTTCCTCACGTGACAGGTTAGTTCTGTGGTGGGAGCTGGTGACACACCTTCTGGGCAGAGGGACCAGGCACTGGGAGATTTTCTTTATCCTTGAGGCAGCTGGTTTAATAAATGCAGTTTAGCAGAAAATATGCTACAAATGCCAGAAGTTACCCTTTGCAGGAAGATGAAAGTTTGACAGCAAGGGAACAAGACGTCCATAGAGGGAAGGAGTAAGCTAATATCAGTATCAACTATTGTGTGAGGGCAAAAAACCTTCACTCTTTGACAGGGGAATGTCTTTTAAGCAGGAGCTTTTTGATTCATTTGTGGGTGAGTTGACTGGCTTACAGGGATGGTGTGATCCTTTAAATTATTTTTTGTGCTGGTTCTAATACTGCATTTATGTCGTTCTTCCCTTCTCAGGTGGGATTGTGGGAGTAGTAGTACATTAAGCACCTAGTTTAGTGTTTTCATATGTATCAAACTTACAGTGTGAGGTGAAAGGGCCTTTAGTATGGAAAAGAAAACAACCTTGGGGAACAGGGCTATAGAACATATAGGATAAAATGGCTCTGCTATGCATGAAAAGAAATTGGCTGAAAATAACCTTATTCTGTTTAAAAAAAAAATAAATTTTCCCGTGCTGATCCAGCCTTGTCACAGCATAGCAGACTAAACACAAGTGTGATTCCCTTTGTCTTTTCCAATTTACTGTTGTAATTACTGTAATGTGGGGTTACTGAGCTGTCCCTTCTATGATGCAGTAGGATTATTTGTGACAGTGGCAATCATGAAGCACATTACTGCTACAGAAGCACTGATCTAGCTGCTCTTGAAAAATACCACTTTGCAACACCTTTTGATTTGAGGCACCTGCGTTAGCTAGCCAGGGGTGCTTCACAGAGAAGAGTGAAGCAGAGGCACCTCCAGAAGGCAATCGGGAGTGCCTACGCTAACTCCTGACCTGAATCACCCTCGTGAGTGGTCTCTTATCTTGTCCCTCTGATTGCTGTGCAGAGATTTTTAGGGTCAGTTAGGCATGACGAATCAGGGTCTGCAGGTCTGTTTGAACCTTTAGTCCCCTTGATATTTCTAAGCCCATTTTTTTTTTTTCGTGCTTGCCTTCTATGTGGCGCACAGAGGCTTGCCAGAGCATCATTGTCTGACCTCCCTTACTTTCCCTCAGCAGGGAGCTCAGCCTGGTTTCTGACGGTACAGCTCTTCCTTGCATAGGGCCACCCTTTTCTTCACATCCTGCATCATAAATAGTTAATATCTGGATATTTCAGGCTTTCCTCTGGAGAACCTTGCATTTGCTCTCCAAGAATTTATTCACAAATTGGTATCGTGCTTGAGCAATCAAGGGATGTTTACACCAGGGGTGGCTGTGACTCCTGCTTAAGGTCAGAACCTCATGTCTTAATTGATAATACGATTCGCATCTTATTCTCTAATTGAAGTGGACTGATCGGGAGTGTAGTCAGCTTTTCCATTAGCTAGTAGCTTCTAAATCACTATGTCAGTGTGTGGGGTATTTATTGCAGTGGGTGCCTGTTTTAGCTCCAGCTTTAAGATAATGCTTTTACACCCTCCAGAAAGAAGCGTAGTCTTCCTTCTAAAAATAAACAGGATTCCAACAGGGAAACCGTGAGTGGACTAACTGAGCTTCTATAGTTATCTCATTGCAGTATATGCAACCATAATGATACAGAAGTTTGTGTCTGTCTTACCTCCACGATGAGGTGGTGTGTGTAGCACGTTATTTCTGCACCTAGACTAACACAGTAGAATGTCTGATGCTGATAGATGAAAATCATTTTACCTGGGGAAACAGAGCTGGAGATGATGAAAGACAAGCTGGTTGAGTTAACGGCTGACCATGCACAAAGACTGCTGTGAGTTAGCAGGTCAGATTTATACTTCAGTTCCCAGCGTGCAACCAGTGCTTCAATTAAAGAACCAGTTGCAGTGGTTTTGGCAGCTGCTTGGATGACTTCACCAGCTTGTGAGTGGGAACACTTTTACGCTATCAAATCAAAGCCTGTGCAGGTATCTAACATAGCACTTCGTATTACTGCATTTGTAACAAATGTCTCAGTGAAGGGTGTACACCGGACAGCCCAAACACTTTTCCATACATCGTAATAAGGAATGCAGTAATTCCCTAGAAATTTCTGACTTAAAAAGTAATTTATCTGCTTATGAAGTCAGTGGTCCTCTGAACTACCCAGTAGTAAGAAATTATATATTTCAATGGATAGAAACATACAGTTTCCATCTACATTTTCTCTTAGGTCAATATTGTGGCGGGATAGCGTAAGGCGCTCTGCTTACTAGCAGTCCCTATTGTATCCACACAGGAGGGATGTTTTTTTGTTGAGCAGCTTTCTAAAGTGCTTCTCTTCAGTGGGTCCAAGTAATTTCCATTACTAAGCAGCTTATACCCATGGGAGGTTTCTATATAAATATTTAAGCCATCAACAAATAAGAAAACAGGTAAAAATCACACATGAGGCAAGAATTACAAGGTGCTCCCCTTTTAATGATGCTAAGTTCCTCTGAACTGGAAATGCTAATAATTTAGATACTTGTATTTTGGCTAATGGATGCTTAATGCTAAAAATAAATGTAAGCAGTGAGAAGTCACTAGACAATACATTAAAAAGGTTCTTAATAACATCAAATAAAAGTTGCAATCTAGGACAGGCTAAAGATAACTGAAATTAAGCAAATGAGCAGGCTGTTAAGGAACCTAGCCGATTTATTTACTGGTGCAGGGCTTTTTCACTAGTTGATCATACTATTAGTGGATGCTAGTGTGAAGTCAGAAGGAAGCCTGGCACCACATGTATTTTCTGAATAGTGGGTGACGCTTTATGATACGTGTCTGTAAAGAAAGTAAAAGAAGAAATCCTCACAAAGCTGGCTGTCTGGAAGCGTTGCTGTTAGGGTGAGTAAGAAAGCATTGGATTGTTCTGGTGGCAGCACAGTGCAAAGCTTTAACTACAGCATCCCTGCCACCACACCACCGTTCATGTTTTCACATAAACTGCAGCCTCACGCCCCAAGGTTAGTCAAGGTACCGTGTACTTGCACGAACAAAGGTGCCAGTGTACTCAGGCGTGGGAGGGATGTTGCAATGCTTTGTGCCGGTTCTTACAAACTGCTGAGGATTAATAGAATAGCCTGTCTGATGCTTCTACATATGTGTCAATTTATGTCACATAACAGATGATGGTGCTCTCTGGTTTTCTTCCAAAACAGGATTTGAATTGGCCAACCAATTTATACAAATTTGAGAGGGGGATAGAAGTATCAAAATTAATAAGGTGCAGTAAGCTTTTTGAATATAGGCAACTAGTTGGAAGAGAGAGAATAACATTCCTGCTAGTTCCTGGCCTAGCTTCTCATTGAAATTCTAGCATAAGCTTGCTATTAAACAACAGAAAACCCTCCTTGTGCAAAACACGAAGATCGCAAGCCACAGAAATAGGCTTTGGAAGTTTTGTTACTTAAGAGAACTGCCGGTGTCGCTGGGTTGCTGTTTTCCCTCCCCACTCTCCTCTGTAGCAGTTAACTACCAGCCCCTGGTTTTCTTGTCTCAAATGCGATGCATGTTCACACCAGTATTGATGAAAGTAAACAAAACAGAGCTATGATGGCTGACACTCCTTTAAAAAGATGGGGTAAAAATCAATGTGTGCTAAGTGCAAGGGGATGGAGATGGTGGCAGAAGAAAGGAACTGGGTTTTTTTTAAGCTACCAAGAAGCATTGCTCTCAGTGCAAAGGCAGAACATTAACATCTTTCTTTTTATAATGAAGTTTCATGTAACCTGACTAATGGCAGGAAAAAACCCCTCACAATTATGTGCATGTTTTCTTTAGAAGAAAAAGAAGCAAGAGGCTCCTATTCCACAGGTGGAGTGGAGAGCTCCCTTTTAAAACCTTTCTAATCTAAAAGGAGACTGACCCATCTCTTAGTGAATCTTGTATACACTGATTTTTTTATGGTCTCTGACCTCATTAGTGTTTGCTAGAAATAATTAAAACCCATAGTAGAAGATCATAATAGAAGGTAGGACAAAATAATATAATTGAATACAATAATGTAGGCTTTTAGATATTGTTGCATATTATTGTACATTATCTGATTGATTCTTCTCCGCTGTCCAAATGGTTTCCTTCACAAAACTGAACCATGTAGTACAAAAAAAGAAAAGGGGCGACACCCCTGATGGCTTGCTGCTTTTCATTTTAATTCTATAAACAGAAGTGAGAAGTAAAGTTAGGGCAGAAAGAATGGAGGGCTGAACCCAGTCCTAGCACAGGAAATACCTTGATACGGTGTGCGCCATTGTGCTTCTGTAGTTTAACTAAAACTGACTGTGCCTTGCTAGGAGGGGAGTTTGCTTTTCTCTTTTTTTTTTTAATACAAAGATTCTTTTTCATCCATATGAAATCTTGAAAGACATGTTTTGTTTTAATTTCTTCTACTAGCAAGCTGTCTAGAAAGCATAGCAGAAAGCATGGGAAAAGCTTACTCTTTGTCTCAGTCTTTTGCACTAGTGTTCATTCTGAGGGCAAAATTTTATTCTGGGCATCCAGGTGAGATACCAGGGATCATTAGGCATTTGGCTATGAAAGAGAAGAATGCTTCTGTGGTATCTGAGGAACTCCGTTCAAAGATTCATTAATTGATTGTACATGTAAAGTCAAGCCAGTATAATCAGACAACCTGATTCTGCATAATGGAGATGGCTCCTTTGGTGGCCATTTGATGGGCAGGTCCTTAAAATTTGCTATTGCTCACTAGAGTGTCAAAGATGAGACTTTTTTTTACAGCGCCTTGTGGCACAATTTCAGTGTTCTCTGTTATACTAAATGTGTTCTAGTACTTTCAGTCAGCGGCAGAGTTTGGCAGAACCTGTATCAGTGTGCCATCAGACAGTGTGTTGCACTTACACAAGCAACCTTGTGTGCGCACTTGGACCGCTCAGAGCTATGGGGCAAGAGGGAACAGGAGTCTGCCTGGATTTCCTGGTGTTCTTGCTTTGAATGAAAACAGCTTTGTACATTCTCATATAAAACCTCAGATAACAAAACCAAAAGGTGACAGAAAATCAGTCGATTAATTTACTCCACTCCGCTTATAAAAAGCTATGTCCTCAAGCTGTAGATCTTAGGCAAGGCAGTGAATGAGTAGGTGCTCGCTGGGATGATTTCCAAAGATTTTCAAGTGCAGACCAGCGAGGGAAGTGACTTCTGGAGTTCAGTGTTTTGTATTGCTAATGCTGTGTACCTTTCTTTACTCTGGCCTTGCTGACAGCCAAACCTGGAAAGAGCTCTCATGTTTCCTTCTCCTCCTTGTCTCCACTGTGAGCATTCCCCACTTAAAATGATAATAGATCTCACTCCCCTGTTGAGAATTGGGTTTTCAATCTACTGAAGGTGGCTACAGCAGGAAATTTAACCTCTAAAGAAGTCTTGATTCTCATGGGGTTGACGAAACTGTGTGTCACTAGCAGGTATCATAGACTGGTATGAGTGCAGTAGTAAGGCTGTAGCTCCCGAGGGAGGAGTTCTTCAAGAGGACTGAGAAGAGAATAATCCTTTTTATGTACCTGTCTTTTCCTGACAGAGTGATGTAGAGGCTGGAATTAAACAGTAAGTAGCCGATGCATCAGTGACAGAGCATCATACTAGCCTGCTAGTCCTCTGGAAGGTGGTATGTGCCACCTAATACTAGAAACATTACTGAACCGCTGGAGGAAATAGTCTGCTTATAGTGACTGGTGTATATGGTGATACAGAAACTCTCCAGGAAGACAGTAGTAGATGTAGGCTTCGTGGAAGATTCATTTTAAACTCAATTGACTTAATGTCTGCAAAGTTGTTCTTTTTAAACTTGCTGACTTAATGTCTGCAAAGTTGCAACTTAGCAATATAGTAATGTTATCAAAGTTGTCGAGATATTATTACATCTTCCAGACTCAATACCATAGGAGACCTTGTGAAGAAAAAACTGGTTTAGATTTTGACCTTCCTCCATAGAGAATAAACGGAGTTTCTGCAGCCTTGTAAATCTTCAGTCAATAACTTTTTCTTTTTTTTTTTACTAAGACTCACCTGCAGTATTTTGCCTAGAGTGAAAAGAGGATCTGAAAGTGGAGCAGAAGTTAATCAAATGCTCCTTTTCTCTGGCAATGTAGAAGAGACCTTAGCCAGAGCAGTGTGGAGGGTGTTCGTGTAAATACACCTGCTTTTGAAATACCTTGGTTTAGCTTACACACATTTTATGTAAGTGATCAGTGAATGTGTGTTACCACTATTGAAATTATGTTATCAGTGAATAGACTGAGACTCACAAGAATGATAAGACCTAAATTTGCGATGAGTAGACTCTTCTGAAAGAAATCCATGGGTTGAAGGAAAAAAGTGGGGGAGGGAAGGGAAGTTGTTGTGCGTCTACTAAAAAGGCCAAAGTGTAGTAGTGCGAGAATGACTAATGTTAATTCTCCCTGCTTATTCTAGCAACTGAAACAGCTAGCAGAACATCATCTCTGTTGTGCTGATCTTATTTTGTTTGGTTCCTTGGTAGCTGTGTCATCATGGACACACGATTTTGGTTGCAGTACAAAACATCGTAGTAATTCTACTAACGTTATTGAATGTTCCTAACAAAATAAGAGAAACCAGACCTCAGAAATGGATGCTTAATATGCAGAATATCAGAATGTCCATTCATTTATAAATTAATCATATTTTGTGCCAAAGGTGAGACTACAGTCTGTCTACTGAACTTGTATAAACCGCACGACTTCTAGCTGTTTTTATCTACTATCACTTTTTGTGGGCCGTCTACGTAAAGCTGGCCAGGAAATACAAATTCCACTAACTGAAGTAATACTGAGTTCTCTGTGCTTTCTGTGGTTTAAGGAGGTGATGTATGGCTTTGTGGTTTAAGGAGGCTAAGTATCTCAGCGGTGCAGTGGACATTTGTGTACATAGTGCCTATTAAAGTTCATGGGAGTTTCCAAACACATCTTCAGCACATGAATTGATGGAGTGAGTTGTAGAGTGTGCTAATATCCTACTGCTTCCTCCTACATTGTACTCTTCATGTGAACATCTTAATGGCTGTACAAAAGGACTAAATCACAACCAGCTATGTAAAAAAATGAGTAAGTAGATTTAATAGAAATGTAGTGAGTGACTCAGCCAATCTGATTTGTGTAGGAAGCAAGTTGAATGGATCTGGGATAAAAAGATATCTGGCTCCCAGATGTGGTATTAACTCAGTCAATTCTGCAGCAAATGCAACATAGAAGAGAGGGAGGGAGAACGTTTTTTAATGTTTCTCACATGACAAAAGGCAGGTATGCAGATTCTCATTTGTGACAGAAGCAAAAGAATAGGGACCTCTTCATCCCACTCCCAGCTTAAGTATATGGGCAGACTGAATTGGTTACCTGATTCTTCACTGATACTATCCATATGATCTAAGTTTATGAATGGTATGAAAAATAGCAACATCAGGAGATAGGAGCATCCGTGGGAAAACTGTGCAATGCCGCCTACAACAGCAAACAAAAGAGAGCCTTTCTCTTCTAAAGCTAGTGCCTACAGTTTTCAGACACTAAATAAGTAAATCCTACCCAGCTATATAATAAAATAAGTGCAGTGATATAAGGAATAATCAAATTAATTAAAATCTAATCTGTACGAAGTGCTGAATTTTGATTATAACAACATATGAATATTCGTAGTGTAAATAGCACGGCAAAATTAAAGCAAACATTTACACTCAGACTAGTACAGTGCATTTCTTTGTTAATGTCCGTTTCCAGGATTAGATCTAGATTCTATAATCCAGATTGCTTGAATGATTTAATTGTAAACTATCTTCCATTTCCTTATGTTTTGGATAATTCTCTCAGCAGAATCTTCTAGGGTCTTCTGCCACTGCACAATGATGTTTTAAAAAAAGATTTGGTCAGAAGCATTCAGTAGTACTGGAACTATATGTAGAGTGAGCAACACTTGGCTTATTCCTCCTTGTCCCCAAATGGCAGTGTTCTAGGAATTTCTGGTGCGAGGAGAGGTTGAATTTGGCAGTGCTAGGAAGATGGTTCAGAGCATACAGAGAGCAGTGGGTTTGGGTCTGGGGGCCCGTGCTTTAGCTGAGCTGTATTCATAAAGTGAGTTTAATCTAGGAATAGTATGTTTTCTACATGCGCAGCAACCAGCGTGTCCGGTGCTCTCCAAGAAGAGTTGATTCCAAAGGAACCCGCGGTTCCATCATAATGAAAACAACTGGCAGTTTCTTACCTGAAACTGTACAGAGGATTGAAATGTGGGAGGGTATTGGAGTGACTGCACTTCTACCTAATCTCAGGAACACAGAAGAAGGTACCCTGTTCTTGGAGTTGACTTTGCTGTTATCTTTTGGGTACAAGTATTGCCAGCATGTAGAGGCAAGAAGGAGTACTCTCTGCAGTCTGCTGTTACAGATGTTGGCACTGGATGATAGCATCAGTGACTATTTCTAAGGTCCAAGCAGGTGTATAATACTGAGGGAACCCCAGGCTTGGTGGTTTCTTTAATGTCTTGTGAGGGACTATCAAAATGGGTGTATAAAATTATCAGAGGAGAAGGGGTGGGTTCACAGAAAACATCAGCAGTGAAATTTGGAAAGTTACAGGTACTGTTATTCAAGCCAGTATTTGTCTCTAAGGCAGCTCCAATGCACAAAAATGCCTGTCTCTGAGGATTTGGATGTTTTTCTTGCAGTACTGAGGACAAAAGCAGAACTCACATGTTCCTGCTAGTACACACAGCGCCTCACCTCCTCCCCAAGTCCTCATCAACATTTCCTATCCTCAGGGACAAAAATAGGGCCAAACAGAGAAGAAAGACCCTTCTGGAAAAGCTTGCATCTTAAAGGCCGCGTGTCGTTGGATACAGAGAAGCGTATTGAATAGTAGGAGCAGAAGGCTGTCTGCAGCAAAGAAACTGGATCTGAGATTAAAACAGGGGCTTGGGGGAATTCACTGTGTTTGAAGAGCAGCCGGAGCAAACAGGCTACAAAGCTGCGTTTGTCTTGTTAAGCACCCACAGACCTTCCACCAGGAGAGCCTGAAATGGTGTAGTGGCATGAGGTTGAATCTGTATATAATTAGCATGCATTGGTACCACTAGTTAACTGTAACAGCTGAATCTTTAGTTGACATCTTGTCCTGTTTTAGCCAGCTCGTTCATATATTGTTCCTAAATCATCAGCCTCTGCATTAGTTGTCTTACCGGCTGTCATGTAGTCCTATTGAAAAGAAAAGTCTTATTTGGGGTGCAAACATGCTGACTTCTCGTGGTGGGTCGGGAGACACTTCAAGTGTGACCACTGCCTTTGGATGTAAAAGCATATATAGCCTGTTGGAAGCTTTTTCTTTGAATTGTTCCCCCTTGCCGTAAGAATCCTCAAATGACGGTACCTACTATGAAGGTTCGAGTGGTAACTATTTTCCCCAGCTACTCCCCTGTGTATCCGTCCCTGGATTTCTGCAGCTGAAAGAACTAAAGGACAGTAAAGCATATGCTGAAGGTGCAAGTCCCACAGCGAATATTTTCTTTGTGCTTTTTTATACATCTGTTACCATGTAAACCAATTTTTCTAGCTGGACATGGTATAAAAATTGATAGTGTGGTATCATGTTCTTCAATTGTGAGCGATAAGACTGGCTACCCTGTTTCTCTGCAGGAACTTCTTCAGCTCTGGATGCCAGCTCTCTCTTCCTCTTCTCCTCTCCCCTCAGACTGGCTCAAGTTCCATGTCATTCAGCACCTTGGGCTAATCCTTCAAGCAAAAAAAAAGGGCCACTCTGTTTTTCACAAAAAGTAAGAAAACAATCTGCAACATGCCTACAGGTTACCTTCACTTCAGACGTGAAGAGTAGGAGAGTGAAAAAAACGCCAGTGCCTCGATCCGTAATTGAAGGTGGATAATAGTATCTTGGAGTGTGTCAGTGGATACTAAGTGCCTTGACAACTGGGGCAGAAGAGCCCCAGCTCTGAGCACCAAGCTTGGACTTGCACTTGGGAAACTGTAGGTCTCTGCTAGTGTTGATGAGGGAAGATTAGTACCTATCGAGAAATGATGAATAAAGAGCTTTGGGTGGAGTGTCATTTAAAAATAAATATGTAGGGGCAAGGGGAAGGTTTCATTAGCAATAAGAGATTATTGTAAGCAGCCAGTTTGGAGAAAAAGAGCTTTGTTTAACAGCGGTGCCTCAGCCTCTTCTATAATCAAGCTGTGTTTGTTTTCTAGATCCCCACTTACTTCTGCTCAAAGTCCCTCCAGAAACTTTCTGTGCATGCTTTTTTAGTTATAATCATATATCAGAAAAAGAATATGTGCTTCTAAAACTTCTTAACCTATTCTCATAGTTTAACCCAGCAGCAGGCAACTAGGGCTACGCAGCGGCTCACTCACTGTTCCTCCTCTCAGTGGGAAGGGGAGAATGAAAAAAAAACTCGTGGGTTGAGATAGTTTAACAAGACAACAAGGGAAATACTACTACTACTACTAATGATAATAATGAATATGTAAAACAAGCTATACCCATTACAGTGTTTCTTACCGCCTGATGACCAATTGCATAGCCAAGAAGCGATTGTGGAACCTGCGGGTTTCCTGGAGCTCACGAATTTTGCAGATTTTGCTGAACGTGCAAATTTCACAGAACTTGCCAAACTCATGGAAGAAAGGGTGAACTCACAGAAAAGTTCAAAGTCCCACAAAAGAGAGGATTCCAGCCCCCGTGGCCAACCCCCATTCATAAACTGGGGGTGACGTCTGTGGTATGGAATATTTCCCCTGGCCAGTTTGGGCTGGCTGCCTGGCTCTGCTCCCTCCCAGCTCCTGCACACCTGCTCGTTAGCTGAATATAGGAAACTGGAAAAAGTCCTTGATTTCATAGCAACAACTAAAACCATCAGTGTTGTCAACATTCTTCTCATGCTAAATCCAAAACACAGCAGGTACTGGGAGGAAAATTAACTCTATCCCAGCTGAAACAAGGACACCTATTTTAAACTACTGCTCGAGGACCCACAGAAATCCTAATAAATCCTAATCCATAGAAATTGCTAATAAATTAGAAGGTAATTGTGGTGACTATCTGTACACTAATATTGTTTTTTAAATCAACTGACAGAGCTGAATGCTGATTGATTAAATGTTTTGGTGTGGTGGGAAGACTGGAGTTGTATGTGATGCTCTCTTGCAGAATAAGCACAACTTTAGCTATTAACAAACCCTCTTGGGCTGTGGTCTCACACACTTCTCTGCAGGCTTCTCCTTTTCCTTCTCTATGCCTGTTCTGCAACACTGACAAGAGTCTGATGACTCCTGGTTTCTGCTCAGGATTTCTGTGGTGGATGTGTTGAAGGCACAGGGGTCAGAAGTCCTGAGGGCATGGTAGCACTGAAGAAATATAATGTGACTAATTTGTGGTAAGTGGTATACTTATATAAATATATATTTTATGCTGTCAAGGGATGTGCCTTGAGGTGATGTGTTTTCCTTCTCATCGCTGTGTGAAGTAAAGATATTAATTGGTGAGACCGTCTCGAGTGTCTGTTTTCCTGTCTCCCGCAGAGCTTCCTACTGCTGTGCATCTAGCTGGCCATGTCTGAAGTTTTACTTTCAATTTAAGCTAAGGATTAATTTGTTGGGCTTTTTTTTCTTAAATATTTGAGATTTAAGTTTCTAAGGTGAAAGTAAATATGCATGGAGGCTAGGTGAGCATGAGGAGAAAAATCATATCCGTTACTTGGGAAGCTGGGCTGTCAGCGTTCCCTCAATGGACGAAGCTTCAAAAGGAGGTTGCACGTTTCTGCCACAGCCTGCTTCCCATGCTTGTCAGCACTTTGGAAGGAACTGGTTTGATTAGTAGGCAAAGCAGTATGCATTTTACTGAGGAAGATAAATCAAACTGCTTCTGCTTTATCTCCACAGGATCTGTGGGGGTTTTGTTTTGGGTGTTTTTTCCTTTTGTTTTTAAAGTGATGCTAGATGTCATGTTAAAAGGGGTAAGAGAGTCTGATAAGCGGCGAAAGGAGAGCCCTCCCATTGAGTCACGAGGTTCAGAGCAGACCCTCTTGTTTTCTAAACTGTCTCTCAGAGGAGAGTCTAGGTGCGGCTGGATCAACTCCTAGTCCCAGACTTGGTCAACAGTTTATGTCTAAAGGGTTAAGCGTGGAGCCACTTCTCAGATTCACCTTGCCTGTCAGAGCCCCTCCAAGGACTTTCACTGGAACAGTTTCGCAGAGTTGAAGCAGTAGGTAATTTATTCAAGCGACAGGTATCACAGATTCGGGATTGCCGTTGATAAATGCACTGTCTACAAAAGTTGAGCTCAAAGGCAACGGTTTAGCACTTTAGTTAACAATGTGTTCCCGGGGGTACGTCTGACAAAGTCAGAGGCGTGACTCTTACCAAAAAGGCGTCCCTTCTTGGGGGGGGGAAAGAGAGGTTCAGGCCTGTTGACCCGTCCATCAGGTGAAGTTCTCACTTGGCTCCTCCTCCCAAAGAGAGTTTTCAAGTGCCAGTTTTTATGTGTTTGGAAAATCTTTCTGGGAGGTGGGACTAAGTCACTTATTGTGTATTGGTTGGCTCTTGGCATGGAATGTCGTGTTGTCAGAAGCGGGACTCCGCAGTGTGACACGTCTTTGGAGCGGTCATCTTGGTATGCGCACCCGGGGGCCATCTGTGCTTTATCCAAAGCAATCTCTGGCTGCGCGGCCTCCGCTGTGCCCCACAGATCACTGGGTTTACAGTGATGGGCCATCCCCCCTTACTTCTGTCTGAGAAGAGAAGCACAAGTCAGTTGCTCCCTTTGTTAACTCTTGGGCTCTTGGCACCTGAGCCCAAGCATGTCTTTCGTCTTGCGTTGACAAGTCCAGCAAGGCCATCGATTACACTAGAAAGCAGCTTGACTGTTGGTGTAGGTCTGAGGAGAAAGAAGCACCACCTTTGCTCCTTGGGGAACAGTGGATCTGCGCAGTGCGATTGCTGTGCAGTGGTCAAAGGGGGGAGGGAGGCAAAAGCAGCAGGAGCAGCAAGTGAAGAAGGACTTTTGGATTTCAAAATAATCTTGTAGCAAATAGGAGGATAGGGTTTTGAATGGAAGGATTTTCAAACAGGCAAAAAGATCCTCCAGCTTCTACGATATTTGCCATTTCTATGGCCTTGGGCTTGAGCGGCTGCATTCCTGGAGCGCTCTGATGACTGCTGCGAGCTGCACGTGGCTGGAGCAGTACAGCATATCCAGTAGTGTCTGAATCCTGCAAGTGAAGTGCTTTCACCTTTTCTATATCACACTTTCTTTTCAGACATGGTATTGTCTACTACTGCAATGTATCATGAAACTTCGGAGGACACAGGGGTGTGTTGAGAGGCCAAGTTAGACCATGTTACAACAACCTGTAAAAGCTTGATGTGGGGTTTCTCTTAAGAAGAGAATTCACTAGGCATGGCTAGCATAGAAGGGAATGGGAGTTATAAAAGCAACCTTTTCTCTGCTGGTCTTTGTCTTCCCTCCCACATTCCTCCATTTCCAGAAGGGAACAAGACGAGAGTTGCCGTTCTTTGGCTCTGCAGCTCTGTTTCACGTGTCCTGCACAAGACGGGAAGGATGGTGTCACAGGAAAGCCAGAACCTGGTCTGGTTTGGGCGGCTGTGGGCTCAGGGACGCTGAGGAGGAGGGGAAATGAAGTTTTGCAGCCATTTGTCATTCGGGTGGTGGGAGGGTGGTAACATGTGAGGTCTATTCCTGGTGGTCTCAGGCAAAATCCTACTGAACTTTCATGCATTCACCTGAGAAGCCAAACCACAAATTCATGAGGCAGAGGGCCACGAGATACCCTTGTATACCTGAGGGAGTTAAGGGATGAAGAGACTGAATACGACAGTGGTCCCTCAGTGGCTCTGCCTCTTGCTTTGACAACAGGACTAGGCAGGCATGCAGCTGGTTTTCAGGGTGACCTAGCAATTCTGGTTAAGCAGCCACCACTGCTTTCTTTTGCAGCTTGTGTATGCCTGTGCCAGCACGGTCGGTGTATGTGTAGTGTGATATCACTCTGATGCAGGAGCTGCTGCGGCTGACAGGTAGAAAGCTGAAGCGTGAAAGAAACGGCTGAATCTCTTCCTCTCCCTGACAGCTGCCTTGGGATATGATAGAACGAAGTGAGAAATGGAATCTGTTCAGCCCCTTTTTCTGTGCCACGTTTAGTGCAGTGCTAATCCTTCACGAGTTTCTGGCCAAGAAGGACTTGTTTATGGCACAGTACATCCTAGTCCTTTGTGTTTTTGTCATTTCAGGGATACTTTTACTAGACAACACTGCATAGTAAATAACGGTCTTTCATTTGTTATTACAATTTAGGATAGCAATTTAAGTCCTTTGAATTGGGTGGAGAAGAAAAGGTCAAGGTGTGCAGTGGCTTGCTTGGAGTCACACAGGCAACACAGCTGTGGAAGAGCAGAGAATTGTACCTCAGTATTCTCCATTTCATTCTCGTGCTGCAAAAGCAAGGTCATCGTTCTTTGTCTTTGGACATTTTTTAACAAGTATGGTCTGTCTAGTAGGGCTTTGACAGAAATATGTATATTCGCTCTTACCCCAGGCTGTGCACACACATCCAGCTCTCAGTGGGCTCTGTTTGCACCAGGCTTGTTGGTAGTTTGTTAAGATCCCTTTTGATTCTTACCCTGGTGAAATGGTGAGAATGAAAATAGTAGCATTTGTTTACATCTTGACTTTTTTTTTTTAATTATTATTTCTTAGATAGGTGCTGGTCTTATATTTATTGTGACCAGCAAGGTCTGCAAATACATTTACGTTGCAGAAGTTCACTGGAGATAGTGAAAATTAGTGTCTGCGTTTTCACTTCTTTGTTTTCCACAAGGCAAAACTCCCTCTTCTCCGAGGGTCTTCTCCCAAAAACAAAGGTCATTAATCTTTTTTTTTTTTTTTGTAGCTCTTGATTCAGGGCATTGGTTAAGCATCAACTCTTTAAATATATCTGCCTTGAAATTTATTTGCTATATATAATGGCAGCGTAGCCACATGATGTTCTGTACCAAGGGCTATTTTTAAAACACTCTCCTGAATGATTTCCTGTCATCATCTTGCATTTACTTATGTCTTAGTTACAGCCTGTTAATGATGGAGAGATGATTTGGGTGAAAGTTCACTGTTAACTTAATTATCTTTTATTCAGGTCCACTGTATTACTGCAATAAATGCTGATTGCTGTCTCAGTCTCTTTCTTGCCTGGAGTTCTGCATTTACACTGCAGATCGTCTGCTAAAAATGTGCCAAGGTTTTTTTGGTTTGTTCTAAATATCCTGACTGTAGGATGGTTCATGATTGACTGTTGAACCTTTAGAAGTTAACATGTGGAGCTGCAATATTGCTTTTAGAGCGAGAGAAGGGCTGTGGCTGTGGTTGGACGGAGGTTTCTAGCTGAGGTTCCGTACCTCTTGTACTGCTTGTACATGACGCTTAGCATATGGACTTTCACGTGTACCATCATTTTCTGCTGGAATGCCAAAAGGCTCTTGTTTATAAACCTAATTAAGACCTTGGTGAGTAAATGAATGGCAGTGTGATTCCTTGTCACCCTGTGGTGTTGAGAACCAAGTGTGTTACCTGGTCATCTCAGCTTTGACCTCAGTGGGCACAAAGTGCACCTACTAAATCTACAGTTGGTAAGAAAGTATCTCTGTTCCTTTGTGGAAAATATCCCACAGATGTTAATTTTTGCTTTTGTTCAAAATCCTAAACGCTATGCAAAGCTAACTTTCACGTTTTCATCGAAGTCATGCCGCTTTGCCTATCCACCTTATCAGGAAGAAGTGGCTTCCTCAACTCATGCTGTGATTTGTCCTGGTGCCTCTGAGGCACCTGACCCAGCCGTGCTCGAGTGCTTCAGCCTGGAAGATTGACCTGTGACTGAAAGTGGTTGAGAGTCATGTATTTATTTATCTTCTCGTGCCGTTGTTCACCGTTGGCTTTAATTCTTCCATAAAAGTTAACTTGAAGTAAATTTAGTGGGTTCTGCTGTCTGTGCCAGAGCTTTCCTTGTACTCGTCGTAAGAGCAGCCTTCATTCACATCTACATTGATGTTGCATGTCCCCAGTTTTCAGTGTTACCTGCAGCTATGAATAAACAGTGCATCCGGGCGTGCCATGGAATGGCCTCGGAGAGGGCTTGGGAAGCGGCAGCCCGGCGCTGAGTTTCTAAACCAGTAGTTAGGAAATGAGGTGCTAACACTTCGCTGACAGCAGAGAATACTCTGGCTCTGTTAGTCTTGGCTGGTTCTTAGAACAAGGCTCCTCTGATGCTTGTTTCAGGTGTGAAATGAATTTTTGTGATCTGATAGTGTGCCTTTAAAACAGTTTTTATTACACCTGTACATATTTTTAACGTGCAACTCTGAATGTTGCATGACCAACCTTTTTGCTTTTGAATTGTCTTTTAGAAATCATGGCACATTGATATACTGCCACATCAATAAATTAAGGGACTAACCTAAACAAATGCCAAAATCATTAGCAGTTAATTAACCTTCTGTACTTCTCTCCAAATTGACTTCGGTTTAATTGATGACGTGGGCACAGCTCGCTTGCTCTGTGCTCATACAAACAAACAAAATGAACATGACACAAAATTGAGTGAGGGGGAGGGGGAAGAGGGAAAGCGAGGAAAAGCGGGGCGAAGACACGCAAACACAACATCTCCACCACAGAGTACCAGCAGCAAAACATGAGCTGTGTGGGTGCGGCAGCAGAACGGGTAAAGGGTGGGTGATGCTGCGGAGCTCGCCGTGCTTCCCTTGCCCCTGGCATTCAGTAAGAATATCCAGCTGGGCTGGGTGGCAGAGGTTTCAGCTTACTGAGGTTTGTCTGGGGGCTTTGGTTTGTTCAGTTTTTTTTAAAACAACCACAAAAAACTCTCGGTTTCCTAAACAGGAGTGATAGCTCATAAAAAAAATACCTGCTTTTAAGTCAGCAAATGGCTTTTGGAGCTTTGTTCATTCTTGTGTTGTTACTGAACTTAGTAATAGCCCTTCTGTTTTTGTCGTTCTGCCTTGTTTCCAGATCACGGGTGGGAAGAGCATAGTTCATCTGCGCTTGCTGGAGAGCGTGCAAATCATAGAATCATAGAAAGTTTTGGGTCGGAAGGGACCCCTAGAGGTCATCTAGTCCACCCCCCGGCAGCAAGCAGGGACACCGCTAACTAGATCAGGTTGCTCAGAGCCCTGTCCAACCTGGTCTTGAGTGTTTCCAGGGATGGGGCCTCCACTACCTCTCTGGGCAACCCGTTCCAGTGTTTCACCACCCTCATTGTAA
>Ga0065711_1003983_pt1 | contig 33269 bp, 28 predicted proteins | sample Hoacrofraction12_FD_59098 | JGI IMG/M metagenome (GOLD analysis project Ga0065711, IMG submission 59098) | Hoatzin crop microbial communities from Cojedes, Venezuela - Epithelial fraction 12 v2 (version 2) | ecosystem: Host-associated > Birds > Digestive system > Esophagus > Crop | place...
AAAAAAAAAAAAAAAAAAAGCAAGAGGGACAGACTGGTGATAAGATGATAAGCCATGTAAATGTCTCCTCCAGGAATCTCTCTCATCTTTTCAGGATCACTCCGTACCAACTTGTCCCTCCAGAAGCTGCGCAGCTAGAGGTGGAGTTTGTATAACAATACAAATTTAAACACAGTAAACAGAACAGACGTCTTATGATTTCTTGATCCTCAGGGTAATAAATATCTACCCCTTTGTCCCACCCAGAGTTTTTGTTTGGTGCTTTTTGCTTTGGGTTTTTTGAGAAAAAGTTCTTAAAAGAAACCTTCCCCCACCCCCTCCCACGGTTTGAAATCTAAGCATCAGATGTGACTTCAGATACCAACCATGGACTCCAGGTATTTCACTTGCCTAATCCTCTGGCGGCATTTTCCAAGGCAGGTACTATGCCTGGAAGTCCTCCACGCTATTGCGCTCCCAACTCCAAAAAAAGCCAGAGCCCAGGCCTGCTTCTTCCCATTATGCAAAGCTGAATTATTCTAAATTATTATGAAATTAATTATTCTCTGAAGGGAGATTGAATGGCATCTCATACTCCCAGGCATTCCATATGAGGGAAATTCTGCTTGCGTGGCTTCTGAGGTGAGAGGACTTTGGAAGCCCAGCCCCGGAGGACAGAGGGCTTGCGTCCCTGACAGGCTCTTGCACCTCTTGCCTGGAAACTCACCAGCAATCAGATAAAGATACTTCGAACATATCATAAGCAAGAGAATTTCTGCAATGTAAGGCGCCCGGTGCAGAGGTACCCCTCCTGCTGTCTGCCTTCCCCTCCTCATTTCGTTATCTCCCACTCGACTCCTCCTCTGGGACTTACCCTGGCACAGCCCCAGCTCGTCAGACAGCCCCACGCTAGCAGGGTGCTTCCAGTATCAGTGCAGAGCCCTGGATTGCCTGAATTACCCTTCAGTTGTTCTTTTCACTTCATCATCAGACCTCTGCTTGCTCCAGCCTCAGTCATATTCCATTTTCTAAGCAATTACTTTTCCTCGTCAAACAGCTCTTTGTCCCAATTCTACAACATTGCCTTCCTGCACACCGTTTTCCTTCTCTGACCTCGTTTGGCTCAGCCCCAACCCAGAAGCGAGCCCTGCTCCTACCCTCAGCGTGCTTAAGCCTGCCTCGCACTTTCCAATATTCTCTGGTCTTAGATGCCCTGCTCTTTGCGTAACGATAAACAGTAAATTGGTGCCAGCTCCTGGGCCAGTCCTTCAGCCAGAGAGCCATAAAGCCCACGCTCTCCACCAGCAGGTACTCCCATCAAAACTTTTACAACTATACATCAGCAGACCTGTATTACTTTCGGTGGCTCAAGTCTCCATGAGACAGGCTGGGAACAGCAGCAAGGCAACCTGCATCCCTCCTAACAAGGCTAGGAGTGGCAGAGAGAAGATGTACTGCCAGCACTGGGGCAAAGAGTGACCATGCCATGGACAGCCAGCTCAGCAAAGGGAAGAGGGCACCGAGGATGCCCTGTGCCGTAAGTGGTGGTCATTGGTGCTACATGCACGGTGCTGTGAGGAGAAGACCCACCCCTACCACTGCTTGAGCCACTTTGCTGCTGACAAATGCTATGAACCATTCCGATGTGGACAGAGATGATGCTCAGCAAGGGAGCAACCAAGAGAGGTGCTCTGGGGAGCGGCCACTCGAAGCCTACGAGGCTCCCAGCACTGAATCCTTGCTCCAAAACCCAGCCCTGAATCTGCTTTCCTAAACTGCAGGGATCCTCTCTGGCTGGGCACAGGGCACCCCCCAAAATGTTGGGGGGCATGCAGGGTCACAAAGTGACAAAACAGGACCAAGCACGATAAGGTGAGGCTGGTGAGCTCTGGGTGGGATCCCTCAGGAGGGCTGCCTGAATTAGCTGGGCTGCTCACAAACGTCTTTGGTCTGTGAAGGTGACAAACATCTTGCCTCCCACTGAGTCGGTGTTTCTGTGCTGATCTCCCCATGCAAAATGGTGTTTGAGATATCAATGACAGAGTACTTGAGTTGCCTACTTAAATATAGGTGGACTGACCCAAAGCCATTCCAGATCTCCTCTACAGGTGCTCTGCAGCTGGCTTGAATGGGAGGAACAGTGAGAAACAGAGATGTTTACAGTGCATTGGCTGCTTCTCACCACAGCAGGTTAAATGAGGCTGAGAAGCTGAAAAATTCAGTTAAGCAATTGGAGCATAACACCCTTGGGGCGGGAGAGGAAAGCAGGGAAGAGACCATCACTATTCAAGTCATCCTGGGATTACTGATGGGGCTGGGAAAGGGGGCTGCAACATCACCTACTGTGCTAGATGGAGATGTTTGTTTTGAGAAAGATCTCATTAAAAAAAAAGAAACTACAATAACACAAAGCATTAATGCTACTAAAAGTCTGCAGGAATTGGCAGACTGGGCAATGCTTTTCTCGGCACACGACTTTTGGGGAAGAGCTAAGTAACGGGCTAAGCCTTGCTCGCTGTGCCGTTCCCAGTGCGCCTCTGAGCCTGCTTAGTGCAGACAATGTGCTGGGAGCAGGCGAGACCCTGGGACACAAGCCCAGGAGAGTGGGAAAAGCCCCACGATATTTTATGGAAAGGCAAACTAAGGAGTGAGAAATCAAAGCTAAGGATCTGGTTGATGAAATTCATTGAAAAGGACATTATATTCCTTGAGAATAAAGCTATAATTTACTCAGTGAAGTGGGGAAGCCAGTCAGCAGATACTAATCACCATTCACCCATCCAGACTGGTGGAATTTGCTCGCACCTTAATCTGCATTTATATCTCCAGCAGTATCAATTCAATGTACAACAAAAACAAATGCATCTGAAATGCCAGCTGAGGCAAGACGAAGGCACTCAAGCGGCTCTGGCGCTCAGCAGCACAGAGCCAGCACATGTTGCATCCCCTGCTTACGTCTGCCACTGGAGGAACCCCAGCAGAAAGCGGCCATAAAACATTAACCCAGTGACTGCCTGCCAGAAGTATCGCTGGGTGGTTCTAGTCAGAGACCTGATTCAAAAGTAAAGACACAAATTCTAATGTTTTGCAATAATTTGAAAACCAGACAGTGAGAGTATTGTTTGGATCAGTTGACAGTCTGGTCCTGCATAAACCAGAGCAGAGCTTAGACCTGCCAGCGATCAGTGGAAAGAACAAGCGATAAAGGAGACAGCAGTGCTTTGGAAGCTCTCGGGCAAGCTGGCTTTGCTGCCACCAGGAATCAGGAGTCCTAGGATTTTAAAATAAATAATGCTTTTTTTTCCCCTTTCCTATTTGGTATTCTGACTGAAAACCCCAATGTGGCACCATGCAGAGGAGAAGTTTCTTTGTACCCTATGACCAGTTCACTCCTATATTTCTGATGTCCAGAGTCGTGTGCTGCAGAATATGCATAGCAACATGGACAGAAACTGCACAGATAGACGAAAGAAAACTGCCTGGCTGACAAAAGCTAGTTTCTGCACCAAATGTCCTGAGGCAAAGACTCCCCAGCAAAGTAGGTGCTCCACCTGAGCCTGTCAGGCCACTGCTGGGTTAGCACACGGTAATAGGTACAACTGGTCCCTGCGGGATGAAACCCAGTGACTATGGGAAGGGTCAGGTCCTTGGTTAGCACTGACATCTGATTACTCATTGGGAAGCAGAGTGAACGCTATAACTCCCGCATCTTCCAGGGCTGTATCTATATGTAGGGTGCACCAGCACAGCAGCTCAGGTAACCTTATCTGCAGTAGTTTCAACCAAACTAACCTGGAAAACAATAGCAGTGAAGGCAGACAGATATCCCAGACTTAACAGCAGTGTCCTGAAGACAGATATCCCGGACCCAACAGCAGCGTCCAAGCTCCATGTAGCAACACAAAGCCACTCCTGGCCTGCTGTTGCTGCCCACGTTAGCCAGCTCGAAACCAGCAGACCATAGCCATGCTGCAACCCCAAATTCGATTTCAGTGTAGGCATATATAACAGAGATTTGACTGATACGTCTAACTTAAGAGCAGAGCTGTTAGGAAGTCCCTCTACATTCAAAGGGGGAAGAAAATATCAGTAGGCAACTCAGTCCCTCTAAAACCTGAGTGATTCCTCCAGACCCTGGTCTAGGAGGCAGCATACAAAGACTAAGGTAGGGAAAGCCTCTGCTAGCAGTGGAGTTTGGGTCAGAAGCACGCTTTGGAGAGCAGCTGCTGATCACCCCACTTGTCACACTCTTTCCATGCTGTACAGCAGCAAAACGATTTTCTTTCCAACGAGACTGGATGGGAGGATGCACCCAGCTGGAAGCAGATGTTGGGCTCACGGGACTGAGCAACAGCTAGTCCAAAGCCACCCTCCCAGAATGGACAAGGCAAAAGCACCCCCTCCTCAGCTCCAGCCATTTTCCTCTGCAGACTCCACTTGCTGATGCACTGCCGTGCTTGTCAGCTGCTCCACCAAGGCACCCTGATGTTGTGAGACCAAGGCAGAGCCCAAGCAACGCTAACACCAAGCCAAATCCAAATCACAAGAGAAGGAACTAAAGCTGCCACTTTCCAGATGAGAAGTTCCTCCTGGTCCCACAGGAACTCTGCGGCAATGCCCAGGAAATGAAGGCGGATTTAATAACAAGACCACCCTCCTTCAGGATATTGCTTAACATGCGTTCCTACCTTGAGGCTTGCTTGTAACCATCTGTTGCTCCTTCTGCAAAACTGTTAGCCTCCTCCTCCAAAAGGAAAATTCTGCTATAATACAGCACCTTGTTTTTTTGGCCCTGCTACTGCCGAATTCAGCTGACTTTTCCCTTTTACCCATTTTACAAGTCTCCTAATCATGTACCATTGCCTACAATTAATTTTTTTTTTTAAAGTATAAGATTGCTGTGTTTGTTTCCCCACAGTGGAAACGAGTCCTTCCTCAACACTGAAGGTATCTGTGAAAACACCAGTAACACTGTCTACTTAGCTAAATTTACAGGGTGCTACTAAGCACTTGTAAATCAGCTAACCTGCACCAGGGAAAGCCGTAGTCAAGGCACTTTGGCTTCAGTGTAAGTTCTGTTACAAAAACCAGGGCAACATGTCAGTCCAAGGAAATGTTAGCTCCTTTTAGCAGCTTAAAGATCTGCAAGGAAGGACAAGGGGAAGAAAGCTTTCAGGACACTTCTTGATCTGATTTCTTCCTGTTCCAAGGAACAGAATAAATTTAGAGTCACTTCTGTTTTTTGAAGCCAAGTGCTACATGGCAGAGTTAGGATTTTTCCAGAAATATTACACCTAGATTTGGGAGAGCATGTGTCAAAAAGGTAGCAAATTAGGTAGCAGTGTGGCAAGAGGGGGACTTCCACTTCACTTACCATTTGAAGCACACCAAAATATGACATCAGGTATCCAGACTCTACTGCTTCCAAGCCAAAGAAATCCATAGAGATGATGGAAAACATAATCAGGAACAAACCTAGAGGGAGTTCATGAAAAGTATATATCAATACACTTGGATTGCATATAGTGGCCCAGGCCCTGCTCCCAGTCACCTCCAGTATGAGTCAGTAGCTCTCCCTGGGGTTACCAGGACTGGGCAGAATCCTATTCAAAGTCAGTGTAGTAATTTAATCTTTAAATGTTAGCTTTTTTATCCCCCTTACTTTCATCTTTAGAATAATGTGACTATGTAGGCTGTAGATTCAGCTGTTTATTATAAACTGGTAAATATTTTTATCACCCAAGCCAAACTAACCATTCAGGCAACAAAAAAACATTTGTTCAGACAAGACTGTAACCATAAAAATAATCTGATTGGATTCCTCTCCCCTTTTGCCTGACTTTAGATTTTCACCGTGGGGAACGTAGCCTGGGAAACAACCCATTGACATCAGCCTAAACAGAGCAGTTTCTCTGCAGCCCTCAGCAGCAAGGTCCATGGCACATGAAATCTCTCGCTCTCCTGGACCGACAGCCCTGTCGACACAAGCAGTCAGGAAAGTACGGACAGAAACAGCACAGGCTGGGTCTGCCTTTCAATTAAGGCAATTTCTGGAAAGCAGAACGGAAAATGCCCACTCGCTTAATCTCACACGAAAATACAGTACTGTGTGCTTCCCCACCACCAAACATACACAAATACAGACATGCGTCCACATGTTCCCATCGCACACAAAGAGCCGCCAAACTAAAAATATGACAAAACATTGCTGTCAAAGAGTGGTATGGGGTAGGAGGCAGCTGCCTCCCCTAGTGTCTTGTGCACCTCAAATGGACCAAGACGGTAGGAAACTGGGGCTCTCTGTGTGTGAACATCCCCACAATGTGCCTGTCAGACAGCACTGATCCTGCTGGGGAGAGGAGAGCAGATGACCATTAGGGGTCCTGCCCTTCCTCGGAGGGTCCTCTGAAGTACAAAGACTGGGTGAGTGGGGAGCTGCAGTCCTCTCCTTCCTGAAGAAAACAGAGCCCCGGAGGCAACATGTGAGGACACCCTGTGGCCTGGCAAAGTGAGTCACTAACCCTGTAGCATGGGAAGGATCTTGCTGGCATTTCCCAGAAGTGTGAGGAGAGTGACTCCAAACTGCTGACTAAAATGCTGTGGAGGACCTGTACCCTAACAAAACAGTGCAACTCCACCACATCCAGCAGCCCAGCAGCGCTGCTACCAGTGGAGCAGCTCCACCAGTGAGGACCTTCCTCCGAGCACCCGAAGCCTTTGCCTTGGGACCAGCACCCTCCCACCCCAGGACCTGCCACAGAGCCCTCCTGAACCCCTCCACTCACCAGAGACACCTCTTCCCCCCTTAATGGGGATACCTACACCCCAGCCGGCCCTGCAGCACTGGGGGAGAGGGATGGGGGGCAGGAAGGGCACCCTGCTCTGCTACTCTCCAGATACTTGGAGAAGGTGCCAGGGAGCTGGGGCTCATGAAGACTCATGGCTTCACCACACCGCTCCACGGAGAGCACCTCATCGTTATCCAGTTACTTTGAAATCGCTCCTTAGCTCAAGCCGGCTTAAGGTAACATGCAAATAACAGTATTTACTCACAACATCCAAACCAGGCAACAGTCTCGCACGTATTTATAAAAGACGCACGTGAAGAAATGAAAGAAAAACCACATTTTGGTTCACTTGCAGGAATATCAGATTGAAGCAGGCGCTTGCCCTTCATCCTGCTACCCTGCTGCAGGTACCTGACGCTTCTTGTTGGTAACATGCACCAGCCTCTACAGCTCCTCTCCCCTTTGAAGTCCCTCACCAAATTAAGGCAGATTTGGATCTTTCTCCTCCAAGTGAGCTGGCTTCTTTCGAAGCAGGGGGATAGTCTGTACTCTTTAATTAGCGTTACATTGCACAGTGCCCCTGGAGATGCAAAGGTCTCTTCTTTGGATCAGTGTCACCCCCTGTGACTGCATGGTCCCTTAAAGCCGTCTGGACAAGGGAGAGTACCCTGCTCCCTCCTCTTTCAGCGATTAAGGACATCTCCCACTGGCAACATATTTCTTGGTGACCCCTGCAAGGCGAGCCTTAGATTGAACTCAAAGGATTTAATGCTCATCGAAACAAGCATTTCTTACAAAGATCTCAGCAGGTCCCACCTGGGTAGGCTGCAGGTCATCTGAATGCAGCCACAAGAGTAATGTATATCCACTGGGGAGGGCTCGCTGGGGTGGTGGGTCCCCATGCTCTTCTGGGGACACCAAAAGCCCACCCAGGATCTGCCTGGTTAAACCTCAATCCACACTGCGAGGCTCAGGTTTTCAACAGGAAAAAAATGACAAATAGCAAAAAAAATCCTCAGAAACCTCACCTTTTTTGGGGGGCAGTCTAAATAAGGGGGTGAAATCCTTAGAAAACCTGGCACCAGAGGGATGGGTAACTAGGGTTATGCAGCAGAAAGCAGGTAAATAGTTTGCGAGATGCGATAAAGATGAGGAAGAGCACCAAGGATACACAGGTGCGCAAACTGTATTTTCAAAGAAAAAGACGACATTTCTAAAAGCAGCCCGTGGCTTTGGGAGGGACATCTTTGCAATCCTTACGAAAAAGCCAGCATGAAAAGGCAAGCATGGCCTCTGGGAGCCTGTTTCAGCCCTCCTAGGCTGAATTGCAAACGCGATGGGATGCAGAGCCCCAGGGCAAAATCCTGCTCCACGCGTGACAGAAAGTCACTTTAAAAATGGGATGCAGACACTAAAGTGATTGCATAAAAACCAGGTTTTCCAAAGGGATTAGGCAGACAAAGATTCATACAAGCAGCTATTTTCATGGCCCTCGTGATTTCTGGTCAGTAAAAGCTGTGTTTGACATATTTATCCTCGTCTTTTCCTTTCTGTCTCTTATCTCCTGCAATGCAATGAGGCTCGCTTTTCCCAGGTCAGTTGAGGATGTAATTTGGCCACGCTGGAGCGGTCTGCTGCCCATCCATTCCATTCTCTGGCAGCTACCCTCCTGCAAGAGGCACAGAGCCCGTGTCTCTGCTTTTATGCAACACAGGGAGGAGGTTCCCAGCCCTGCAGCCCTCCCAGGGAGGCTCTTTCGGTCTCAAACAAGCTAATTTTAGACAACAATAAGATGCATAAGGAACAGAAGGTTTTCTTCTGTGTATATCACAAACTTATTTACAAAGTAAACAGAGAAAAGTCTGTAATTTGCGTGATCTAATTAATTATACAGTTGCAGCCAGGAGATGAAAGATAAATGAGCTCATGAGGAGCTCAGCCTCCAGCTGTGAGCTGCAGAGAAGTAGGTGATGGACGAATACCCTTTCAGCTGCCATCGTATGGTCAGTAACGTGCAGAGAAATAGCAATATGCAAAGAGAAGTCACCAGGATTTGAATCACTCCGCACTGTAGTGCAAGTGCTATACTTGTAGCAGAAGTGCTTCAGGTGAGCCCATTCCTACTCTCACTGAAATACTCCCAGTGCCCTCCCTGGCAGTGTTCAAGGCCAGGCTGGATGGGCTTTGAGCAACCTGGTTTAGTGGAAGGTGGCCCTGTCCACCACACGGGGGTTGGAACTACGTGATGCTTAAGGTCCCTTCCAACCCAAATCATTCTATGGTTCTCTGATTTCAGTGACAGACTATCAGTCTATGCCCTGCCTTAAATCTCAGCTTCATTGTCTCCATTCGCTTTGCCTAGAAGTTCCCTTGCAGTTTTGGGCAAGAGATGTTTATTTTGGTTGGGTGTGCGTTTTTGCTGTGCATGGGAAAAGAAGAACATCTTCTGCAGCAGGGAGGAATTTGCATTTCAGCAGTGATGACTACAATGAAGGTCATCTTGCTGGGCCTTTGGAAAAAGGACAGTGCACAGGAAATTACCATGCAGATTGCACATGGATGCGGTCTCGGGATGGCATTTTTAAATAGAGGAACTTATGCTAGATTAAGCTGAGAAATGAGCCAGAATCAGCAAAGAAAACCCTCTCAAACATCACTTGACTATCTCACTCTGTGAAACGCTGCCACAGTTTTAAAAGTTTTGTTTGAGAAGAACCTAAAAAGTGCAGTATTAGGGCAAGCCAGCAGTCCGTCAAGACTGTATCTTGTCTCCACTGGTGGGAGTAGGACCAGCTGGCATTATTGATCTCAGCCAATGTCAACTACACACAAAAAGAAAAAAAGAAAAAAAAATCAGAAGTCCTTTACTTCCCTGCATGTTATTCTACAGCTGCAGTCAGATTTTTTCCCCCAGAGCCTTAGCAAGGAATAAGAGATGAACCCGGCCAAGCCCAGAAATGCCATTCCCTTCCGATTCAGCCACTCTCCACAGCCAAATCTACTTGTATTTGTAAAATCAATTTTCAGTTTACAAATTAGATTTTAATTTGTAAATTACGTTTCATGTTACTTAAACTTCAAGGGCTTCTTGAGACACAGATGAATTAGAAAAATATTCAAAGTATAAAAGCTAAGGTACCTTAAATCCTCTCTTAGGATCCTGGTTTGGAAGGGAACTGCCTTAGTTTGTTCAAATACATGATGTGCACATATTTTGATGTGCACAAAATTCAGTCCTTGAAACTATAATAAAGAGAAACTGTGCTTTTAGTTTTGACTTAGAAAAGATCCATGAAGGCTCTCTGTGTGGAAGGGCAGAGAACATCCTCTTTCCTTACACCACCACTGACAAGGCTGACATGCTGGATTAAACTCTAGACAACTGGGGAGGGAGAGCAGAAGGCAGAGGGTAGGTAAAATTAAAGATGATTAAATTGTGACCAAGGATATGTATAACCAGGCAACTCGGGAGACATGGACAATGCCAGGACAGCAACTGACTGAAAGGGAGCAGAAAAACAGGCAGGTTTGGGATGGGTTTCAGGTACCAGCAGGTTCCCACCATGACATAAAAAACTGAGCAGAATATATAATTTAGAGGAGAACAAGCACCGCCACCAGCATGCAAGGGAAGAAACATGCTGTGGTTCCCCTGCATGCAGCCGACAGTTAGAGCAGCCACAGTTTTTAGTTGCTGGGAAAAAGGTTAGGGTACAGATACCCCTTAAAATCATTAAGTAGAATCAGGAAGGACCTCAGTGTTTCTGGCAGAGTACAAATTATTTCCCTCTGCTCTGAAGATGTTACAGCCTGAACAGAAATGACAGACAAGAGGAAAACACATTTACATCCAGGGGGGTGGAGTAGAGAGGTGAAGTGATTTGCCAAAAGTCGCAGAAGCAGCCTGTGGCAAGTAGTCTGTCTTACATTACGTCCCAGGTTTTTGACCCTATGTAGCATTTGAAAGCATCCACCATTGAGTTAGGAGCTGAATCCTCACTCCTCTGTGATCAAATGCACCGTGCTCTCAGTAACTTGAGACAAGCCTGGTCTACAGTGTTTGTCGTCTTATTTTAAATACATCAGCAACCACTGGTAATGGGTGAGATTTACCTATCGGAAGTCCAGATAAGACCTTGACTATGAAAACTTCCATTACTCCCGGAAACTTCAGCAGGCGTAGGATTTCTCCGATGCTAAACACACTGCCTGACTGCGATGTGCCTACAGAAGATGACATGATTAATACTCCACTTATACAGGTTAGAAGCAGGAAGCAAGAGACTCTGAGACCATCTGCTCAGGTTCACCACCACCTTTCCAAAAAAGCGAGTCTGCAGCACCGGCTTTCTGCTGACAGCACAAGTTTGGGAGCTGGTGCCGGGCCTGCATGCAGAGGACCCCTGTGATAAGCGGGATTGCCACCCATGCCAGGCCACACCAACCTCCAGCAAGGGGTCCACAGTCACCTTTTCTGAGATACGTGGCAAGCACTGGGCTGGAAGCCTGCAATTCTGCACAGCAGAGTGCTTGACAGGCAGGGAATAATATTCTTCCACAAGCAGAGATAAGGCATTAAACTGTCAGCATTTCAAGGCTGTCACCTTTTTGCCCTTAAATGCAACCCCAAGTCCTTTAGCAGAGTCCTTACAGCACGTCAGTGCACCATCCCTATTCCTGTGCTATTTATCAGAAACAATACATACTTACTGTGCTCTGTCACTTGATGGTCTGACTTTGGTTTATCCTGCAAAGGGATCCAAACCATTGCTATCAAGGTATTTATAAGATTTCCCACCAGCCCGACATATGCAGGAACCAAAATACTGCAAACAAAAAAAATACAGGTGAGTGGATAAATACCATAAACAAGACACTTATGCCTCCATCCTGCAAAGGCTTGGGCACTTGGATAAGGAAAAATTTCCTTGAAGTTGCAGCATATAAGGCTGTAAAAGAGCTCACATCCTTTCACAGGAACTTCGGATATGACCACATTTTCACCAAAAGATGGCTATTGCCATCAAGATAGTTTATAATTTGTATTAGTAATAGGGTGTAATACAATATTCATAAATCTGTAAGTGTCAGGGGGAAAAATCCCCTCTTGGTTTACTGAGGCTTAGAAATCTTCCCACGGAAAGCACAGCACTGCCGGTTAGGATCCATCTAATCCTCCATCTAACCCCTAGTTTCATTCATCTAAGTATCATCTCAGTCCTTGAAATTTCTCAGCAAAATCAAATGAAGTGAAGGAAAGTGAAGACAGTACTCAAGCTGATTAGGGATGGTAGAATGCAGCCCAGCCTACAATCAGAATTGGAACCACTGGAGGTACAACGCCACTCAAAAAGGAGCTGCTAAAAATAACAAACACAGTTTACAACGCCTTCTGAGGAGATGAGTAAACAGCACTTTGATTGATGAATCTACTTTTCTCCAAAGGAGCCCAAAACCAAATCGGCACCCCTTCAACTGCCCATCAGAACCCCAAACATTGGATCTTAAACAGAAGTGGGGCCACATCCTTAGATGGAGACCCAGTGAACAGCAATTATGAACAGGACACAACAATTACAACTTAACTAAAAAACCCAAACACAAACCAGTAAAAGACGATAGAGTCAATAATAAGTCCTCAATTATCGCTGCTTTCTTAAAAGTGAAGATTAGGAATGAGTCCTCCTAGGCTTTAAGGACATGCGGCAAGATTTCAGACTCTGAAGGACTTTAACTCTGCCAAACACAGATGGAGCAAAGTCCAGGGCTGGAAGACTGGAACTGAGGAGAATCAAGCTGAAAACAAAGGGAGAAGCATGTTTTGCCTCTAACAGTGAGAGCAATTATCCACTAAACCAGCTCATTAAAAGTCTTCCCCAGCATGAGAACCCTGTTAGTCAATGAGTTGCATAAAATACGTGCTTAAAACCTACTGCAGGATGCAGGTTTGGGGTGGGAATGCCCATCAGAAACACCAAAGGCTGGTGTCATGGAGGGCACAAGGCTAAGAGACCATCATGGTCAGTCTGGAGCATCAAAACTAAAGCACCTTGGACTTCAGAAAAACAATGCCTGGATTTCGCTAGAGGTTGCTTTGGAGCCATGTGAGTCCATGCAGACTCGGAGGCACCACGCCGTCCCCGCATCTCCAGCAACCTGTGCTGCAAAAACAGGATGCAGAAGAGAGCTGCAAGCTGCCAGCTGATGCTCCCTGCGAGCCTGCTGATAAGGCACTGCTTATTGCCTGACTTTTTACTGCTGCTTTCCTTGTCAGGCCGCAGTGGATGTTTTTTGTGGAATAACCAGCAGCACTAATTGTAAAAGCCTCAAGTTTCCTCCATGCTAGACAAAGGTGCGGTCTGAATAATTTCTAGAGTATTATTAAAGTCCCAGAGCAAGACAGTCAAGGATTGAGATGCAAACAACCAAGAAAGCATCAAAGAACAAATACATATATATAGGTATACATGTATTCCCGCTAATAGCAACGGCAAAAATCTCAGCTGAATATTTTAATTCTCATTAATTATTATTAATAACAACAAAGTCAGATAATATCTTCCTGCAAATGGACTTCGTGCAGCAATTTAGACCTGCTGCCTTCCATCCGCCAAGCTGTTCTGCTAATTATGCTGGACCACAAAATTAGTCATTCACCGAATCGTTATTTTTTATTTTTAGCACAGCAGATTGCTACTTTCTGATTTTAAATTATCTGCCAAACGGTTCCAAATCTATTGAAATCAACTTTGTGGACCCAAATTTTTAAATTCAGAATTTCTACTTTTGTTGCAACATAAAGTATATTTACTAACAAAACAGAAAGGATAAAATAACCAAAATAAGTAGCCGCAGCTGGCTTAATGTTTTTTGGGATTTCTGTATTTCAGGCTTTCATTCTAATGCAGAAAAAATGCATCACAAAAATATTCATTGTAAAGAAAACTTCCTTTCCAGTTGTATCTTTTCCCGAGGATTTCCAGACTCCCACATGCCAACATAAATACATCCTACTCTTCAGATCCAAGAAGAATTACAGCAAGCAATGAGGGAAGGATCCTACTATAAAACTAGTAAGCAAATGATGCACTACTTCAGTGCCAGCATACAACTGATAATTCATTGCTGTGAAACGGAAAGGAGAACCTTGAGATTTTACATATTTGGGAAAACCTGGGCTTGCTCTAATGGATTCGTGGCATTTTGTACAGCTGGACTCTGAAGTCAGAGGAATCCACTAAAATACAGAGCTCAAAATCTCTTTTCCCAGACAAGCCTGAAGCATTCAAAATCGTCTGAAAATCCCTTTTCTTAGCCACAGCTTTCCGTCAGTGCTTCGTCTTTTTCCACATATGAAGCATTATCATTTATTGATGGAAAAGCGATAACGCTCTTGGCTTAGCTGCTCTGCTGTCTTCTCCTACATGACAGGGATGAACTCTGGAATTGGAGGCCACGAGTCTGTGTCCAGGAAACCACTTCTCGCATTTGTTTGTTTGCTTGTTTAAGAAACATGAAGTAAAACAAAGGGTCATAAAAAATGCCATATCAACACAGCAGGTCATTACTCTTTTTCAGATGCATCTTCATTTCTTTTTTTCTGATGGTTCTGTTACAACCCCTGAATTACCCACAACGACACCTCCTGTTTCTCCCCTCAGGTACGGCATCAGTGGGACGCATCCTCCCACTCCTACAGCGAAAGGGAACTGTTTGCCAAAGCAGCAGCGCAGGGCGGCGTTCCTGAAGCCCTGACACATCTCCTCTGAAGCTCCTGTGATGATTGCTTTGGGGATTGGGTAGGTGAGGGACTGTAGACAATGTTTTTCGCTCTTATATGAAGACACACAAGTATTTACACGGTCATGTAAAGGGATGCAACTGCAAAGACCAGTGTGCATGTGCTGAAGCATTATTTCTGGTGGCAGTGAAGACAAATGCCACCGAGTAGAGCCAACAGTGTTCTTGTGATGATGCTGAACATTAGACAGGAAGCCAACGCACTTGCTAGGGCAACTGGTGAAGCAACAACGATGCTGCCAGATCCTCAGCTAGAGCTGCTCCATGTCACTGGCACCAGGGAAAACTCTTACCCACACCCTTGGATGCTACTGGGAGGTGAACTGCAACCCCACGAAGGTGGGTGGGAAGGAGGCATTGGCGGTTTGGAGGAGTCCAGCAAGGAGCAGAAAGGCAGGGAAGGGTTTGCACCCAACAAAGCCTGAAGGAACAGCGCTTTGACGAGGGGGATGGTGATGTTCTTGCCACCAGCAGAGAAAACAGCCAGGGGTCAGCACTGATCATCACCCCGCTGTGCTCGCTGGACCCTTTTCTGCACACTAAGCAAGTGGAGGACCCAGGGCTAAGCTGTTGCTCTTATTTCTTACCAGTCTGAGGAGGAACAAGTGGTACAAATCAGAACAGCTAAGCTACAGGCGAGACACCCTCAGCATAGCCGAAGGCCGGGGGTAGGAATGATGGCTGGGTTGGCAGCTCCTGCTGTGCAAGACATGTCTCGCGGGCACTTGTCTTTTTCCTTTTCTTCTGGATTTAAGCATGAAATCTCCTCTCTGCTGAAATCAGTGGGAGTCCTTCTGCATTCAATTTTGCCTGTTTGGTTTATGAGGAAGGGATGCGATGGCACTATTAAGACAAATGAGACACATTAAGCAGGTTGCTCCCATGGGACCTTTTCCCATCCTCTTCCCCCCTTCCTGCCCCCCCGCCCCATCCCTCCTGGCTGTCCGCAAGCCACCCATGTGGAGCTAGAGCGAGCCCTGCCAAAACCAGCAGCAGATTTCCTGAGCAGGGCGGAAGAACAAAGGACGCAGGCTGGACTAATACAATTAAATTAAAGGGAGCAAAAGGGCGCAGCAGCTTCAGCAGCTGAGATCATTGTGCGGCCTCCTCCAGCTTCTCACTGATTAATAGAGGTTGAGTGCCTTTACCATCCTGGGCTTTATGGTCAAAATAACTCAGGTAACTTTACCTGCGTACTTCAGCATGTTACTTAGAATTCCTTTGCTTCTCCTGCATCTGGAGAGAGTCCCTTGCTGACTTTTGCCAGCAGCCTTCCTTGCTCTCCTCTGGGGTTTTCTGCTAGAAAAGCTCCTCTTGGATTGTCAACTGAGACCACAGCTGCCCACTCTTCTTTTTGTGTTTTCAGCCCTGCTGTGAAAGGGAGGAACAAAACGCATTGCCCTGTGCTGCACAAGACTGATGTGTCCCGAGGTCCTGCTGCCAGGATGGTGCAAAGCAATCAGCTGCAGGGAGAAAACGCTTGAACTTGGAGGAGGACTAGTTTTTGACAGTTTTTGCCAACAGGAGCAGCCAAAGCTTGCCTGACTTCAAGCTTTCAGAGAAATAAGCAGAAAACATGAGCAGAAGGACCTGGAGGCCAGGAGCCCATAACATCAGTCAAATGCTTTTTAACAACATAACGAAAGCCTCTCCTTTTCATTTTCCTGAGGCCATTAGGCAAGTGTGGTAGATGCATTAAAAGCATCTATTAAAAGAGTTTTAAAGGGTTTCAAAAAGTGCGATGGCCAGCGCAGGGCACACTCGCCACGGGACTGATGGTGTGGCCAGGTACAAGGCTCACTTGGTAACCTGTGGCCATAGATAAGGGACAAGTGGCTGACAGCTAGGATTGCCCATCTGGAAACTCCATCTTTAATGCTGGTGAGAAAGCATTAACGATTAATAGTAATGTCATGGTAAACAGATTAAATCCAAAGAAAATATTAGAATTCAAAGCTGGCTAGAGGAGGGTTGCACTTCTTCCCATCTAATGCTTAACCAGCCTCTGTATTTACTTGCAGGTAACTGTAAATCCTAATGTGCACCATGCTTCCCAGGTGAAAAGAAGCAAAGTCATGCTCTGCTTTACTTCTCACCCCACTCCCATCAGGGTCAACTAGTATGAGGCAAACGACCACAACCAGGGTTCAGTTTCTGGATCAAGACATGAGGCAGTAACACAGGTGACAACAAGGGTTCCCAGAGGCTCCCCAAACCCTGGAAGTGATTTTTTGCAGCTCTGCCTCAAGTATCGGACACCCCTGGATTCAGAGGTGGCACATGTGAAGAATGAGAAAAATTTGGTAGAGTTTATAGCAAATGTAGGTCTTGGAAAGTGGGACCTGGCCAAACAAGTACGTGTGGGCGTATATACATACATACACATATATTCACAAACACATGTGCAGAGCATTTCCCAGTAGCTTTGAAACAATGCTTTCAGCAAAACTTCCATGAAAAATTCAATCCCACAAAGGCACGTGCACCACACGGAGATCAGGCAGTGGCACAGCAGCATGAGAGAGGCCACTGACCAGGCATTCGCAGGCAGGTAATATTGTCAGCTCACAGATGAGGGTGTTTGAACAGCCCCGGCTGGTACCTGCTAGCAGCAGCCCCCAGGCAGTGCCGAGGAGGGATGGGCACCAGATCCTCCTGCTCCCACCAAGGAAGGCTACAACAAATACGGGACACAGTTCAGGGCTCCAGCCCAAATTCCAGTCCTTGCTCTGACCTTGGCGGGCTGTGATTCCCATCTTGGGTTTACTGCCTGAAAATTCTGGGACAGATCCGTGAAGGCACCTAAGGTTTGCTGCAAGCTGGGAGGCTGCATTCAGACCTCGAGATGGTATCGATTGCTTTCCAATTAGCATTCCAGCCACAGAGCCCCGCTCTGCAAAGCCCAGGAGAAAAACGCGCGTGTGTAATTGCACAACCAAATGTTGCGTCAATACAGAGATTCTTTCGAGGAGGAAAACAGTTCCCAATGATTCCCTGAGGATTAAAGGATCAATGTGTATTTCGGCAGTGAATGGGATTGAGTTTGTTTTCTTTCTCTTTTTCTTAATAAAGTCAAAGTTGAACATGGAGAGAGTGCAAATTGTTTTTTAGTGACTCACTCCCACTTCAAAACAGCACTGCATAAAGCCAGCATTCATAGCCAGCCTAGATTCCTTACAGAGCTCTGAAAGGACTCTCAAAATATTCTTTGATTGCAGTCTGGCCACACTATCCACTCATCCACTCACACCCTTAGAGGGGCAGCTATGGGTGAAAAACAGCTGGTGAGTTGAAAAGCAAAGCAAAAAAACTGAGGTGAATAAAAACCCCCACAAGCCCAGGTAAAACCATAACACCCAACCATGCTCTCCAGTAAACAGCTTTGTGTGGGTAAAAAAGTGAGCAGTGGCCACTGTGTTCCTGATAACTTAGTCATACATAAACTTAGTGCAAAACTTACTGTAAATTAGTGATGGGTTTATTCAAAGAACTTTGTTTTACTGCCTTGATGATGCTTGCTGAGTGTATTTCAACTTCGACCCGTTGTGGTCTGGTCTATGTTGCTGAGATTCCTCATAAAGACAAAAAAAGCAAGCACAAAATTTCACCACAGCTCCTTCAGGAAACAAAGCCACAAAAGCCTCCACCAAAAATAGATACTCTGAGCCTCAGAAAATTCACACATTTCCTTGGACACTCATGCAAATGCACAGAGATAGTCCGGCTTCCACAGCCCAGGGCAAGAAATGGCACAATAACACAGATAATCCCAGACAGCCCAGTGCTCAGCAGGCTTCAAAGCAACCCTGTCAGTGAAGGGCAGCCAGTACCCATCACATTATCTGTGCCCTTGAGAGGAAAACAAAAAAAAACCCCAAACTTNCCTTTCCGCAGTTCCTACTGCCTGTCCACATGGGAAAAACATCACATAAATGCATGAGTAAGAGTGGCACGGGTCTTTCCCCCTGGCTCTCCTGTCCAAGCAAATGCCCACGTGAAAATGGCAAGTGAAGCGAGGTCAGTGCTAGCAGAAGGAGTGTTCAATCCCAAGTGGCAACAAGCGCAGCCACCAAGGGACATGTGACAGAGAAATATGCCATTTCTCACTTGCCTCCCTGTGGTCAGATAGAAGGTACTTCACAAGTGGTACGACAAATTGCCTAAGATAAATCATCCATATTTCACTGTAACCTGTCAGTGGGACTCCTTTGGTTGCAATTTTCCAATTGTTTCACTGGGAGACTGGGATTTCTCTAGAGACAGAACGTGAAACCTGAGTGGATATCTACTCCCACCCGTGCATCAGCGCGAAAAGGGGGGAGTTCGCTGCCCTGACGCAACTGGAAACCATGACCAGTGTGTCCTTTTTCCTACATACGTTCTAGATGAAGAGCAGCAGAAGTTGGCTGCTGCTGCTTCAGGGAGAGCAGGAGGCTCTTTTTCACTGTGGTGAACTTGACATCATTGCAGGCTGTCCAAGGAGGTGGCGAGACTTCGGGTCCGCACCCTCCGCACAGCTCCCCACAGGGCAAGAATGAGTCACCCGCAGACAAGTGCTCATTCAACTGCTTATTTCTAGTGGCAGCCACATCTGGAAAAGTCGGGTGGTGGGAAAGGAAGAAAAGATTAAGGGGGGTGCGGGCATCCTGCATCACTGATTTCCGTCAGAACTGGGCAAGGGAGGGATGCTGAAGATCGGCACTGGTGCATCAGCAGGGCAAAGAGCCAGGAGTACAACAGCAGAGGTGCGTCAGAGCTACCATGTGCTGGGGACACCAGGCCTGGGATGGGGCCAGGCATTCACAGCTGTTCCCAGAGTCTTCGGAGCTACATGTGGTTTAACTTCTCCTAAGGGACATTTGGTCCTGTGTGTGTCACCGACCCAGCGCAAGGAGGGTTGCTGGTAGGACTTGACGCTCAACCTTGCAGAAAAAACACTTCTGGTCAGTGCAGGGCACTGAATAAAAATACTTGGGCTTCTTCCACAGGGAAAATCCTCCTTTGGCAGAGCTCCCTGCCTAAGAGGTGCTTTGTGTGAACGGATAAGGCTGGCTGTCAATCAGGGGCTCTGCAGCAACAAGGCTATCTGTCCCCCGGTGAGTGCCTGCTGCAGAGAAAATCCCAGCAATGCAAAGCAGCTCAAACTAACAGGCCCCAGCCCCGGCTCAAGCACGGCAGACCCCACCGCCGGGCCGTGAAGCGGTTGGTTGTGGCAGGATGCTAATTCCCAGGCAGCTGGAGCAGCCTGCCTGCGCCAGCCCGTCCTGCTGCCTGATCCAACGCAGCGCTCTTCTGAGGAACTCAGCTAATTGCCGGAAGAGGCATATCAGTTACGCTTCACTAACACGTGGGCGGATTTGCATGCTTTGTCCATAATCCGCCACTAATTTCAAGTATCATCTATACTCCTGTGCTCTTTTCTGGTGAAACACCCTATTTCAAAATACTGCACTTCGCTAATTCGAAGCTTGCACTTCTATGTGTGATTATTGCTCTTCCCTGTTGCACGGCATAGACAGTCCCACTGGCATCTCGGTGCACCAAACACCTGCACATTTACATGCATTTATAACAAATAAGGGAATAAACTGCACTCCCCAAAAGACTGGCCAGCTGGCTGGCTAAGGTGTTGCTTGCCTTACGCTCCACGGTATCACCCCATCTGTCTAGAAATGGAGGAGTCTAGACAAGGACCGGGTATGACCTGCATTCCCTGAATGGGGGCTTGCAACATCTGGCTTTGATCCCAGCAGCACTAATACTGGATGAGCTGGGGCAGGTCAAGATCAGCATCAGAAAGTAGGTGTAAGTGGTCAGTTCTCACAACAGAGGCATCCCACTGGTGAGGCTGGGACATGTGCTGTTCGATCTATCTGTGAACTATCTGGAGCAGCAGTGAGGTAAGAAAGCTTGCTGAGGATACGCAACTAAAAGAGTACTAGGGAAAAGAGCAATCAGTGGGGACTTGCATATGGTCCTTATGGGGCTGAGGGATTGGGCAATAACACGGCAGCTGATAGTTGGTGCTGATTAAATTTAAAGTGATGCGTACAGGGAAAGCAAGTCTTAAATTCACATATGAAATTATGGTTTCTGAACTGCTTGTTATTACTAAGGAGTGAGAGCTTTGGACTATCATGGACTATTCCACAAAACCATTGCCTCAGTGCTCAGCTGATCGAAATTCAGGGATTACCATGAAAGAAATAGCAAGTGAACAGAGAGGAGAGCCTCATTAGACCACTGTATAAACTCCTGGTTCACCAGCACTTTAAATAGTGCATGCAGTCCCGGTCCTCTTCTCTCCAAAAGGCATCTAAGTAGTGGGGACATGCTTAGAGGACGGCAACAAGAACAATTAATGGGGACTGGTTTTATGCCTGAGGAGGCTGAGAGCCTTCGCCTCAGGAAGGAGATGTCCAGGGGACATCTGATAAAGGTCCACAAGTTTGTGAGGGACTTGGAGCATGGGGTTAAGAAGTAACAGAGATGGTCATTTCCACAACAAGAATGGGGAAGCACCAAATGAAGGTGTTAGAGACTGGTTCAGAACAAAGAGAAAGGCCTAATTCTTCCCACAACATGTAGAAGGTTGGTAGAGCTTGTTGCTATTGGTGTTGTGGAAACAAAAGTTTTAGACAGGTACAAGGAGAGACTGGACTAGCACTTGGAAGAATAATCTGTTGAAGGTTACTAAAGAGTCATGAACTACATTCATTCATGTCAGGAAATCCCCTGAGCTGAAAATAGTTGGAGCCTGGAAAAGTAATCAGTGAAGTATTCTGCAAGTTTGTCCTGCTCTTTCTCTTCCCTAGGCTGCTTACAATGATCTTTAGTGCAGAAAGGATACCAAATCAAGTTGAGACGCAAGTGCAATTTTGTCCTCTGCAGCAGGAATCAAAACCTTTTCTCCCACCACCATATCACAAACCAGACACGCTCATTTCTGTCCATGCCCTGTAAAATACTGCTTTTTTCCCTACAATCCTTAAGCATCCCACATAATAAATATGAATAATCACAGCTCTCATTTTGAGCTTGAGACACTCAGTTAGGAAAGGGCAATGCTAAATTTCAGTCCAAGAAAATTTCATGTATCTTATCAAGTGACTGTTAAAACAACACAAAGATGCAATCCCCCACCTCTTAAACGTGGATTTTTTTCTTTTCCTTGTATACTCCAACCATACAAAGTAATAATAGTTTTTTGGTGTCCCCCTCCACCTTCTTCTGCTTCACGGTGGGTTTGTTCCCTAATGGGTGGAAAAGTAGTTAAAGGAGTTTTTTCTTTTTTTTCTTTTTTTTTTCTTTTTTTTTCTTTTTAATTAAGTAACAAAAACTGCTCTTCCAAGCTCAGAATGGGGTAAATTATTAAAACACTCAGTTTGGGTGTGTCGCTAGGTAAGGACTCCCACGCACAGACTAGAAGGTGAGCAGTGCTTGCTAGACTACCTGGTGACTCATCACCGAACACATCGTTAATCATACGTTACAGCATGTCTGACTTCATAGAGTGATGTAGGTGGTGTGAAATAATCTTTGAATGAGTTCAAGCTTTTTCTAGCTTTTATAAGGTTACAACGCTTCAGATTCCAGAAGACTCAGCTGGGCAGGAAACTGCTGAGGATTTGCTGTAGCAACCTGGGCTGCACTCCCGGCACATGAGGTCTCGGCGCACGGCAGTGGCTTTGGAGGATCCGCAAGCTTGGCGTTGGCTGGAGTTGTTACCTCTCACTGATCGTGATGCGCTCGCTTTCTCAGAGCTGGCTCAAAGCAATGCGTGGGCAGAGCTGAATTTTGCTGCCCAAGGATGAGGGGTGGGGTCCAGTTAGTTCCCGGGAGGGGAAGGAGTAGGATTTGGCTGGGAAAGAAAGCAAAAAGAGACATCTGGCGAGCCAGGACTGCTGCCTTTGCTGGCACTAAAGGTGACAGGCGGTGACTGCTACTTCCGAGAAGACCTCTCCCACCTTCTAAAAACAGACACAGACATCAGATGCTCTGGCTTTCTTGGTGAGCATGCTTCCCCACTCTGGCACAGGCAAGGAGACAACAGGACTGTGGGCAGACAGCCCGATGCCGCAGTTAACTACCTATTTTGCCAGTGTGTGGAGGTGGCCTGGCATCAGCCTGCTGAAGGACTCGAGCTTCTTCCTCTGCCAATTCCTTTTCAAGCAGGGCACTGGCAGGGCTACTGTGATGATCCGAGAGAGCAATCCTTGTATCTTGCAAAAGCAAGGGCTCCCTCCACACCCCACACCCAGAGGCTAAAGAGGTAAATAGCGAAGTCACTGACTAGCCAAGTCTCACACTTAAATTTGGTCTCTTACCAGGACCGCATTCATGTGAATTAAATTTTTAAGCTACGTAATCCCTGGCAGAAGAAGTTACTTCTTTACCTTGAGGTAAGTAACTGTAAATGCAGCATCTTCCCAGAGGTACAGACTGATCTTGCCTCAAAACAAGTAGTGGCAGCCAACACCTCCTACCCTGAGGTATGAAAAATCTTGCCATACTGCATCAAGGACTCCAGCGACTTTTGTCCGGTAAGACTGTGTAATGAAATTACACATTAGGGCTAATTTTGTATGGGAAGCAGTGTTGGAATGCTAATACCCAAAAGTCACAAATAAAACATTTCACACGTCAGGTGGAAGGCTCTCCAGCATCCCGCTCCAACCTCTTTGGCTGCATAACAGGCCCCTTGAAAACAACCCTTTCTCCAGCAAAGACAGAGCCTGAGGGCTGTGGTGCGGCTGATTTGATTTCACGAAGAGTTTGACCCCAGAAGGAGGCATCGGCATGAGAAGAGTGAGTCACTATTTCATTAATGGGCAAAACCATTAATTAAAGGTGCAGTTTGCTTGCTTGGGCAGGCTTTGTACGCTTAAATCAGGAGTGGTCTCACTGTTACTATATTTACTGAACTCCCCCAATTAAGTATTTTGTTTCCCTAATCCCATAATGACAATGGTTTCTGCATGTTAAATATATTCAGACAGGAGGCTGTTCTGCATTTTATATTTGCAAATTGTAGTAGTTCTCTCCCCTGCACAGGCTGTAGGACAAACACTAGCCAAGGAACTGCTAAGAAACTGAACTACTTTGTTGGCATAGTAGAAAATCATTTATTCAGGTTAAAAAGCACATTCAATGTTAACTGAAGTTTCTTGCACTTTTTGAAGCAATGAATTGGAAACAGATTTAATGTACTTCATAACAGTCAAATGTAGTTGCAGGGTCTTCTATGCCTCTCACATATTTCAGAGGATTTCAGCACTGCCAAAGCCCTGAATGAGAACATCCTTTACCCGCAAACCTGGTGCAGCGGTTGCATTTTGAGTTCTACCTAACACACCTTTGCTCTCAGTTGGAGGCGCTTCCCTCAGGGAGAAAAAGTGCTCGGTTCATTCTCTGCACCACATTTCATCTTGGCCCCACTACTGAGACCACCTACAGGGACGCCAGTTAGTATCAGCTGCGTTATGCTGAACTGGTATTTACAGGAGCGCTCGCTGGGAACCACATCTTAGGCAGCCTCATGGGCAGCCTCTCCATCCAGCCACACGCTTACGGCAGAAGCCTGCTCCATTCACCACCAAATGACAGTAACTGCAAGCTACCTGGCAGACTTCAGCGGAAAATTGCGAGCAGAGTGTTTACTGTATTTTTAGTTGCGTTTAATTGCAAATTAGCAGCTGGAAACAAGGAAGGGCGAGCAGTATGTGAGCAGCCAGCTGTCTGTAGAGGAGCTTGGAAACCTCCGATTATACGTTTCTGTAGCTCCAACGAGCGAAGCGCTGGCCCGCTGCACACTTGGGGTTTGCTGTACCTAGAAGACTTACATTTCACGGCATCCAGTGTTGCAAGAGCCAGAGGCCACACACGTCTTTGGCAGCACATCTTAGGGCACACCTATATTGTACAAGGGTAGATGCTACATCCAGGTAACCCAAGGCAGCAATGGGCCATGTTCTTTAGCGGCCAGCAGCGACAATGATTTTAGACTGGTGCTTGTGATATCCTGGAGCCTCGCAGAAGATGGCTGCTCTCAGTGCATCAAATGCGTCTGCATAAACAGACATAGTGGCTGATGAGGATATTAATTACCTTTTGAGGTGACTAGTTGGTTTGACTTTTTTTTCTTCTTAGTGCACAATGAAAAAGACCTGTGTGTTTTCATTTCGCTTCAATTTTATTTTCAGCAGGGGAAAACCATGAAAACATAGACTTCAAAGCGCTGCCAAACCTGTTGGACGTACATCTGTACAGCACCAGGGAAATACCAGGGTGTCCAAAGTACAAGGATCTCCAGACCTGGATCTGCATCAGTCCTCATAATAGCCCTTATATCAAGTTATCCTTTCTGACATACTGAGACAGACCTGATAGCAGTAGCACCTGAAAAACTCACATTTTAAATCTTACAACTTACCATCAAAACATCCCTATGTGGGTGACAGTGATGCAAACACCCCGTATGTACTCGCAGGGAAATGAAGCACAGAAAACCTAAGTGCCCCAGTAAGATCCCATAAAGATAACGGTGGAAAAAAAGACTTAAAAATCAGGTGTCTCACAGGCAAGTTTGATGCTCAGACCAACGTGTGCAGAGCAACATACCCTACTTTTCCTCTCTTTCTTTTCCCTGGATCCCCCAAAAGCCTTTTCTGCTGTCCCAGGCAGAACACCGATGCAACAGGAACGCACAATTCGCTGCATCTTGCAGCACCCTGACAACATGACACCAGCACTGCATATTACAGCACCATTGATGGGAGAAGACCATTTAGCACACACATGTAGATTCTGGAAGTGCGTGACATCCCTATTACTGTTTCGGGAATTCCTCCCGAAGAGCCTTGCCATTGCACGCCAGTGTCGGCTGGCCCACCTCCATGGCAACCAGCTGCCCCAGAAACACGCTTAGCCCGGGGACGCATCCTGGAGCCCTGAGTCAAAGTACGGATTTGAGTCAGTGGAAACTTGTCTGAGGAAGGACTGAGTAAAAACCACAGAGTCAAAGTAAAATAAGCCATGCAGATCCTGAAGAACCAATGAGAGGTGCTGCAATCCCAGCTGCACTAGGGTCATCATGGAAAAGGGTTTGGAAAAGATCAACTGGAGGCATCATGGAAAAGATGCAGTCTGTAAGAGCTGGAAATGGTTTACAGGATCAGGCCCAACATCAGCAGTGTAGGTATGACGGCTGCCAAAACCCATTCAAATGGCAGTACCAAGTACAGCGAGCCCAGCCATAGAGCAGAGGTACGAACTAGCAGCAGCAAAGGACTTGACATTCATTGCTCTTTAGTAAGTCATTGCATAGCAGCAGTTGGGGAAAAAAGACTGTATGAGTTTAGTACCAACATCTAGTCCCTGCTTCAGATCAAGGCTAGTAGTTAAACTGGCCTCAAAGGCAAGTTTTTACTAAATGACACAAACTAAGTACAACTTCTTGTGTTTACAGATATAGCCAAAGTCTGCATTTCAACTACACTAATAAGGAGATTTCCTAAAAGCAAAACACCACAGCATTTGAAGGCTTTACAGATGTTCTTTTTGGGTTGCTTTATGTTCTGTTAATATTTGTCTTTTAATTTCTTCCACAGACCTAGTTCTCATAAAATCCGAACACAACCAAAAAAAGAGCAGAGTACTGAACGATCACTAAACATGAGGAAAAAATTATCCTAGTGGGAATATGAAAGCCATCTGCCTGAGACTCCCTCTGCACTCATCCCACAGACATGAGCAGAAAGAGACTGATGCTTTGGTGGCAAACACAAATAAAGAGGTGAACCGTGGTCTCGGCTGGCATCAAAAGAAGCTGCACATCCAGTCGTCCAGAGAGCTTGTTTAGCTAAGAGCATATTGGCCCCTAGGCTAGCCAAGACTTTATCAGTTGGAAAATCCCAATCATGAGTGCTAGCTGCAAGAGGAAAAAAAAAAAAAAGAAACAGGGAAAGATTAGGCAGGACAAGCCTGAACATGTTCAGTTTGTCCTTTCTATGTTACAATTATGCACTCATTCCTCAGAGCGAAAGGCAGTTCAAAGAGACAATCAACCCCTTTTTAGTCTCATGCTTCGAAAGAACGTCACTGAAACGGAACTGAAGTGGTTCCCAGAGATAAGGCGACAAAAGAAATGAAACCCTTCCCTACAGCTACCCTTCAGTAAAATATCAGCAGAGAAACAGAGGCACCACTTCAGACGTAACTATGGCATTCATCTGGGGAAACAGGACTTACATTAGTGGTTTCAAACTGAGATTAATTTAGAATACTGCTCCTCAAAGTCTGCAGCTGCTTCCTTCCTTTGCATTGCAGGAATATTAGCCTCTAAGGCTCATACTAACTTCATTTTATGGGGTGGATAGTATTTTATTGTTGGGAAATGTGACTCCATTTTGGGATACAACTTAAAAAATGCTTCAGTTTAGGTCCCGAGAAATTGGGGCTAAAGCACCACAGACCATGGGATGGCTTTGGAGCAGGCAAAGCATGAGGGACCAGTTAGAGCAGCCACCAAACAGAGGGTTTCAACTGCTTTTCTTTAACCCCCTCATTTGGGTAGAAAAGACATAGGCCAACAGAGGGTCAGCTTAGCTCCACAAAGAAAAGAACTAGAGCTGAAAGGCAGGGCAGGGAGCACGCTCCACTCGGGATGAACCTAAGAGGTCTCCAAGGGTGTACCCACCCCATCCTGTGTCCTTCCCAAACCAAATCCAGTCAAACCAAAGGTGCGGGGCAGAATGACACCACAGGGAGCAATTAAGTGGCAAGGTGAAAATAATTGGATTTGCACCTATAAACATGAGACACTAAACAGCCCTAGACAGTGAACTATTCGACAGCTGCAATCCTAGACAAGGATGGGACAGACAGAAATAAAAGGCTCCATCATCTCTTACCAAACCGCCCAGAAACCATCAAGCACTTACCTGGAAAGGTTAGTATAAAGTGAAACAACAGCCTTTTTTAAAATTAATTTTAAATTTACTTCACTAAGACTTTTATAGAGTATTGAAATCGCCCTGTTCATCACCCCAGCTCTGGGCTTTGATTGACGACATACATTTGTGTAAGGGTAACAAACTCCAACCTGGCGCAGGACAGACACCTTTTCCAACCATAACCGAGCTGCTTGAGAACTTAATTGCCCAATTGGAAAGCCATAAATACTTCAGACTGACTCAGTTCGGGTGCGCTGGATTTTTTCCTGCCTTTCACTGCGTCAGGGAATTTCTTTCCACCCTACGGCCCTTAGGAAAGGGGCACATGGCTGAAGGAGTCAGTGGTCACGAATAATCAGGGAGGGACTTTTCCAGACCAAGGCAGTAATGTGAAAAAGTCTTTCTTCTGGGGCGACATTTGCATGACTGAGGGATGACATAATAAGTCTGCAAACAAAAAAGGCTTTGTACCCTATGGCAGCTTTCGAAACCTCTCTGCGCTGGCTTGGTCCTTCCCTTCTGTGCAGAAGCATCGCGTTTTGGGGGCAGGAATTTAAGCCCCATCATCACCAGGCCAATTGCCGTCTCTGCAGCCGTGGCTTTATCTCATTCTTTCTGGCTAACGCAATCCTATGACCCGTGTTAATGATGCTATTTTACAGGGCACGGACATTTTGTTGTAGTACTGAAGGGATTTATTTCTGCTATGGGCTGAGGGGCTAAGAGCTGAGCAGAGCCTAAGGAAACAAACCTGTCTGCATAGGAGGTCCATCAGCATGCAGCTGGAGGCACCTCTGAGAGGCAAGGCCAGTGCCTGGACACCAGCATACAGCGATGGAGCAGAAAGAAAAGTTACAAATGGTGTTGCCAGAGGGTGAAAAAGCAGCAGTACACCAAGACCTCCTCCCTCAAAAAAGAAAAAAAAAAATCAAGCCCCTGTTAGACACTTGGGAGCTGCTGACAGAGCCAAATTGAAAAGGAGCTGCTGAAGTGCAGCCAGAGGACCTGCGTACCAGGACACAACCTCGCGAAGGCAGCCCCAGCACTGCGGGTATGACTAAGGCACCGAACTGGGGCTAGAAACTCAGCCAGGGTGTAAAAACACGTGGAGATGCTCAGACTGAGGCAGAACTAATGTTTCACTTCCAGCACGGGCTGTTTGCCACATGTGGACCTCTGCTGAGAGTTAACCAAAATGCATTTGAAACTCTGGACAAACCCCTTTATTTTGCAGGTCATTTGTTTTTAAGGAGAGGGTTGAGGGGTGAGCTAAGGAGTCACAATCAGGTAGTTCAGACCCCCATGGAAAAGTGTCAGGGGACTGTCAGAGCTATGAAGCAGGCGCTACAGGAATGATGAATGCTGGACTAAGCCCAGCCTCCCAAGCCTAAGGGGATTTGCTCATGCTGCCAGGAGCGGGGAAACCATTTCTCACCAGTATAGGAAGTCAAGCGCTTGGCAACAAGGGAGGCAGCTCTCCCACAACTCCGGTTACGCAAACAGCTGCCTTCTGCTGGGTTTCAACATGCTTGGCTGCTCCAAAAATAATTTCCTGCTTGATTTGATACCATTAGCAGGAGCACAGAGCGCAGCACGAACGGTCATGTTGCTTCATGCTGGATCCACCTAGACACTGGTTTCTAACAAAAGCCCTGATTTCTTTTTTGTGGTGGAGGGGCACGATTACGCAGGAGGAAAAGGTAAGCAGGGTGATGGCGTAAGCCCTCTCCTCTTCCTCCACGAAGGGTTTTGACGCAAGCCTGGATGAGACCACCTGCCACCTTCATCCTTCTGGGACTCTTTCCAGAGCTGAGATTTCCCAGCCCTTACAGCTCGTAACACTTCTGGCATATAACCAACGCTCAGCAGCCAAGCAGGAATCACCGCCAACAAAGTTCAACGACAAAGTCATTACTTGCTGGGCAATCAGCAGTCATGCTGGTCCTGGACAGATTTGCTGGAGTTCCCCCCAGGACAAGCACTCAAAAGCTAATATCACGGCTTCTTTCCTTCCCCACTGGATGTCTGTGTGTCCAGTTTGGGGGCTTGTTGGAGCAATCCAACCTAGTGCTTTGGGAACAGCAGCACTTTGTGTTCCTAGCTGGACTGGAATTTGGATAGCAAATTTTTCCTAAGGTGCATCAGATTTCCTGTTCCCTATTCCCAGCCCAGGCATCTGCATGCCCTTTCCCAAGGGCCTGCCTTGAGGGGACTTCTCCAGGAGCTTTTACCAACAGTGCTTTGGAAAACTCAAGAAGTACAGAAAGTTAAAGATGACAAGGCCCAGCGCATCAGCATCACACTCCATAGATGGTGGACCACCAACAGCACAGTATAGTAACACTCTCAACTCATGGCCTTACACAGAAGTTAGACGGCATCTTCCAGGTGAAGTTCACGTAATGTGCAGCAAAGAAATGCAGCAAAGTGAAACTCAACATCACCCAGTAAAACAACAGCTGCAAAGTGGGATTCAGAAGCTGACAGCGTGTCCACAAAATCAGTGTATTTTAAGGCAGCACAGAGTGCACAGTGGTGTGAAGGGGGACTCCCCAGCAGTGTATGAAGGCCTGTTTTAGCATCTGAGGAAGCTCAATGGGGTTTTCCAATACTACCTGGCTCAGAAGCAGAAATCCTTGACAGCATTAGCCAAGTGATTTTGTGCTGCCTTTCTCCTCTTCCCATACCTTGAAATCGAAGTTGTACAGTAGCACTTGTTTTTGCTTATGCATTTTAAACCCAAAGAGACTATGAGGAACCATTTCATCTGGTCTGCACCACACAAGCCTTACTGACCCTTTCTTTCCACGGTCATTCTTTGAGCCACACAATGGGTTATGAAAGATGCTCCTCAGCCACGATTAAAAGAGTGTAAGGGTTGATGAACCCACCACTGCTTTTGGAGAACTTGGATAGAAACTAATCTTGGAAGGTAAAGCTGTGAAAATAGAGGAAAGGTCCCATCAGCAGTCCTGCACAGGACGTAATTCCAGGATGACAAACACAGCTTTCATACATGAGGCAAAATACACATCTGAGCTGCCCTAAATGCCAGATGGGGCCCCTCCTGTCACTGTCACAATAAAAGGGAACAACCCTGCGGAGAAGGTGGGCTCCTCAGCTGCTGGAGGACCTGAGCCAGGAGGGAGGACAGGACTGGTGGGAAGAGTGTGCAAGCCGGTTTCCATGATCAACTGACCCATGTCTGCAGCTGCTGCTGCTCCCACAGCCCGAGGGAGTGCAGATAAGCAGCAGTTCAGCTTTTCCAGACATAGCACAATTCCTGTTTACAGCCTCTGGGCTAGATTTTTCAAAAGAAGGAGCTAGGTGTCTATTCTTGCAGGAAACCAGGTGTGCAAACAGTTCAATTAATATACCCAGCAAACTGTGTTCTAGCACAGCAAAGAGGGCCAGTGGAGACAAGCCAAGAGCACAGGAGCTGAGGAAGGAAAATACTTTTAAAGAATATGCCTAATTAGAGATGGGCCTGAGCCAAAAGTTCGCATTTGAACACCTGGAATAGCCCTGGGGAGCAGAATTGTAACCTGAACCCAGATCCACATTTCGTAACTCGCTCCTCTCCCAAATGAACTAAAACCCAACACCCAGACCAAACCATCACACAGTCTGAGCTGCAGGCCTCCAACAGCCAAAGCCTGGAGATCCGGCTTTCTACTCTCAGCTGGGTTTTGGCCAAGCCATTGCGCTTGGCTGCTGGTGCAGTCTGTCCCCTCGCCCCACACTGCCCCATGCTTCCCTGGGGCCCACTCTGTCCTGCCCCTGGACCATTGACTCAAGGTTCCAGGTAGAGATGCCCGTTCGGTGTCTGACGGCATATCCCCATTTGCTCCAGTGGCCATGGCGTCCCAAGCACTGTGACCAAGCCCTGCTTTCCACTGCACTGCCTTCCCACTGCCCTCGCAGGCTACAGCTTCTAGCCAGAGCAAGAAACTTGCCCCAACACAAAGCCAAACCACAGCACTCATGCCTGCAAGCCAAATACCGACAGTGACCCTCAGTTCTGTGCTGACATTCCAGAGCCAGGGCTTGTTTTGAAGGGCACAACCTCCATGGCAGGGAGAGACTTCCGTACCATTTATGAATCCTTGCAGAAGAGGCATAGAATCATTAAGGTTGGAAAAGACCTCTAAGATCATGAAGTCCAACCATCAACCCAACACCACCATGCCTGCTAAATCACGTACTGAAGTACCATATCTACACGTTTTTTGAACACCTCCAGGGATAGTCACTTCCCTGGACAGCCCCTTCCAATGCTTGGCCACTCTTTCAGTAAAGAAACTTTTCCTAATATCCAATCTAAACCTCCCTTGATGCAACTTGAGGCCATTAAACTTGAGGCAGACTCCCTTTTCTCCCTTATAGCTCAGCTCTCTAGGACAGAAAACTAAAATTCACCCGCACTTTACTGTCTTTTGAATGTGGCAGAAGCACATTTGGCACAGAAAGATCAGCTCCATCCCATTAAACTGCCCTGTCACTGGCATGTCACGCATTTCAGACAGCTTGAAAGTCTGACTAAACATTTACTTTTGGATGGCTCATATCCAAAGTCCAGAAATAGATCCTCGTCCACAATAGGAAGTGCCCGGGTATGCCATGAGATGGCTTCATTGCCCAGCTACAGCATGCCATTTGCATTCCTGAGCTTTCCCCCTCACCGGGTGCCACTGCTGCCTGGCGCCAGGCTCGCTGCCACGTCCCCCTCTCAGGGCAGACCTGCAGATAGGCGAGGCCTTATCTCCCAGCTGGATTATTCTTGGTAGGTATTTGGTAGTCAGTTTTGCATCATCTGACCTTGTGTCCTGTGAGGCTGAGGTACGTTGCTAATGTACATGGCCCTTGATTGCTTTCTCTTTCTGGGTGGGTACCCAGCCTCTCGCCAGCACAGGATGGGATGAACTGGCACTGCTGGAGAGTGCAAACAGGATTTGTTTGCACTGGGTGTTGTAATAGTCAAGACAGCGATCACATTTTGGAAACCTTTTGAACAATTTAGCTCTGCTGCTATTCAGAGCAGCTTTGCACCATGGATGTACTTTTCTAGCTATTGAAAATTCTTCCCTGCCGCAGCTCAACTTCCATCCCCAAGAAATCAAATAACTGAAAAAAAAAATAAATCAGGCTTTATACCAAAGCACAGGAAAAACTTTATGAATCCTTCAAGGGCCAGAAGACTCTCTCTGAAAAGTGCTTGCCACACAGCACCCAGGAAAAATCAAAATGATGCAACTTTTGGTAGGATGGACAGATTACAATCGGGCAATTAGACATCCCAGACCGTGTAATCTCATGCAATGAGAACACACGTGGGTGCAGTGCGAGGCGTGAGCCTGGTGTCACCAACCACAGGCTCCTCTGGTTACCCTAAAGGAGTTCTTCAACACATGGTTTCAAAATTTCTTTTCGAAACGTCATTAGGTCCATCTAGAAGTAGGTCTCTTTCTGCCATAAAAAGTAATTCCTGGAAGATCAGGAAACATCCAGGACTACACTGAAAAACATCAGCCAGAAGAATCAATTCATCTCTGTCTCATATCCAACTGTGTCTGGACAGTCAGAAAGGGGAGGGGAAGGAACATATCACCCACAATACAGATAATCTGTTCTACAGCTTTATACCACGAAAGAGCCTTTCTAAGCTTCTACAGGAAGTAAGCTCAAACATCTGATGCACGAGCATCCTCAGCTTTAATAACCATTATTGTCTTTCATACCCCCCCCCCCC
>Ga0065711_1030217_pt1 | contig 33267 bp, 20 predicted proteins | sample Hoacrofraction12_FD_59098 | JGI IMG/M metagenome (GOLD analysis project Ga0065711, IMG submission 59098) | Hoatzin crop microbial communities from Cojedes, Venezuela - Epithelial fraction 12 v2 (version 2) | ecosystem: Host-associated > Birds > Digestive system > Esophagus > Crop | place...
TGCCCGGGGGGGGCCGCCTGGGGGGGTGTCCGGGGTCGCGCCGTGCTGGGGGGCCGTGTCCCTGGGGCGGGGGGCGGCGGTATGAGCGCGGGGTCTGTGCCCTCGGAGAGGGGGGGCTTTGGGGTAGGGGCTAGGCTGGCAGGGACGGCAGCCCGCATAGGGTGCCTGGGCTGGGGGGAGAGGCTTCTGGGGGCTCGCCTGGGATTTCGGGAGCCGCCGTGGGTGCAGTGAAGCCGGAGGAGACGCAGAGAGCGGAGTTAGGGGGTGCGGGGGTGCTGCAGGGACCCCGGTGCGGGCGGCAGCGCCTCTCGGAGGTGCTTTGCGCGGCAGGGTGGCTGCGGGACGCGGAGAAGAGGCCGTGGGTGATGGAGGTGACGGGGAGGATGGCTGGAGCCAGGGCGGGAGGCTGGGGCCGGCAGGTGCGCTGGGGCCTGCGGGCGGGGGTGCCGGTGCCTTTCGGGGTGGCAGCAGGGGAGCAGGTGGGCTGTGAGGGGACGGGGCTGGCGGAGGGCTGGGGTGAGCTGAAGGGTGGCTGTGGGGCCTGGGCCGGGGTCGGCAGGGAAGGGGGCTGGCGTGGTGCTGCGCAGCCGGGTGAGCTGGGCTCGCCCTGGCAGCAGCTGTGGTGCGAGCCCCTGCGCAGAAGAGAGGCAGAGGGAGCGCGTTTCGGCCGGGGCTGGGGCAACGAGGCCTTGTCTGTGTAGACTCCCACCACTTGCTTACCACTGTCTTTATACCTGGAAAGGGTTTTAACGAAGTTGATTCTCCCTTCTTCATCTCTTTACTCTGTTTCCTGTCTGTTCTGCAACGTGTGCCGTTCTGATCCCCAGCGACGTTCTTGGCTCCCCCAGTGCAGACACCTGTAACCTCTCCAGTCTTACTCCGTGTGCTCAGCGTCACTCGGAGAGGACTGTACTAGGCCAAGCGACCTGTGCATGACCTGGATCTTACCGTTCATGGAGTCAAGATGTATTTTTCACCCTATGTAGAATGTAGATTGAATATGATGACTTCTGATTTGTTGCGGTGTATTACTTATAAGGTACAAATTGTAGTTGGCGTTTGTTGAAGGTCTGAGCCGGTCAGATGCTGACTGTAGGTCACAGATGCTGTGGGTCGAACAGCGCTTAGTGTCACAGGGGTGCGGATGGGGAGTGTCCCTTGTGGAAGGGGTTCATTGACATACTTCCCAATGCTTCTGCAGGAGGAGGAGGTGAGGAGTTTGTCTATGACTACAGATGTTATTCCCCTCTTGCATTTCCTTTTTTTTTTCAGGGTGGTGAGAGCACCAGATCTACTTTAAAAGCTGTATAATTCCCTGTTGATAGCGCCATCCCAAATCTCCTTCAGCCGCGCTGAGGCTTAGGTTTGGCCATTGCTGCCCTAGGGAGCCCGGTGCAGGATTGTGTTGACTCGTGTGTTTTCCATGTTGTCTCAACTGCCTTTAACAGGTGGAAGCCCTGGTGCTTGCTCTGTTCCATCTGCGAGCCAAGGTACATAAACTAAGCGTATATAAGCGCATCTCGGGTCCATTTTGCTCTCTGGTTGTTGCGGCATTCCAGCTGTGAGCAGTGGTCAGGTGGTAGGATTATCTGTACAGAAGCTGTGAAAGTCTTTGACCCTGTACATCCTAATAAAAATACCGTACCTGCTTTGAAGACTGTGAAAGACGCTCCCTGCTTTGTACAGCTTATACGTTAGTAAAGGAGCTGGTAGAAGAAAGGAGTAGGAAGTAGAAAAGGAGGAAAGGAAAAAGGAGGAGGGTGTGGAGGCAATCATACAGCTAGGTTGCTTGTGGAATAGTTGCATACCTGACTTGCGGATATCCTCTTCAGTCTGTGTACCAGAAATAATCCTAAAATATTAAGCCTTGAATGGTACAATACATGAGAGTGGGGGAGAAGATCTTTGGCGACCTATGTTTGCTTTAGAGCACTTAGATACAAATGCATCTTTTACTCATTTTCTTTTCATAGTTTGTCTATATAAAACTCTTGTGGCTTATTTTAGATCTTAAATGTAGACTCTGTCTGTCAAAAGGCTGGTATTATCTCACTGCATACTAGAGATTGACAGCTACCCACTCAGAAACGACAGTGGTAATGTAGGATCTTGAAAATGAGCATGTAACATAACTTTGTCTGCTTTGGTGTTGCCTTAGAGCCTGGTTTCCTCAGAGACGACAGGCTCGTAGAGAAGAGCTGCAATGGGGCAGTGCTGGACTTGGAAGATCTCCACACCAAGGGTTCCTGTGTTTCTAGCTGAAACCCTGACAGCTTTTGCCTCTTGTTCTCTCCAGGTCGTTGCTGCCTTTGCAGCCTCTTCCGACTGCTGCCTGCTTCCATCTACCTTGCAGACATTTGCCATGCCCCGCTTGCTTCTGCTGTCAGGGAGAGCTGCTTGTTCAGGGTCCGTGCCTCCTTGCCTGTCAAACTGTCCTGCAGACCTGGTGGTCTAAGGCTGGGAGGTGCTGCAGGAAATGTGTCCTCTAAATAATTCAGGAGGTGGAGCTGTACTGCCTAGCCGCACTGAACAAACATTCCCGAGAACATGCTGTACTCTGCAGGAGGGGCTGATTTTTCAGGTTAAAATAAGTCCAGGCAGCCTAGGCTCTTCAAAGACGTTTCTTTTAACTAAGACGTGTTTGGGGTGGTGGGTGGAGGAGATAATTCGCTCATCACCATCCTGAGTCCAAGTTGTTTAACTCTCTCCATGACTGTTCATTGCAGTTTCACTTGTAAGCACACAAGACTGTTAACTAGAGTTGAAGCATTTATCACTAAATTACAGGCAGAAATATTACAGTTATGTAATAAAATCAGGATAAATGTCATAGGAAGAAGAAATCTAGCCATGTTCAGCTGTGACTGTAGATGTCTAGCCTTAACTGCACACCCTAGCTGGGCGCTCTCCTCTTGTTTTGAGGGAGAAGGAAATGAGAAAATACGAAACTAATACCTTTTAAAATGAGCTGGATCAATTTGTAATGAAAAACTTTGAACAGCAATTATTTTTCTATTGTACTACGTCTCTATGGGGCAGAGTAAAGGTTATTTGACTGCCTTAACTATCTGTCTGCTTCCCACGCCTGCAGCTTAATTATCACATAGTTTTCTCAACTGTTGTTTTCTTTAAAAACAAGAGATTTAAGTGAATGTTAACTATGTGACAAGTCTGAGGAATCCATCTCTCTCTAATAAGGTGGTTTTGAGCCAAAATCTGACAGAAGCATGCTCTTCTTAAAGACCCATTTCATCCCAAATTAAAGAGTTTGCTTGAAGTACTGTGGCTTGAGGGATGATTCATCGTATGTGACAAAGAGGACAGATCTTGCTGTAAGGAAGAACTCAGCGTGACTGTCACTGTGGCTAACACCCCCATAACACAGGGTTTCTGTCCAAGGCTGCGCTCTAGCTGTGACCACAGCTCTGATTGCACCAATATGGAGTTGCCGTGCTTCGCCCAAGAGTTTGTCTACATTTGCGCCCTTTCAGAGCATTCCTTCACAGAGCTTGTGAACTCAACAGCGAAGTTTCGGTTATCCTCGTGTAAGAGAGGCTCACCTCCTCATCTGTAAATTTTAGACAACTTTTTGATTAAGGTACAGGTAGTTAGTTGGAACTGCACTTGTATGTCTCCTGAAATGCATCAGGTCATTCGGGAGGAGAGCTGCTTGTATAACAATAGGATATATTTTATCTGCCGTGACATCTTTGTGACTTTTGGTTTTTGGCTTGCTAATTTCCACAGTTTTGGCAGGAGGCAGCAGAGATCAAAGTACGTCCTATACTTGCTCAGAACGGGAACCCCTAAATAACTGTGCAGACGGGATTAAGGACTGCCCCGGACCATGATGAGTATACCACTGTGAACTCCGGTGTCTCATCTGTATAGCACGCTTTCCCACTGATTAAAATTTTTTTTTGTTTGTGAGTTGCCCTCACATTTCCACACAATGCTGTAAGAATTTCTTCCTGTATCTCTGCAGCTGCGCAGCAGATGGAAAGCCTGGTCTGAAAATTTCCAACGCATCCTGGGCAGGAGTGTGGCAGTTTTCTTCAGGATAGTCACAGCAGATCTGTAATTGGGACCTGTCATTGCCTTTCTGAGAATTTCTTTGCTACCCTCCAAGTATTAATTAACAAAAACATAACAATACCTTAAGAATAAACTTGAGCAGCTTTTGTGGAGTTGGGCTGTGCTGCGGGGGAACTTGGAAAGCTTCATCTGCCAGAGTTGTTTCGATATGGTCAGAGATTTTTCCATCCTCCCAGCCTCGTGAGCCAGGCAGGGTCAGGCAAGGTCAGCCTTGTCGGGCTGGCGGCCGCATCCAGCACCGACTGTCCCCGAGCAGTGGCTTCGCTGGGTGCCAGGCAGCGGGGACCCTGCCCAAAGCGGTGACACTGCCATCGGCCCTTTGGTGAGACACAGGGATGGACGCGCTCGCTGTTCGGCCACGTTTCAATGGCAGTTACTCAGCCCTGGCTAAAACACCCATCGACCCCTCACTTTGATTCGTAGAAGTGCTGCTCCCTTAAGCATCTTCAGCAGTTGCTTTTCTGCTGGGGAGATTGGGAACTGTGCTCTTTTTATATAGCTTTGTCAGCCTGTATTAACCCAGTGCTATGCTAAAGTTCACCTTTGTCTTTCTGTGGTGTTTGAAAGGCGTTAGTGTAGGTTATAGTTTGTGTTTCTTTGTAATCTGAAAATACATAGGCATCCTCCGAGGTAATGGGCAGTATATTTAGTAACTGCAAACCGCCCACCTTTTCTTTTTGCCTTTTTTTCCTTTTAACTCAGATTGGGAGGGTTGGCAGGATTGAACAGACGCTAGCTTGTGGCAAAAAGCTAGTGATGGGCTAGTGATCTTCTGGCCTACTTCTCCATCCAGCGTTGTCTGTGCTGTGCCCTTTGGTCGTGGCTGTGCCTATGCAGACGTCTCCTTGTCAGTCAGTAACACCGAGCTGCACGTGGCCCTTTGTTCCGTCTCCTGACAACAGATGTATTTGGTAGTGGGTTTGGGGGTGTTCCTCTGAGCTGCCCTGCTTTACAGGGTGCAGGGTAAGAATTTGCCCTTTCCGGTTAACTGCATAGGCATCTCCTTAGCTTGTTAGTGCATTTAAACGGTGACTTTATGGCTGTACATGCTCCTGTCTTGCATTTGTATCAGGGGGTTCATGAATCTAAGATGACCACACAAGTTGCTCCTGCCAGGGTTGTGCTGCTGTTTTTGCAATGTGCGAGCAAGGACTTGGTGTGTTGGAGACATCTCAAAAGCATCTCTGAGGCAGGGCTGGTGACAATCTCAGAAGGGCCATTAGTCATGGCAGGGCAGAGTCGCTCATTGCACCTTGCAGGGCAACCTGATTGTGCCAGGTTTTGGTCTGTGCTTCTGAGTCAGAAGAAAGCGAGCATGGAGTGTGGGACAGCACTCCTGGATGACTTCATGGAGAGTTGCTGATGGGGAAGTCGGGTCCCTTCTCCCCCCTGCTGTCTTGTGTGATTAGAAAACCCACAGCTAAGAAGATAGGTTTTGAGATGCCAGCACCTGGGTGCTGTGGCAGCGGAGCTCTGACAGTCGATTGCTCGTGTGGCTGAGCCTGTGAACAAACACGCCTGACGTAACAGCTGGCTGGAGAGAACGGGCTTGCCAGGCAGGGATTGCATCCTTGTACCTTGCCTGTGACAAGAATTACGTTGGTGTGGCAGTCACAAATGATGCTGTTCTGTGATTTAGCAGATACTGTTTGACTGTAAAGGAGAGCTTGAGGTGCTGCAGAGACCTGCTGTTTATCTGCTTGGACAAGGAGGAACTTGATTCTTCTCTAATGGTGTGATTATGAGCGGGATCACTGCCCCCGGTATTATTTTTAGAAGACCGCTATAGTCTCTGCAATGGCTTGTGAAACTGTCACAGAACAGAATCATAGAATCATTAAGGTTGGAAAAGACCTCTGAGATCATCAAGTCCAACCGTCAACCCAACATCACCATGCCTGCTAAACGATGTCCTGAAGTGCCACGACTACTCGTTTTTTGGACACCTCCAGGGATGGTGACTCTACCACTTCCCTGGGCAGCCTGTTCCAATGCCTGACCACTCTTTAGTAAAGAATTTTTTCTTAATATCCAATCTAAACCTCCCCTGACACAAGGCCATTTCCTCTCGTCCTATCACTTGTTACTTGGGAGAAGAGACCAACCCCTGCCTCGCTACAACCTCTTTTCAGGTAGTTGTAGGGAGCGAGAAGGTCTTCCCTCAGCCTCCTTTTCTCCAGACTATACAGCCCAAGCTCCCTCAGCCATTCCTCATAAGACTTGTTCTCTAGACCCCTCACCAGCCTTGTTGCTCTGCTCTGGACATGTCATGGAGCGCTTTGCGGGAGGGTGCTTGCTGGGTGCAAAGTGAGGTGATGCTGGCAAACTGATGCAGCAGACCAAACCATTTAATGCCAGTGTGGCCAGTGCTCCCTGGCACGCTGTGCCCAGAATGTCACCTGCAAAGGTGTGTGGAGGCAGCTTGTGGTGCTGGTGGTTTGCACACCTTCTGTATCTGCCCACCTGGCATCGCCTGAGGTCGGTCCAAAACAGCAAGAGACAAAAGGATGCGAGAGCTGGATTGTGTAGGAGATTTAGATGCAGTTTCCCAAGTCTTCCTGCTTTCCAACCACTTTTACACCAGCATATTGTAAACCAAATCCAACCACTGACAGCATATTCGTGGCTTGCTGGCAAGTGACCGCTTGAGCATGGAAGAAATCCCTAGTGCATCAGGAAACAGCCATTTTTGCCATTTAAAATGCGCTGGCCTCTTGCTGATAATGGATTACAGAAGTGTAGGTGGGTATGGTGAGCAGCTACTTGTACTGACAAGCCGTAGGGTTTAGGGAAGATGGGAAAACAAGGGACCTTTCCTTTTTTCAAGACCTCAGGATCCTGAGTACAGTCCTTAGGACTAGCAGAGGAAAGAGTTTGCCTAAAGAAAGGAAAGATTTGCTAGCAGTGAAGAATGGGATTCTCCCTCTTCATTCCTCTTTAATCTTCTGCATTACTATGAGGTGGAAGTTTGTTACTTCTAGTGGTGATGTATTTTTATTTCATCTTTAGTTCTGGTGTGCGCAAGGCAGTGATAGAATTTCAGAGGCAACTCAAGAGCACAGGTCCACAATTTTTGGAGATCTGGAAGGGATCATGATCAAAGCAAAAACTAACTCTGTCTTGGCTCTGCTTGAGGCTGAGGGAGCTGGTCAAGATACTTATTTGCCAAGAGTCCTGGAGTGGGACAGAAAGTGACTTTACCCAGGATAATGGATTTTGGATGCAAATAAGATAGTTCACAGAAGGAGGTGAGCTTTATGCGGTTATCAGTATCTGTCTCCCCATTAATTAATTTTGAAGCCACTGGCCAACTGGAACCAAATTTGACAGGAAGAGACCTCAAAGGCATAAGATTACAACAGAATTCCTGAAAACAGGCACAGAGAGACATCAAAAAAAAAACCAAACCCAAACCAAAACGAAAAAAAAACACCCCGAAAAACAGGGAAGCATCACTGAGAAGCTGCAGTTGCGAGCTTATTAAACATTGGGACATTTGTGAGTCCGTGACTGACTGACTTGATACGTGCCCTAGCTTCTCGAATAGCTTCAATTGGAGCTCACAGTTTGCTAGCCTGCAAAGTCAATCAGCCTCATGGAACAGATTGATGGGAGGTCAGCTGTGGTTACAGAGCTACTTTTATTTTTTCTTTTTTGTCTCCTGCTGGCTGAACAGCAAATTGAAGGTGGAAGGGCTGATAAGCTGTAGAGACAGTTGTGAAGAGTGTGTTTTGCCAGGCATCTCACCAGCCATCTCAAGCTTTCCCTGTGTAAAAGGTGTCAAGCGTTGCTCTTTCGTGAGCAGAACTGATTCGCTCTTTTCTTTCGTGTCCTAGCACAGACAGATATGACCATCAGGTCAAGTACTGTTGTCCACAAGAGACTTTTTTTAAAATTTTTTTTTTCTTGGTCTGGAACTGGAGCTCATCATCAAGACAGTCTGGGATATTGCTGTCAGTCAAACAGAGGTGTACTTTTGGCAGCCACACCAGAAGCCTGATACAGAAAGAGTGCAAAATATGCAAAAATACTCGCCCTTGCCAAGGTCTGTATTCCTGACTCTTTCTAAGAAGTTTTTTATTTGTTAAAACTGTATCAGTAGTTGCATGGGTTTTTTTTAAATAAACACCTCTTTCTCTGTGTGGGAACCTCTTTAAATCCAAGGTGGAGGATGATGGCCAACAGGAAGCCGTGGGAGCTGCATGTCTTCTGCCACCAGCAGCAGATCAGGCCATTTTGGTGCATAAAATACAGTCCGTGACAGCTGTCCCACTGGTTATGGGCAGAGAATCCCTCCCACGGAGCTAGAAACCTGCTGCAGAAGCACCTTTCAGAGCTCTCTGGCTGAGCTAAGCAGGAATTGAGAGTGACTGGTGTGGAATGAAAGGGTTAAACAGTGGCTGGGGTCAGTCTGAGTCAGGAGATAGGGGAAGGGCTGGAAGAGGTGGTGAGCATTGTACAGGGGTGTTGCAAAGACTGGACAAAACCTTTTAAGAAGGCAGTGTATCTTCAAGGCCATGATACTGGGCTGACTCCATCTCATCCTGTGTATCAATTGTAATTGTATCAGGAAAATTACCGAAAGTGCTTCCTCCCACCCTTCTTGGGGGGAGGACTGCCTTTTCTTCAGATACAACCTGAAAGACCTTCACTCTGTGCTTGGAGAGCATTTAATGCAGCTACCTGAATGCATGTGAAGGTCATGACTCGTGTCTGGGTCCCTTGTGTGAGGACTTCTTCCTTTCCTTACTGGTTGTTTCATTTGTTTATTTGCAGACTGCTTTTCGAACAGTGACTGCTGAAGAGGGGGAGGACGAGGGTTGCGCATGTGTTGTGTTGTCTTCAAATTGCCTTGTCATTTTGACTTCTGTCTTTTTAGAAGAAGCAAACTTCACAAACAGCTTGCTTTTGACTCTCCAGTCTCCTGTGATCTGAAGCTCAGATAAAACAGGCTTGCAGACGTCTGTCATTGCCGTTTGTCTCCATTTACTGGCACTTAGCACTTGGACTCTGACAAAGCCTGTCTTAAATTGCAGTGTCAAAAATAAGAGCTCTTAATTTATTTTCCTCTCCTTTTCCTAGCTGTATTGTTTTCTCTTTGTCTCATTGTTCTGCTCCTTTTTCCTACCCATCTTATTAGGAAATTTTTGCATCTCACATACTTGAGCATTAAATATTGCTCTCATGTTTGTGGCTTATTGTTTTGCTGAGTTTCTTGCTTTTCTGCTCTGTCCATGTATCTCTGTACTTCCCAGAGTATGTGATGATACCAAACCACCCAAGAACGGTTAGACTGTGGAAACAAGAGCCAGGGGTTTCCTCTCCTCGGTCTCATTTTGTGCTCTTAGGTCTGTCCCTTGGCTGCAAAGTCCAAGGATCATCCTGGCATTAAAAGATGAATTCAGGAAGTCTGGAGTGATTTCCACACACACACACCTCCCCCTTCATGGTACTGTTTTCCATTTTGAAACCTGTAGTCTGCATTCTCTAGATGGACTAGCTGAAGAAGCATTCCTCCTTTATTTTCAGCATGCTATGTATTTATTCAGAAACATTGTGCCAGGAAAACTTTAGATTAAGGGACCAGACAAATCTGTTGTTGCCTTGTTTCACCTTTGCTGGCATGTAACTTCAGGCTGATACGAAGTGTAAGGGCTTGCTGAATTCCTCCTGTGGACAAAGCCCAGACAAATCTCATTTCTTTCACAACCTTTAACAGAGCAGATACACTTTGGGGAGTGGAAGGAGTGGCGCTGATGGTTTCTTGTCTGTGTCCTGTTACCTAGGAGAGTGTAACCTGAAGTCTTCTTGCTGTGATCTTACTCAAAAAGATTTTGGAAGCACAGCCAAGGGGTTAAGTATATTCTTTGTGTCCTAATAAAACAGAACTAAATTGGTGTATGTAAGCAATGAACATTTTGGCTTTGGCTTGAGAACATAGAGATCTGCAGGGGAGGAAAACAGCACCAGACAAGAAGTTCACAGTGGCCTGAGTGGATGCTGTGCCCACTTGCATCTTGATCTTCTGGAACCAAGCAAATGGAGGATCTGTTTGCATCCATGAAACTGTGTGCGTTGTATGAGGGTAATCTGAAAGGTGGGTGAGCTGCTGTTGTTGAATGTAGCTGTTACCACACTGCTAATACGGAAAAAAGTTAATTTTACAAATCCGGATACCTTAAGTTCTAGTTGCATTTTACAAGTTAGGTCAGACTCTTAATGAACGATCATAGATTTTGTTTATTTGTATCCTTGCTATGAGAGCTCTCTTTATCACTGGCTCTTCTCCTGGACAGGCACTGCCTGCCAACTGTTCTGCTGAAGGCCCTTTCCTTCAGGACAGGGTGCGAGGTAAAACTTGTTTATGCTTTTAACTAATGTCTTTAATTAAAGATATAGGATTTTAAAAATACCGCTTCTATCTGGTTCAACCCATTAACTTGTTCATTTGCAGGTCTTACATTGCTTCTGTGTTTGTCAGCTTTTTCCCCATCCTGGTAGCAGGCATCTTGCATGTTCTACAGTGGTGAGGGCTTCTTGAGGATGGAGTGTCTTGACGGTTCACTTAACCCGAAGGATTAGTGCAAAGTTAAACAATGGAAGAGAACAGTTTTCAAAGGAAATTTCTTGGGTTTAGTGGGGGGGAGGGGGGTTGAGGGTGAATTTATAAATATAATAAAAATAATGATTTTTAAAAGCTACAGTGTGCTCTCGAGTCCTTCCTTTGACACACGAGTACTTTTTGCGAGAACACTTCAGTTCTGATCCTGGCTTACCACATGATATTAAGAAAGTAATTTCACATTTATCTAAAATGGGGACGTTAAAATGGTGAATGTACTATGAACTGTGGGGGTTTTTTTGTATCAAAATATTGGGAGATTGTGTGGTACCAGGTGTATAAATACTGTGTAATTTCCCTCTTCAGCTGGAGGTCTGGATGAGAGTCTTCAGGTCTAAATTATTAATTGTTAACCAAGAAACTCCTGGTTTTCTTCTGCAAGGTTTCGGTCCAAAGGTTTTCAATGCCCTCAAGTACTATGGTCAAACTTTACCTAATTGTTGAGATACAGATTTATTGTTCTTGGCTTCTTCTGTACTTGAGTGGGGACTGTTCTTCTATTTGTCTGGGAAGCATGGCTGTAAATAATCAACATGTGAAGACACACTAGGATCAAGCTTTTGTGCACCTCACAAATTGCACGTGCTCTGTTTACTGCATAGAAAATGAATAGTCCAAGCGAAAGCGTTTCCTTCTTCGCAGCTCTCAGTTAATTGGTTCAGTAGCGAAGTCAAGAAATTGGATTTCTTGCATCGTATTCCCCCTTGGAGGCAACAGCACGCAGAGATGCAGACTTGGGACTACACCAGCAGGTTCAGTGAGCAGAGCTGTGAGATGACAGCAAGCTTGCTGAAATGCAGACACAGAATCAGAAAAGGGAGTACCCAAACTGGCAGCGCAAACTGTTTTGATAGCTGCGTTTTGGCTTGAAAATGCTCAGATGCTTAGAACAGGGTAGTCTCTTTTCTACACCTTTGAAGTCTGTACCAAAATCTTCCGATGGCCGTGAACCATGAGAGCCTGCCGTGCATACCTCGGAGAGTGAAGGGGAAAGGGAGCCCGGAGCAGGTTGCCAGCAGGTCCTGTCCATTGCGGGATGCTGTTGGGCTGGGCAGGCAGTGAGTGGCTTCCAAGTGCCCCTGAGATGTGGATGTCAGCACGCTTGCCTTGCTTTCTTTGGCAGTGGGGAATTTGACTACCCAGCAACGCAGCTGCTGGGAAGGCTCAGACATCTGTTTTAAGTTCTTTACAAGATGGGATACTTTTTATAATACCCAACGTTTCTGCAAAGAGCAAGATGAACTGATGTGTCTAAGGAGGACATTTTATATTTGCGCACTAAAAAGACATCCTCCATTTCCAAACAAGCACGTCTTGCATCTCTTGCTATTTTACATTGTGCCTTTCATTTAGGTGATGCAATGAACTCTAGTTCGGCTTCCTAGTTCTTCAGTGCTCACCTGCCTTCATCACCAAGAGCTTGGGCTTTCTGTACAGCAGAAGCCTTTCAGATGATCCTCATGTCCTTCTGCAAAGACAGAGCAGGGTATTTCTGCGTGGGTGGTGGGTGTTCATCCTTGCATTTGTTGCTCTTGTTAAAGTGAGAGCTTGTTCAGTTTGTGTCAATAACGCCTTTGATCCTCTTACTTAAATAAGATAGTGGGTGTCCTGCAGAAAAGACCTCTTTAGAGTGCCTTGCAAGGCTATGCTGCTGCATGATGGTTAATAAAAGTTGATAAAACCGTATTGGACTGGAGGCTATGAATAGTTTCCTGAGTACAGTTCTCCATATTGTAGTCTGCAGCAAACACGGTTTATTCTCAGCTGATTGACCTCATGTGGACTTGTGCCTGTGTAAGTAGCAGCTGAAATCAGTGGTCTGCACACTAATCTGCAAGTCGCAGACAGTAGGTTATTATTTAGTGAGAATGCTCCGCAAGTCTCTTGCTGCAGCATTTTCACTCAAAAGGTCACTTCTGTGAGTTCGTGCGCAGCTGAATTTAATGTTCTTTCTCAGCAAGGCAGGCCACACTGGAGAGTGCATAATTATAATAAATACAACTTTGTTCTCAGCTGAAAAATCCATCTGAAATAAATTTTTCCAGCCCTTCCAAGAAACGCTTTTAGTAAGATAAATAAAAGCAATTCTTGCAGATTTCATATTCATTCAGCAGGAATGTTGGTGGGTGTAGGGTGCCTCCACTTAAGTCACTCATCACAGTGCCTTCTGGGCTCTATCAGCTTGTATATTCAATAGCTGGCTAAGGGTAGCATTGTTAAATTGGGTTTCTCACAAGCCAATTAAAACCAAGTTCATTATTTTTTACTTGGTTTGAATCCTGGCTATTAGTTTGAGTAAAATTGTTCTTGTACAGAGAGTTCAGTTAGACTCGCAACTTGGGCAAACTTAAAACAATGCTTTGATAGGTGCATCTGTTTTCAGGGACGTGCATGTATTTATACAAGCTTTTGTGGCGCTTTTTTTCTGGTTGGCACTTCTGTGAATTCAAGTAGATTTGTTTTCTTCTGTCTTCTGTTTCGCAACACTGGAAATACTGAAAAAGTCTCTGCCTAAATACAGAAGGAAAGCTAAGAGGTTTAGTTGTGTGTGTCCCGTCCCCCCCCCCCCTCAACTTCTAAGCAAGTACTCAAACAAAACCTCCCTTCTTTGCTCTCATCTTTCAAGAGGCTGAGCAGTGTGTGAAATGGCCTAACTTCCCTTTCTTGTAATTTTTTGCGCAAGTATACCACAGAGGCTCTGCTAGTTGATCAGGATACTGCTGCTGGTGGAAGCTGAATCTTTGCGGAGTTTCTCTGGGTCTGTGTCCAGGTCTGGTTACCTTTGAGGTTTCAGAGGGGCTCCTGCAGGGTGATCCTTGAGTGTCTTTGTGCTTTCCCTGCAGAGACTCTAGATAAGCAGTTTCCAGTCTTCTCTTCTCAAAACCGCTCCAACTCTTGGTCTGGGAACCACCTGGTAATATTGTACAGTTGGTTGTTGCTGCAAGGTCACTCTTCAGCAGGGTTCTGCTGCAATCTTATGAGGCTGCAAGGGAGAAAAGACTTGCGTGGCAGTGTCAATGGTAAATGAAGGATAACGCAGCCATTCTGCTCTTAGCGTGAATTTGGACAGCCGTGTGCTGTGCTGCTCGGCAGGAAGAATTGCATGTAAGCTGTGGCACCTGGTATCTATCCTGTCCTGTCCCCTTGCCATTTTGGTGAGAGGGAGGCGTGCCAGCCTTTCCAAAGGAAAGAAGAGCCTGATGTATCAGCAGAGAGAAAGCAGAGGGAGTTCACTGAAATCTGACCGCTCAGACTTCATTAAATGGAAGTGATAGTCCTGGGCCTGGGGAGGAGGGGTGGAAACTCATTTCTACTTCCATTCATGGTCTGTGTGCTAGGTTAGGTATTCATCTCTCAAAGATCTGATATCTCTTTGAGCCCCAGTTGGTTTCCACTGACACCAGAGAACAATCAAAGGGAGAATACGCTCTCTCTCACTGGGCTGGGAGCTTGTACCTCATGGTCACATTTGATATTGATCAGGAACAGATCTCATCAGCGCTTAGATCATGACAGTCTGCCTTTTTTTCTCAAGGTATTCTTTTCGCTCCTTGCTTGTCTGCTTTGTTCCTGCCACCACCTTCCTTTTCCTGATGCAAGTCTTTGTATTCTCTTTATTTTATCTGTTGAAGTGATCAGGAGTTGAATATTTGGTACTTGCTAATGAAGCTGCTTTTGCAGTGAGAAGGCCAGGGAAGTTCACTTAAACTAACTGTTGTTTTAAGATCTCTCTAGGCATCCTGACTCTATGTGCAGACATAGTTTATTTTTGAAAGATTATCTTGAGTTAGAAAATCAGCTTTTGTCCTAAACCGAAACACGCATTCATCAAAACCTGAATTTCACGTGGGTTGTGTAAACATGTAATTTGGGTTAGGTCCGGTCATTGGAAAATATGCGATGCTGTTGTTCAGGAAGTTACAGTGCAAGAAACATGGGGAACTTCAGAAAGTCACATTAACTGTGTCTCCTTGGAGAATTGCCTCAGAAATCCTGATCCCTGCATTTCTGCCTTGTGCTCTATCTGACGCTAGCAAAGACAGTCACTTGAGCAATTGCAACATTCTTGTAGACGTGTTTGCATGACATTATGAACTGTGGAAAGAATAATGCCGTGCTTCCCAGAGACTCTCCCTCTGCCCCAGCGCGAGGCACACGAGCCACCACTCTGATCGACAAGGCACCATCTGCTTCAGTCCATGTCATGCTTCCTGTGGTCAAATCACAGAGACCCTTTGCTGGGGGGTCCATGCACTTGAATTTCTAGGGGTGGTGGCTGGGGTGCTCTCAGGCACCTCCACTGTTTGCCAAGGCGCCATCCATGGTCAGTGCGTGAGGTTTTAGGCTGACTTGGATTCCCTGTTCCTGTTCCCATCCGCCAAAGGCTTCCTGGGCAAGATGTTAGTCCTACTCTCCTCTTTATCAACCCTGACAACAGTTATTTAAATGTTTCTCAATATTTTCAACATGATCTTGGAATGTCTGCTAATTCCTTCAACCCCTTGTTTTGTTTTAGAATTTCTAATCCAATTTTCTATGACTAAGTTCAGCTGCGTGGTTTCCACAGTGAGGATTAGGGTTTACTGCTATAGGTACGTCATTCTGCCTTTGAAGCTGCTTGCTCATGCTTCCCTTGGCAAGCTCTGGCAGACGTGCTTAGCAACAACAGAGATGGTATCGTTTTGAAGCTGCAAAAGGGTTAATCAGAAGCATGTTGATGAAACCAGGTTGCTTACCCTTACATGCTTTTACTATGGTCTTTTTGGATGCTTTTGGAAGATTTATCACATGCCTTTGTAACTTATGTTACATTTTTCTTTCCTTACTGAAGCTATATTATTAATTTTAACTATGATAAGGAACTTTTCTTGGCAAGCCCTTAATTGCACACCTCTTGGATGCAAACTGGAGAATGTGACTGTCTTCATGTGGATGGCAGAAGGTTTTTGGCTGGTATGTTCAGGGTGGTTGAATGAGCGAGCATAGGGCATCTGAAGTACATCTGTAGCTTCAAAACAAATCCAACAAAAGGACTCGCATCCCCCAGGCAGGCAGATAGCAGTTTGTACAGATGCTTTTTCTTGAGAGTCTTTTTGTAGGATTGGTTGCGGTTGTGGTTGAGTTTACTTATGTGTGCGGGGAGAGGGGCTGATGGCTATTCAAGGGAGTATTATTTTTCATCAGGGAGATTGAAGGTACTGCTATTGATCAGGAGATCTCTTTGTGTGGAGACTCTCCAATGAAATGGAGCACCTGTGCATACACAGTACTTCTTTAAAAATGTTAAGCAGGATCTACCCTCTGATGGGAATTGTTAATTGTACTTTTAGCTCTGTCTGCCTCGCCAGCAGATGTACCATTGTGAAGTTTTTACAACCTAATAAAATATTAGAGGATGCTTCAGGTCAAGAGGAAACTTGATGGCTGCTTTCAGCTGATGCCTCTCTGAAACCAGGTAGAAAACATGTGCTTGCCTCACTGGCACTTGCACCTACCTCTGCAGGCATAGCACCAGAATAATGACGCAAGGTTCACAGATTGCAAAGAGCCTGAATAGTTATGGTAGAGTAGATGTTACGATGCCAGGCTCTGCATATTTGGTATGCTGCAGTTGAAGAGATCGTAAAAATCTTAGTTTTTAATACATTGAGTCAAAGTGGAATTATTTGTGCATTTCGATACAAAATGTGTCTTGAGTTTTAGTACATTTCTAAAGCCATGAGGGAGACTTTTTTGACTTGCTATGTTTACCCCAGTCTAGTAGTGAATGCTAAGCTTTGCAAGTACTGACTTTTGGTACAAAGTTGTGTGTTGTGTAAAGGTAATACAAGGATCTTCTAGAAACTCATAGGAATCTGGTGACTGTTCTTTGTATTTTCTTGCTTGTTAACATTACACAAATCTAGAATGATACATCGTAGAATCACAGAATGGTTTGTGTTGGAAGGGACATTATGGATCACCTAGTTGTAATCCCTCTGCCATGAGCAGGGACACCTTCCACTAGGCCAGGTTGCTCAAAGCCCCATCCAGCCTCGCCTTCAGCACTTCCAGGGAGGGAGCATCCACAGCTTCTCTGGGCCGGCTGTTCCAGTGCTTCACAACCCTCATAGTAAAGAATTTCCTCCTTATATCTAATCTAAATCTGTCATCTTTCAGCTTGAAGCTATTACCCGTTGTCCTGTCCTTACATGCCCTTGTAAAAAGTCCCTCTCCAGCTTTCTTGTAGGCCCCCTTCAAGTACTTTTATTTCTGATGATTTCATTTATCTAACATTTTTTCTTCCCAGGAAGTATAGTCTCCTGGAATTTAAGTATTTGCTGATGCAAATCTCTGTGATCACATATAGTTAAAGAACTATGGAATGTCACATCATTAGGTCACCAGTTCAAATCTAGTCCAAAGTGATAGTGAGCATTTTTATACTCACAATGCCTTTCATCAGGATTTATGTTTAGTTGCTTTGAACAAAAAACAGAGCATTTCCTATTCAGAATTATGGATTGAAGTGAAAAATAAGGACTAGAAGCAGGTTTTTCTATAGCAGAAAATCCTGTTTGACTTGTGTTGGTATCTGTATATGCTTGTCAGCATATATGGTGCTTTAGAAGGGGTAAAGGTAGCATCTTCTCAGAGGAGTGTGTGGTTTGCTGCATAAGATGTAATGCAGAAGGGCGGCCTTGACTAGCAGAGAAGTGTATGCATTAGTCAAGTCTGGTATTTTTGGTGTGCTTTCCTATGACTTTTGAGATAGAAGAGCCTTTGAAGAAAGTATAGGAAGACATAGACTTTAAAAGGAAAGAGATTTTGAAATTGGAAATGCAATGTGAGAGCGTTTTCAATGGCAACTGAAACACTTTTGGACGAAGTACTTCTCAAATTCTTCCAGGCAGCTGCTCTGCTAAAGAATGATGGTTGGTTGGCTGATTTTTTTTTTTTTTTCTTTTCTTGTTTCTTCTAGCATTCATGTCAGGATCTTTGTATAAAGCTTCACTTCTAAATCTGACCTCTAATCTCAGGTTTCTGGTCAAGAAGTGTGGACTTCTGAGTCAAATCTAGTACTTATGGTAACTCATTGGACTGTACATTCCCCTGTCTGTAGAGAGTTTGAAATGGTTCCGTTCAGCCGCACGGGCTTTCGCAGCTTCATGGTTCCTCCTTGTCAATTTGTTATTCTAAAGTTGGGAAATCCTTGCAATCTCTTTGAGATGTGCTGGGATGTGGAGAGCCTTGTGAATCCCTGCAGTCAGGGCCTGACCTCTTGCGTGCTGGGATCTGCCTGCAGCTGCCTCTTACTTCCAACTTTTTGCTGAATGTTTCCTGAGCGCTCTCTGGCTTGTTTCAGGGACCAGCCTGGCAGCGTATTGGCAATCAGTAGATGGAGTTCCTCAAGAAAGAAGTTGAAGATGCTGAAGTATGAATTCTGGTGTCCTGGTTGTTAGAATCTGTTAGCAGAGACCTCAGGATATGAAGAAGAGAGATGTGAAAGTCGGTACAAGTGTTCTCTTTCTTTGCTCCTGAGTTGAGAAATTCGAATGTGAGTTGGCTTCATCGCCCCGAAGGCTGTTGCATAGCTTCCCATGCATCTAGTGCCATGGGAGATCGCTGGTGACTTTTGTCAGTATTTGGAGGTACAAAAAGTGGGTTGTGAGCTGTGTAGACAGGAAAAAAAGATACTTAATGACATGAAAAAAAAATACCACCCGTAGAACTTGAGTTACCACTGTGGCATTTTGTGACAGGGATTCTAGTCCTGTGGGTCTTAAAAATACATTTTCATGTGTGTATACTCTGCAAGGAGTCTTCAGTCATGCAGAGGTCTGAGTTCTTGGCACTTTGGGAGGAATTATGGGATCATTCATTTTCATTCCTGATGCCGCTTATTGCTACCATTTTACTGATTATTTCAGAGATTATTAGCAATATATTTATGACTTCCCACTTACTTAGAATATTCTGTAACAATCAAGTATGTCAGAAGCATTGAGCGCGTATTTCTGCCTCTCTTGATGCTGATTTGCTTATAAAGGCAGTATTGAAGTTCTGGCTTAGCAAAGGTATACCAACCACTAAACAGTTTCTGCCCGTATTTTAAGTCTCTGATTGCTTTTTGGCGTGCAACTGTGATTTCAGCCAGAAATGGTGCATGGCTAGGAATCTTTCTAAATTATCACCCATCTTTTTGCTGGAGAGTGAAAAAGGAAAGTTACTGAAGTACAAAGGAAACTGCCTTTTTTTTTGGGGGGGGGTAAGCTGAGTCATGACAAGATTGGCAAGTTGCAAGGGAAAATTTAAATCTGGTGTTTACTTACTATAGTTAACAATTAAATCCTCCTTTACAGAAAATTATTGGAGTGAATTATGCTTTCAGTCTCATTATTGTGGAAGAGTAAAAGAAAATATAGTTTGGTGGGGTTTTTTTTAACTGTATATTTGGTCTAGGACAGTGATAAATAAAAGGAAGGTGTCACTTTTTAACTGATAATTCTCTGAAGATTGGCCCTAAAAATATGGTCATCATCAACAATTACTAGTTTTCACAATGGGACTACTTTGTTTTCCCTCATTACAGGCAAACTGAATCATGGGATGTCCATTTCTGAAACCTGTGATCTTTCACTTAACTTAGGAATGAATTCTGGTTGTTCTCAGTACATATACAAACGTTAATACACTGACCTAGCATGAAAAAACATGTCCAACCTTTTGCATGGTGTAAAGTAATAGATGTTATCTATACACCTTAATGACTCAAGACTCCACTTCTGATATGGTAAATTCTATTCTTATTCGGCTGATGGAAAATAAAATAATAGAAAACAGTGACTTTGCCAAACATGAAGTCCAGTACAGTTTGAGAATGGACCACAAGTTATTTGCAGTCCCAATTCTGTGTAACGTATGGGCCATAATTTGTCTTGCAAAAAACCTGGTTGATGTTAAAATGTGTTGTCTTTTTGAAAATATATGAAATAGATTGCAGAAGGACTTATTTGTCATCAGGAAGTAACCATAAACTTAGGAGGCATCCAGGTATTGAGCACGGCTGAACAAGACTGCAAAGAATAAAGACAGAACCTCTTTCCCCTCACTTTTCAGGCTGTCAGTAGGACCGGAGAACACCTTCTGTCATGAAGGCTGAGCGGGCTTTTCAAACCCCTTTGGTGTGTGTGCAGTGTCTTAAGACAAGTCTTGGTGATAGGCTTTCACCACACAGACTGTGGGCTGTGTGGAGTGAAGCTGCAGGTTGTCGCCAGCCCGCAGACACGGCTCTTCCACTTGCAGAGTCAAAAGAGCATCTAGATATTAGTAAAATTTGATGTAGGTCAAATTGAGCATGAGAATTTCAAGGTGTCCTGTGCGGGTTTTTGTCATGCAGCCAGATGTGCATTACTAAACTGTTGCATGCGATGAAGGACTTTTTGTGGTTGCATTGATCAAGATAGTACCATGGGTGTGTTCCTCATCCAAGGGAACAGTGAGGTCAGTAGGAATGAATGTTGTGCCGCAGCTCAGACTGGATAAGAGATACTTTGGTGTCCTGAGAAGAATATGTCTCTGACTTCTGCTTTGGGGCATTCTAACATGGCGGTCTTAATATTATGTGGCAGGTGACTTTCTTGTCTTCCTTGTTGGCTGCCCTACTTGTTGAGGTGAAGGCCAGTTCTGTACTTTGTCCTCTGCTTTTTCTCTGGTAGGGGATCCTATCTGTTGTCCTAGTACATGTGTTTCAGCCTTGACCACTGTCTCCTCTTGGCTCAGAATTACCTGCTGCCTTGCTCCTTGTAGATGCAGCCAGGCATCCTGCCCTTCAGAAAGCTGGAGTCCTGGTTTCAGGTCACCTCCACAAGTTTTTTGGATGCAGTGCATAGCATAGGAGCCATTTGGATGTTAGGCTTTCAGATATTTGGGTATTGTGGTGGGAACGAAGGCAACCAGGAAAGCAACAGACAGGAAAATCCTCCTGTCTGCTGCATCTGGCAGTAGCCCTGGAGGAATGAAACGGAAATGTTAGCTCTTCTCTTCCACTTTATGAGTTAGGTCTGATTGCCTGTTCAATGAGTGAAGAGTATTTTCTGTCTCAGAACCCATGCAGAAGTGAGATGGCCATATATACTGCTCTCAGAAACTCAGAGAAGCTGATGTTGGCATTCTCACCATTCCCCCATCTTCTGTACTGACACAGTGACATTCCTTGGAAATTGATGACAAAACATAGAATCTTTCTTTTTTTTGGTCTTGCTTCCCTCCACAGTTTAACTCTTCTTATGTGGTGTATCTCCGATCAAGAGATATTAACAAAAACTTTATCATCTTGGTTTTACAAATTTGGCTTAAAAATTCTCTACTTGAAACTTGGCAAACACTGCCTTGGTATGCAAACGGTGGGGATGGGACAGGGGAAATCACTTGGCTGTTGAAAAACTACATATGGGAAAGTCACATGGAGCTTTCAGTGTTTTATTTATAATTCTGCAAAGGCCTCTTCTAATTTGAAAAATAGAAGAGACCAAATAGTGGCTTCTGGAAAGCAAACAGCTAGATTTTTCCATGAGTATTTTTAACACAAATATTAACTTCACAGATTGTAACGCTCTTTCCTCCTTACGTACTTTTTTTAGCCTTCAGGATGTATAACTGAGTAAAATAACATTGCAAAGAAAACCTTAACTCCTGCAGCATCTGGCTTTTTAAATTCTAATAGTGAAGCCGTAAGAGATGTTTTGTTTTCATTTAGCAAATACGTATTGAGTTTCCAGAAAGGTAACTTGATTTACAGTAAGTGTACTCAGTGAGAACCATATGCTTTTCATGTTTGTCTTTTAATGAAGGATTGGAGTATTTCTTTCAAAATCTCTTTTCCAGAAGCACTCTAGTTTTAACCATTAAGTAATGTTGAAGTAAGAACTGAAGCTGAATTTTCAGATTTGGCTGTACGTGTGAAGAGACATTTCCAAACATAAGTCCTTGGAATGATTTTATTAGTTAATAATGCAACCATGAGTTTTATGTCAGCTTGATTCTGAGCAGCGTTTTGCTGATAGCGGTATAAGATAACTGTATTACGTGAAATTGCTTGAACAAAGTTAAAGGAAAAGCAATAGAAGTGGTCTGCCTGAGAGGCTGTAGCGTTCTCCTTCTGCTCGAATTGCTGAACATGGCTAACTCTTTGCAGAATGGGATTCAAGATTTGGAGTCATTAGGTTATAAGCAGTCCACAAAATATTTTAAATACTTCATGTTAATATTCCTCTGAAGATCAAGATTCCCTGGAGAGAAATAAGACTATGCACCAAAAACATTCTCAGTTCTTGAGGTTTATTCACAACTTCCTAGATCACTAAAGATCAACTGTCTCATGAAGAAATTATTACAAAACAAATTTTGATGCAGCTCTCCAAGTGTTTATATGTGGGGGGAATAAAATAAAAGAAAGAACATTATTCAGTATATTCAGATTTTCATAGTTTTGCTGGCTGGGGGAGATGTAGACTGCAATTGGAAAATTCTTCTGACTTGAATCTGGTGTATGAACCTTCATGTTCAAGAATGCTTTTGAGTCCTGGGCTGTGTTGTGAAAAGACATGGCAAAAGTGTTCAGATCTTGACAGAATGTCTGAATCTGTGCTATTGAATAGAGGAGAGTCGTTTCTGTTTCTCAGTGAGTCTTATGTGGGGGAAGTTCTTGACCCTGCTTGAAGACGCCAAAGCGTCTCAGAGATCTGACCCACTATGTAATTTTTTGCCAAGAATAAATTTATCTCTACTGTGAAAACGTGGCTGTTTTGTGCTAGGCACAAACTGTGTAAAACTGAGTCTTTGGGGGACTCTGTTGTGCTGGTGAAAGTGGTCTTGTCTTTTGTTCTGGCATTAGCATTTACTGCCTTTTCTGAATGCTTGGCACCTACAGTGGTACGTCAACAGCGTGTGTGTGCCTGTGCTCCTCGCTTGTGTGGTCAGCCAACCTAGGGCAACACTCTGAAATAAGGCAAAGCCTCTAGAGTACCAGCTTGTCCTTCAGAAACAAATCTTATTTCAGATTCCGCTGCTACTTTGTGAAATACTGGGATTTATAGACCTGGCAGGACATCTCTGGCAGAGTTACCACATTACAGCAAGATCTGGGCTCTCTGTCAAGCCCCTGACTGAAGTGGCGTTTCTCATACCTGAGGATGCAACTCACAAGGGACATTCTTGGCATCTATGTGCATCCAAATTTCTTCCAGCTCATCTAGATGAGAGGCAAGAAGCGGAGGGCCTGAATGAGAATCTGGGAAGAGCTGCTGTAAGCAGCAGAGGCTTGCAAGCTCATTGCAGTTTGTAGACTGTAGGAGCCACTGGTGCATCTTTCTGCTCCTGGGGAGTTTAGGAAGGAGCATTTTCCAAGTGTTTGCTGAGTTTTTTGGAGGCCTGATTATCCCTCAGGGTAGCTCGAAAGCTAGTTGTAGATAATTTGACAGCAGTACTTTACGCTAATGAGGAAGCAGCAGGGTTGCGCTTCCTCCAGCCTGCCTTGAAAGGAGAAGTACAGAGGCTCAGCTGTGCAGAGCTCCACGACTACAACGCATAATAATAGCTCAAAGACTATTCTCTAATTACACAGCTCAAGCGTACACTAACTGCGTGTTAGAGAACTAGACCTTGTCCAGCATGCTTGAACCGATAGCAGAGCTGCTTGATTCACCTCTGTTATTGATCTGGTTTCCAAATTGAATCCTTCAAGCATCTGTAAGGGTCTCTTCTGGTGCGTGGTGGACACATTGAGTACCACTGGTTCTGCTGGCTCACTTTGGCAGATACGAGTTCCATTTCACTAATAAGTTTCTACGTTTACAGAAGATTGCTTTAGCTTTTTTGATTGAAACTTTGCTTTGAATTTCCCAAGAATTTGGGAATGTTTTTGATCATCACTGGTTTTTTCCTCACGGGGACTTCAACTCACTGTGAGCTTAGACTTCAATAAGTAGTCCGCTGTGTACTGACGCTCTAAAAGATAAAGTTGTGCTGTCTGTTTATGCTGAAAACGTATATACCCCATTTGTGGAAAGAATTAAGAAGTCTTAACATTTTTCTTTTTCATGCCAGACCTGCATTTTAAAGGGATGCTGAGATTTATTATCATCTTCATTATTTTTTGCTGATGTTAAAACCAGCTGCTAAATTCAGTTGTTTATAACTGAAGGGACAGTAAAGATTTTCCTGTTTGTATATTTCACCTTTGGTGTAAGAATTGTATTGCACCTAGCAAGGAACACACAAAGGCTTAAGAGAAGGTTCTGCAAATACAGTGTTAGATGAAGGAAAAAAAAAGCTCTAAAATTTAATGAGGAACGTGAGTAAAGAGTAACTCAGTAACTGAAAGGGTTTGCTGCTCTTTTGAGGGGGAGAAAAACAGAAAATGCGCAAAGTCTTGGTTGTAATTCTACACACATTAAAATGAATAATAAATGTAAAGGGGTCAAGTTAAAAGAAAAGAATAAAGAAGAAGAAGTCAGAAAATGGTGAAGTGCTTCAGTCTTTAGTAAAGTATTAAAATAAATCCCTGAACGCTTCATAAGCATCTGTAAGGCCACAGGAAACGAGCAGTGTGGATTTATCAGGAACGGCCTCATGGGGAGGGGGCGATTAATTTGGTTGATTCGATGAATGTTTTACAGCCCAACCTGAGTGAGGGAGCACATTGGTTGTGGGGTGCTGAATAGGGTTCTGTGTTCAGGATTAAATAGTAATACAGTGGGTTCATTAAGTGACTGGAATATATGGTAAGGAATAGTCTGTGGTGGTGACTGGGGTCCTGGAGGGGTTTGTGCTGCCTCTGTGCCAGCAGTTTGGGAGACAAAGAGAAAGCACTTGAGATGCAGCTGGAGGGTTGTGCGTGTTTTTTAAGACAGGAGAACAACTTGAAGAAACAGTCTGAAGCCTATTTCATTTTTCCTGAAGGAAAAGTGCAGAGTACTTACTGGATGGAGAAAGTCAAATCAAGGGAGTCTGTGATTGTGGGGTGTATCAGAAATTGAGTGGAGTTGTTACAAAAAATCCACCAGATCTTTAATAATGTAGTAACAGAAGTGTCCTGTACTGGTATTTTGTAATACTCGGTGCTGTTAAGTGATGCACACCATTTTGGATCCTACATTTTAAGATGGGTTTAAGTTGCAGACGGAGAAGAGCAGTAAAACTGTGATTTAATCCTTATAGTCCATTAAAAAAGACTTCTGTTGTCTTCTGAAAGCAGTTTATAGAGGAATGGAACAATTTTCCAGCTGTGCTAAATTAAGAGGATGACTGTGATCAGTTGTCTTGTTTTTAGTGGAGAAGAAGAAATTACTGCCTTATCTCACACTAAAGCCTCAGTTAATGCCAATGGGAAAGAACATCCTAATTTTTGAAGAGCGCCAGGCACAGGAGCACATTGCCTGTTGAGGCGGTGGGAACGCTAGTGATTGCAGTTATCTTAAGAATAGGTTAGAGAAATGTTGATGCTTTAAGTGCAGCGAATCGTTCCCAGAGCAGTGTGACAGGATGACTTCTTGAGAAGCCTTTCAGCCTGGTGCCTCTGGGTTTGCATCTTTTATTTTTCGAACAGCCCTGACGTTTGAAGCCCGTGTTAAGGAACAAGTGCTGAAAGGAGGACAGTCTGATGGCCAGCCTGTAATTAAATCTGTAATTAAATCCTGCTCACAAATGTTGCTGTCCATCCCTAAGTTCTTCATGTATTTTTACCTGGAAGATGTCTCTTTCAGTGGTCTGATGACTTTACAAGGTGCAGGCTGGGTCTCTGCAATGAAATCAGTGGGCAGTTTGCTCACTTGTTTCCAGGAAAGGAGGGTTGGTCCTGCTTTTCTAAAGGAGATGTTCAGAATTCCTACTCCCCAAACTACCTGCTTCAGGGAGAAATACTACTGTAGGAGCCTACGGTGTGTCAGAAGTGAGTATTTCTATAAACTGAAAATATTTCCTTGCCTTAGACTTTCTTCATTCAGCAGTCACCCACAGGTCTTTGAGCATTCTGAGTGCTGAGGATGACATGTATATTGTTCACCTTTTGAAGAAGAGAATAACTGGCTTCTGACACTTTGGGTGGTTTGGTTTTGTGGTGGTTTTTTGTTTTTTTTCCCCAGATTTACTCCTTTACTGTACTCATGCTAATTAGCACCAATTACCGTGCTGTAAAAAGGCAGGATGTCAATCAGGTTTTGGTTTATTTTGATGTCTTTTTTTTTAATACACAGATGCGTATGGACTATTTGGTTTGTTCTATGGGAGAATTTAAAAGAAAGGAATGGTTGCAGGAGTCAGAGACTACTGGTATGGTGATCTAGAGCAAATGCATGTCTGGAAGCCAGACTTCAGCAAGGAGAAAGCCAGCCCTCAGCCTTCTCTCTTTTCCGCAGCCTGCGACCTTGCTGTAGAGAAATGTGTGAAACAGGTAAAGCAGTGTGGGTGACCCTGTCCTCCTTCAGCCCTGCTTACAGCCAGGGGAGTGGTTGCTTTATCTGCCAGTGGAATAACAAGCACTAATGGAAATTACAGAAGTTGGGATAAGATAATACCCGTAAAGGCAGGTTATGGTGATCAGCGTTTCTTACCAAGATAAAGCTGAAATGAGTTTTTAATTATTGGGCATTGAACTATATGAAATAAAGCATGCTTAGGCAGACGAGGGGAGCACACGTTTTGCCTATACCTAAAAGGGGGAAACCCGACAGATGCCATGAAGGTGGGGGAGCGAGACAGCAGGGTGTTGAAGGTATCTGCCCTTGGAATTGCAAAACCACCTGGCCTTGCAGGTATGTCGCAGAAATTTAGAAACTGGCTGTGATTCTAGGTTCCACCAGTGCTTTTAATGCTTAAGCAAAGTGCAAACTGCGTAATGCCATGGCTGACGCTGAAACGCGACACTCGACATGGCATGGCTTCCAGTCCTTACGTGGCTGCTGGCTGCCCGAGGGCGGCCTCGGGCGAGCTCAGCCCGACAGGAAATATTTGGGTAACCGGTGAGAGTTCTGCTAGGCATAGAAAGAATGGCAATTAGTTGTATTTAGAGTTCAACGGTCGTAACAACTTTCTGGCACTCTCCCCATTTTACAGTTAGTTGCAGAGAGGGAAAAAGCGGCAGGATGGAGGAGCTGTGATGGGAGGCATCGAATTTTTTCCCCTGTATGCTTGGATCAAACTAACTTTTATTTGTACCTGGAAACCTACATCTGTGAGCTCTCTGCTTGATATAGATTGTGCTTTTTGGGGGCTCTCCTGTTTGAGGCAATCCCAAAAGCTCGCCCCTCCAGTTGGCAGAGCAACAAAGTGTGTGGCCTTTTGGGCAGCTTCTCTTGTCTTCCTGGTAAAAGGATGGACCACAGCAGAACCAGTACTACAACAGTGGGGGGATTAGACTTTAAGGTCTTGATATTTCCTGCTGTTTCACAGACATGGCCAAACTCAGCTTGAAACTGCACTTTGCCATACACTATGCTGGTTTGTTTATTCCTTATTTTTGTTTACTCATCATTTCAAAATAGAGATGAGTTCATGTTTTTCTTCCAAGTACTTGGAGAGATCCTAAGCAACCCAGTAATTCAAGTTAGAAAAGACAAGCTTGTGTTTAAGATGAGGTTTTCTGAAGTGTTTTTTCCCTAAAGTTGCATATTTAAAGAAGTTTTTAACAGTAGAGGTAAAGAACTGATAGCTCTTGGAGTTTTGTCTAGTGACTTAAAAGTGATGTCTTTAGTACTGTTGTGCTGTGATCTTTTAAATACTTGTGGTATTGAGCTTTCTTAATAGTTAAACTTGTGGTTTCCTTAATTCTTCACTTTGGTTGTCTGTAGTTACATGTACATGATCTTTAGTGCTCTTCATTTTAGAAAAGGAGAAGTCTCCCTGTCTTTTGGCTAGTCAGACCATGCCGTGTGGAAGGGCTTCCTTTATGTTTGTGCCAGGCTCTAACCACAAACTCTGAGTCTCAGCCTACCTGTAGCAGTGCAGATGAGTTTACTTTTCTGCTAGATAACAAATCCTGCAAAATTCTAGCTACTGCGTAGCCCATTGGATTAACTGACAGACTTTTAATTTTGGGGCTACCGTATTGAGATCCGCGTGTATTTTCTAAGAGGAAGAAGACTCAGTTAAGCCAGTTGTTTGTGGTTTGTGTACCGCAAACCCAACCATCTGTGCAACCCAGAACCCACCTATCGATGGGGAGGTAGGTGCTGTGGCAGAGCCTGCAGTGTAAAGTCCAGGGATAACAGCACGATAGTGTTTGAGGCTGTACATATATGGGGCTGTTTGAGGATGTTTGTTTGCCTCAGCACAACCTATGCGATGTTGCTCTGCTGCATAACATTATTGAACCATAATACCCAGCAGCTGCTGATGTCTCTTTTTTTTCCCTGAACGATTGTCCAGAAAATCTCTTCCCCTTAAGAAGGGTGCGGGCCATATTGAAGTGGTGCTCTGCTAGAAACAGAAACTGAATTCTCAGGACTCAATAACAAAACCTCTTTCTTGTAAAATGAACTGAGGAAAACAAGACTACTGGGATTTTGGGGGCTTTTCTAAATTTGTTCAAGATGTAAACTTAAGCTTGAAAAAGACCAGCGAACTTCAGAAAGATCTGACCAGGCTGTATGCATAACAGATCCCCTGGCAAAGTCTTACATGTTGAGAAAGCTATTTTAACTGATTGTGTATCTCTTGTCGGGTTAACTAACTGCACCATTCCTGAAGACAGAGCTGAGCATCTTTGGGCAATCAGATGCCCATTTGACACCGCTGTTTCTGAACAAGGTGTAGTTTTTATGTTTATAAGAAAAGCAGCAGAGGTTAGCATCAAAATACTTCCTAATTTGCAGGGATATCATCACTGCAAATCACATGCATCTGTACACATGTGATTACCTATGACATGTGCTATCTATTCATATCTCTGGGGTGTTTCCCACAGTCAACATGCCTGTGACTCGTGTGTGAGACTGGTTTTTATCTGCACAGTAGCATTTTGCGGAGTGGCACTTGTGCGAGTGCAAAAGGGGCAGAAGGCCATGACCTCTCTCGGGTTTTGTCTTCTTGCTTATAGTGATGTGATGCAATTTGGCTGATCCCTGACCCTCTTCTACTGCTCCATACTTCTGTCTTGGGTACATCTTGGCGATGAAATGCCATGTAACCACCCTTATCTTCAGTGGGTTCTCTGTGTTTATGTTAGGTTATTTTTAAACACATTTGCAGGCTGAGAGAGATCAAGTCCTGCTTGATCTGCAGGGGAGCTTGTTTCTGTCGTAGCTGGGCCCAGCAGTGGCAGCGTTGTATCCCAAATAATCTGCTTTATAATTGCTTGTTGGCTTAGACACTGATGAAAAATCCCTCTCCTAGGACCCTAGAGGGTCATTTGGAGCAGCATTATCCCGTGAAGTCTAGAGGCAATAGAAGAGTAAGGAAGAAGAAAACCTTAAAATCAGTGCTAGTCACCCCAGCACTAGTGCTGTTAGCTTTGGCAAATCCTCTCCCAACAATAAAGCCAGCTGCCATTTTGGCATCAAGACAGACAGACTTGGCATCAGCCCTTCTGGCACCAAAAAAACCCTTCGTGGGAGCTGGCACCAACACTGTGAAGCAAGGGTAAGGCCCAAGGGAAATGCCAAGCAGACATGAGATTAAAAATAGTGAGATCTTGTCATTTGGAGAGAAAACAAATAGCACTTCTAAGAGTAGGGCATCTAAGATCTCCATCAAGTTTGTGCTGGTAAGCAGCTTTGGGACAATGCTGTCTCCTATGATGATGTGACCAAAGCACAGTCACAGGCTGTATTTTTGGTACCCACATGGTGCAAGACTCTAAAACTGGATCAGACGCTTACCGTCTTGATTCCACCTTTGGGGGATCCTGTTACTGTCTGCAGGCTCTGCCTGCTTCCCTGTCTGGATCAGGTCGTCTCCTCCTGAGCCGTTACTGAAGGTCCTGTTTGCATACACGGGCATAAGGAGAACAAGATCTGTAGTGCCAGAAAGCAAGGAGCCAGGCTAGTGTCCCTGTACCACCCCGGACACGCGAACCCTCCTGGAGACAGTCTTGTCAAATGTTTAACAGCTGAACTCCCCCCTCCCTCCTGCTTCTCCCCCTCCCAGCAGGCTCAGAGAAAGCTGAGTGGGCTTTCCAGTGACCTCATTACCCACTCCAGACTAAAACTGAAGCCTGACATCGGTGCCCAAAACCTGGGAATGCGAAAGGTGCAGAATTGACCCTGTCTCCACTGAAGCAGTTAGTGTCACTTCTCCGTAGGGCAATTTCAACTTTTTAGTCGCCCTCTGCCTCAGTGGCAAAGGACTTTAAAGCTTTTTAAGACCTCTGGGCTGGAGTGGCAGCCCTGGATATTGGAACAGTGGTCATACAAAATAGATGATGCAGATCGTCTCTGGCATTACAATTACACTGGCTTGGCCACAGCTCCGCTGCTGTGAAGAAAAGCGTGCTGGACCTGTGGCTATCATTTACTCCTCCTTGGGGCAAAAAGCAGTGGGAAACAATATCTCTGAGGGCTGGAAATTTCAAGCTACACTTAGCAAGAACTATTTTGGCCTTAGAGGAGGAGCCTGGACTTTTCATTGCCACCACTCTCCCATCAGCTGGACAGCAGAGTGGGTAGGAGTGGATGTGGCCTCTCGTCTGCTCTGTCAGATGGGTGTTGGAGAGAACTCCTCTTGAGTATCTCCTCCGCGTCCACCCCTTGTCTGCTTCCTGCCCCTTTTTGAATGCCCTTCTTATGATAGCTTCATACAGAAACCAGCTTCAGAGGAGAGGCTGCTTGCTTTACAAAAGTGCAAAGGAAAGGGCTTTACTATTGGTGTTTCTACACCCACATAGGAAGAGTGAAGAGGAGCACAGGCTCCTGCTGAAACACCAGGTGACAGAGTGGGTAGTGGTTTCCTCTGCAGCGCCCGCTCCTTTGGGCTCACGCATGTCTTTCAGGTGGAGGATGTGGTGCGTATTTGCAGCTGTCCACTTGGCCGACAGTTGCTGTTCAGGATTCAGTTGGAGTCAAGATTCGACTGGAATCAAGCATGAGCCGTTGCCATCAGGGCTGTCTGCAACACTGAGCACGTTTTGAAGTGTGCAGTCCCTTCCTCCTTGGTTAACTAGTTACTCGGAGACAGAGACAGGTGACAGCAGTGAGGTTGAAACACACCGTCCCTATTTGCTTATCTTGACTTAGTAAGCTGCAAAAGTTTCTTGCACTTCTAAACCACTGAGCTGACAGAAGCAGTGACAGGCAGCAGGGAGGAGGGACCTGCCCAAGGACAGATTCTAACCACTGCGAGCCCTTGCGCTTCATTGCACATTAAAATTTATTGATCCAGCAGGCTGGTTGCAGCACTGGCTCACCAGCCAGTTGCAATGTGTATGGTGTCTTTTCCTGCAGTTATTCTTTGCTCTCTAAACAATGATTAAGTCTCTTTGGCCCGACAAACATTAAATGGAAGTGACTTCAGTGGCCTTGCTACTGCACACAAATTGGGGGACCCACTTTACCCCGCCACTAAATAATACAGTAGTACTAGATACAGTGGGTCTGAAAGGTTTGTTTTGAACCCTGTGTCCCCTAAGCAATAGGGGGTCCTGTAGGTACTGGGAGACTACCAGACTGACCTGTTCCTGTTTGTCCTCTGGAATTTGTTGATGACATTCTTTGTAGGCAGCACCAATGCTATACATTACATGAACCCGGGGCACCTGCTCCTCATATTGAAAAGTCATCGTGTTCTGGTAGTGGTGTTGTTAGGGTGGGGAAGTGGCCCTTCACTCTTCAGGAATTGACAAGTGGGCAGATTTTGCAGGCAGGTGGCCAGCCAGAAATGGTTTCCAGGCAGATCTAGTGTTGCATCGCTGTTCCAGCATTGGTGATCTCCCAATGTCTCGCGCTGATTTTGCTAGTGAACAAGCCCCCTCAGAACATTTGCTGTCAAAGCAGATAGAGCTTGGTTGTTCCTGGATGTTGTCTTATTCTAGAGAAACAGAAATCTGCTTTTATGTGTTTCCATGTATTTCTTTTCCTTTTTTTCTTTATTCCCAGAGCTGTCTTCAGGATGGGGAAAGACAAAGTCGCCTTCATTCAGGTTGCTTCTTTCACCCTTTATTTGAAAAGGGTGAAATCAGACCTGTGTAGTCTCAGTTGTAGCACCCAAGGCTGTGGGCCGACTAATGAGAATGGATAGCTGATGCTCCAGGGATGCTCCTGTTAACAACATCAAAATAACAGAGTACACAAATGGAAGAGTCATTAGATAAAATTGTTCCAACTTTATGGTCAACCTGTATATATATAGCTGCAGAACCATGGTATCAAAGTTTAACTGAGGGGATATTACACACCACACACATTTACTGTTCAAAACCTCTCCCTGCCTAGGACTCTAATAATGGAGCAACTGTGAGTAGCCTTGCAATTCAAACCTGACAGATTTGAACTGTGCAACTTCAATTTCTGTTCCAATTGTGTTGTCATAACTGGATCATCTGAAGGTCAAGCTGTCTCCTCAGGGGTATCAAAATGGATATTATATCTTGCTGGGTTACTAAACCTGCTTGCAAGCATCTCCCATCAAGCATGGAAAGCAACTCTAAAACAGTCCGAACAACTTCTGTCATCCTCAGTTGCATGTTAATATCTGAGGTTATAAGGCACAGTGTGTGTTGGGCTTGTGAAGGTGTCAAGCAGCATCCTTTGCTTTAACGTCATGTTTGGAGCAGATGGCATGTTCAGGAGAGCAGTACTACAGACTGATAAAGCCTAGAGGTCTTTATTCCCTATTTTTCAAAAGAAACTTGCTCACCATTATCCTGTAGTGCAGTCCACACTGACGTGCCAAAACAGGATGGTTGGTGGCTGCCTAAACAAGCAAATTTTCAAAATAATGTAGATCCCATAATCTGTCCTGACATTAGCCCTGATTTTTCAGAGCCCTCAAGAGATTCACTTGCAGGGAAACTGTAAAAACTTGTGTTTGCTCTGTTGGCTCTATCTTGGATAGACACACTCCTGTGTCATAGATGGGTGGCCTTTTCAGATGTTACACTCCAGGTTCGTAGAAAGGAAGTGAAACCCATGCTGAGCTTGCCTTAGAGCTGCTCTTGCTTTCATTAAAATAATTATTTCAGCTCTGGTTGCCCCCAAGTGAAGAGCAATAGAAAATTAGAAGGGTTTTGGAAATGGGCAATGAGCAGCTGAAGGCTTTCGGAAAAGATTTTACATTAAGAGGATGGGGAAGATTGATATCTTTTATAAGAAGATAGCTAACAGGTACAGAGTAATGAATGGGTGAGAAAATGGATGGGGACTTCTGTTTCCACCTGCTAATAATATGAAAGTCAGATTAGAAGGTGGTGAATTCACTCCTGGTGAAAGGAACTATTTGTTCACAACCACTGTCTATGCAACTTGTCACCACAAGACAAAGCATCGGGGCAAGTACTTGATGAACTTAAAAAAAAAGAGGAGGGGGTAGAATGATATCCGTTGGAATATCCCCCCCCCCCGGGCCTTTTCCATAGGGACCTG
>Ga0065711_1002524_pt1 | contig 33264 bp, 15 predicted proteins | sample Hoacrofraction12_FD_59098 | JGI IMG/M metagenome (GOLD analysis project Ga0065711, IMG submission 59098) | Hoatzin crop microbial communities from Cojedes, Venezuela - Epithelial fraction 12 v2 (version 2) | ecosystem: Host-associated > Birds > Digestive system > Esophagus > Crop | place...
TCCCTCTGAGGGTGACGGAGCCCTGGAACAGGCTGCCCAGGGAGGTTGTGGAGTCTCCTTCTCTGGAGATATTCAAGACCCGCCTGGACAGGGTCCTGTGCAGCCTGCTGCAGGTGACCCTGCTTTGGCAGGAGGGTTGGAGTAGATGACCCACAGAGGTCCCTTCCAACCCCTACTATTCTGTGATTCTGTGATTCTGTGAGTGACTGGCACTGTGCTGCACTAGCAGTCAGCTGACAAGTTTATTAAATATGCATAAATCCTTTGGTATAACGGAAGAAGAGTCTCAGTAAGAAAACATTGTCATACGATCAATGTGTCGTGCTTTGAAAATTAATCCCTCTGCTGCTTTGCTCCAGCTTTGCGCCTGTATTTGTACTGCAGGAGGCTATTATCTTCTGAATGCAAAACTATTGGCATTCTATCATAATTAAAGGTCTTTTTTTTCGGTGAAGGCAATACTTTAGGCTAGTAAGTAATGAAGTTTATGTCTTCCTCAACTTATTCACACAAGTGGTTGCATTTACTTGGCTATGACCATTCTGATAAGTAGGATGAGTAAGGGATTTGGCCAAAACAGAGAGATTATTTAAACACCTAAACCAGTTCCAGTCCTGGCAGTTCTGTTACACAGTAACTGCAAATTAAAATTCTGTTCTCTTATTAAACTTGTGCTAAAATCAGTGATGTTGTATGAGAACAGAATTTGGTCCTGCATAGTTTGTGCACTCTCCATCCCAAAAGACTATATTGCACATTTTAGATGGAAAAATGCTCATATTCTTATCTTTGGTATAGTGGAGACCTTTCCAATTAGAAGATCAAAGTTACATCCTTTGAGGTAACACTTACTATATGAGAGATGCTAATACTTTCTGTACTGGTGTTAACATTTTTATGATATTACTAAGTTGAGTTTTTCTATCAAAAACTATGAGATCTAGTTAATTTGTTAGAAGAGTCTCACATGACCCCTCTTACATTTTGGAAACCAGGAAATTAGAACTTAAAAAGTTAAAAATAATCCTAGAATATATATGTACATGTAAGATGTATCCTTTTCTTTTTCCCCAGAACACAGATTAACGTAAAAGAAGTAGCTCTTTTTTTTTTAATTCTACAATTCTATAAAATCAGAGTAACTATTATAGAGTACACTGTAAACCTCATGAGCTATTACAAACAAGCTAACAATTCTTCCTTCCAATTCTGACCTAAACCAATTGATGTTTTTTGTTTTAAAGGATAGCTGATAACTTCTATTTGTGTCAAGGATGCACTGTACCCCGTTGGCTACTATACGAATTGTACATGGAAACCTGCAGTCCAGATTCCAAGTATAAAGTAAATTCAGCCACCTTTGGAAAGGTACAGAGTAGATAGGCTATAGAGGATAAGAAGCAGAGATATCTAAACAGAAAATTTGATGATTAAGTATACAGGTTGTATATCAAAAGAGATTAAATAATAGAGAAGAATGAATATGTAACGTATTACAGTTTTGTCTTTTCTGGTATGTTTCTGATAAGCCCTCATGTAGATACTGTTATACCACAAAAAAAGAGTATGCTTTGTGGTGCAGTTTATTTTCTTCAGGGAACTGGCGTATGTTATACTAGCAAAGATTTCTTTTGCCAACAGATTTTAGAAAGCTTTACCAGGGTAAACAATGCAAGGTTAATAAAGTCATCCTGAGGAGTTGAGTATTCTGTCCTTAAAAGATCCCTTTGATTGCTACATAATTTTATACTTTCCTTTTTAAATATACTTACCGAGATTTTGCTCCAAACACACACACAAAAAGTTGTTATAGAATCATCCAAATTAAACAAATGTAGGTGTAAAACCCAATCTCCTTCAAATAGTTTCACTTTTCTAATACATTGATACAACCCACAAAGCAATTACCACTTAGAAATCCCAATTGCAACAAACACTCAAAGCTCTTCAACTTTATTTAACAAATTAACAAAGATAGAATGCCTTGTGATTATTTGTTGCTCAAGACTTTTTGTTCAGAATGTCCTATTTTTGCCACTAATATTATTCTATTAATGCCCATGGTAGGAGCTAATAAGCATTGTTTTAACACAAAACCAAAATAATTTAAGTAAAAGTTGTGTTTGAAATAAATTTCATTTGTGCAGATCACCTCATTTGACGAATCATTTATCTCAATTCAGTTGAATCTAATTTTTCTAACTGGATAAGTTCAATCACTCTTACTTAAAATCAAGATTTGAGTGAGTGATCCAGCATGATTTGTTACCATAGCTTAATGGATCATCACCCATCAGCCATGCCCGTGGGTAGAATTTGCCTGGCTCAGGGTAGACATCCGCCATGAAGCTAGTCAGCTTAAAATCCCTTGATAGTTAATGGAGAGAAATAAGCAGTTACATATGATTCCTCTCACCCTAAACGAGTCATCTCAGGCAGCTCAGATGACACGTGCTTTGGAACTGCTTGTTTTTCTCCATTGACTACGGAGTCTGCAGTGACCAGCCTAGACATCTCTACCTTGTCGCCACATAGGTAAAATTAATCCTATCCTGTCTGTACACTTTCAGGTGCTCCAGCATGATCGAGTTACCACTTGTAATCTAAGCCCTCCTGTGGTTGAAGTTAACGCATTTTACTCTTAGGTTGGGACAGGCATGGGTGAAGCATGGGTCTGGTCACGCAGAAGAGCTTAGCTGATGAGCCACAGCCGCTATAGGTTGGTGCTTGCAATGGTTTGCTCACAGCCTTAACTGACCCCGCGCGTTGCGGTGCAAGATAACACATCCCAAGTGAGCAAGCTGGGGTGCAGCTCCCCAGTGGCTTGAAATGGTCTGGCCTTCTGCAGCAAGAGGCTGAGGAGGTCAGGAACTGCAGCGACCCTGATTTAAACTAAACGTGCACATAGAGTCAGTTACCACGGCCTAGCTAATGTGCTGGGCTATTAATAATTCATCAAGCTGTAGTAACCCGAGTGCATTACACGCGCGCGGACTGCAAGGACTTTTGCAGTCAAGCCCCGTGTGAGTCCAAGTGAGGTGAATTAAGACACCACTAATCTCATCTGCCCTATCCCTCTGCTCAAACACACCGCTGTCTCTGTAGAAGAGGTAGTGGGAAGAAAGACGTGTCCACCACAGAAGCCCCAGTTTCATAGGCTTTTTTTTTAGGAAAATGGGATTACGCTAACATACCAGCCTGAGCAAGGGAGCAGCTGGGTAGGTGCACACAGAAATGTGCAAAGTACAGGACCACTCCAACACGGTTACAACTGGAGGTGCACGTTAGTGCGAGTTGGGGAAATTCATCCTTTCGCAGGCCTTTGGACCCACAAAGTGCACTTGGGGCAAAGTCCAAGCTTTTCACCGCAAAGTGCAGGCTCCCCTCACTCCTCACTGAGATTGAGGACTCGATTCTCTGTTCCTGTTGCATAGGGAATGCTGCTCCAGCTGCCCTGCGTTAGGCTCTGTCTTCACGGGACAGCTCATGCAGAATAACCACAGTGAAGCGGAGTATTACCCTGACAGTGTCTTACTACTCTGTAGGGCCTAACCTTGACAGATGCTGTGTGACCTCAGTTCGCGTTTACCAGCTCGGTGGTCAACAGGCTGCTTTGCAGCTGGATGATTCAGGTGCTTTTAAAACAGAGAAGTCAGGCCCTATCCTGCAAGTACTCCTTGCAAGAGTGAGTGAGCAGGCAGAGTCCCCTGTGTGAGTAAGTCCTGCTCAAATGAGTAAGGCTTGCAGGACTGGCGGAGTGCTGGAGAATCACGGCGCCTTGGAGTTCCCCTAGATGATCTACCCTGCCTGACTGTGGGTGGTCTCCTGGTGTGTGCGCTGACTGTGTTTCGGTGCAAGGTAGAACAGACTAGTCTAAAAAAATTCCTACCTGAGGGAGGTAATCTCTTAAATTACTTATCTTTCAATCCGCAAGAGCCTGATTGAGTTCAGTTCAATAGTTACAATTTGAGAGGTATGTAAGAACAGGTATTAGCTTGCAAATGATGGAAAGCAAAAGAAGTGATTAAGGAGAAAAAAATGTAGCAGATAGGCTTTTGTGTTTTAAAATGAATTTGCCAAGTATCTCTAATTTTCTGTTTGTTTTTTTAGCTTATTAGGTTAGTTTTCCCGGGTCTGGGGACAAGAAGGCTGGGCACAAGAGGGAGTGCCAGGTATTGGTTTTGCTTCCTTTATTTAAAAATTTTATTTATAACTATTCTAATAAAATTTCTAAATGACAGAATGTTCAGCTCCAGCACTGTAACATAGCAGCTGAGTGGTTGGTTGCAAGCCTGTAACACATTGCAAGATCCCGAGTGATTCGTGATGTCACCAAGTACATCAAAACAGAGTTAATTCCATGAAAGTCACCACATCAGAGCTGCTTTGGTAGGGCATGAATTTCAGATCAGACTGGTTTTTTGAAAAATTAGTGTTCCAATTTGTACTGGCTATTGCAGCACAGCTAGCACGAGGCATCTGCCAGACATCACAACCTTACTCAGAGCTCTTGAGACAACGGGTCAGGAAAGCCTGGCTCCGGGATGCACGGGGGTGGCAGCTGTGATTAATGTCTGCGTTGGGCTTGTCATCCTTGCACATACCTGTGGAGTAACCCAGCATGTACCGTTGGTCAATGGAAATGTTGTAAACAGTTTCAAACCATTTAACTCAGACCACCTCAAATCATCCTCTTCCATTCCTTTCTTTTCCCTTCCCTCTTTTCTTCCAGAGCACAGAGAGTTCAATACTCTTTCATTGATTCAACATCCAAACTTATAATCACATTCTGAACGTCCAGACTGGAAAAAGGGATGCTTTAAGGGCACTGAGACACAGTAATTTTACAAGCATTTTGAGTAGCTGTCAAGTACTGGCTTTGAGAACAACATGCCTTTACTTGATCCGCGACTTTTCTCGACTAGTCTGGACTTGCTATCAGCTTGATCCAGCGAGATCCTTTACTTTGGGAGTGCCTTACTGCACACACTCCCAGGCTTCTCCTCATAGCTGGCAGGATTTGGGATGGTGCGTGATAGCCCCCAGCCCCCATGCTCTCTCTTCCTACCAGCAGAACGTTACCTTCTGCTGACTGCTGGTGGCCCGAAACCAGTGCGCGTCTCCCCTGGCTTCCCAGTGACCCAGCCTGGAAGGAGCCAGCTGGCAGCAGCTGAGCAGCAGGGATGGGAACCCTGCTGCTGACAGAGGTCTGGATAAACCTCAGAGAAGTTCTGGCACTTTTTTTGGGTTTTAGTTCACTGTGACCACTGGTGGGCCATCCAGTCCCTAAGCTATTGTGAATGGCTGCAGAAGGACTACACTAAATCCTTCAACTTCCATGGGGATGCAGGGACCTCTGTCAGCTGAGATTCCGGTCCCTGACTTCTCTGGCTGCCTTGTACAAGTATGTTGCACTCCATTCACTGGCTTAAGTTATTTCTTTTAGAAGCAGGTATCATTCAAGGGCAGAAATTTTTAAAAAGAGTTTGTAAAGAGTTTGTGCAGTTATCTTCTGTTGGGAAAAATAAATTTTCAACAGAATTTAAAAAAAACAAATGTAGCTTCTTTTACTTAGTCTTTTCTTGCTTAAACAGGGTGATCATCTGCTTTCAAAGAGGAATATGAATTATTTACTGACTTGTTGAAAATCATATACTTGTGAGTTTTTTTTTATTTTCTAGGTATCATTATGATGGAATATCTATCAAGAAGGACTCATCCTTTTATGCACGTTATTGCTCTCTTCTGTCTGAAAAAAGTTGTCACAGGTTTGTTTTTTAAAAGTTTTAATCATAAAATGTCACATGACAGTCTATATATTGTCTGTACACAAAAGTCTGTAAGTCATCTGTTGAACATTGACAACAGTATTATATTTTTCTTATTATTGTACACACTGTAAAAGTGCTGTGCCATTCAGTGCTGTGCCCTGATGGAGAAGCTCCATTTTGAAAATGTGCCTTACCTAATCGGACTTCCTTGAACTGGACATTTTAGCCACGTAGATCTCCAGAGCAGGAACCCATGCCAAACCTAAAAGAAGAGCTTATTGTATTGAGACTCTAAATGGGAGCTCAAATAAATATATTGACAATTGCTTCAAGACATTGTAGCACCTTCCTTATTAAACAGTAGGCTGAAGACACATGTATTAAAGTAGAGATGACCACGCTGTTTTTAAAAGTGCGACACGTGATCACATTATCTGTGGTTTTTTACTACTTGAAGCGATGAGGCATATAACTTTGAAAATACTTCCTTCGCTTCATTTTAAAATTTCAGATTTGAAAATCACCTCTTGTAAGGGAACACCAAAGAAAAAATGTGTAAGATGAGTATAAATTGATTGCAAAAAATTAGAAGTCTGAAAAAAAATGATGAATGTAAGATACTTTGGCAGACTAAACCGTAGACAGGAGCACGTTCCAGTGGTAGGCAGGTGAGGAAATGTGCTCATAGTTAAGCTTGTGGTTGAGATAAACAAACCACAGGCTTCCCCAGGAAAAAAGGAAGGTAAATGCTGCTGCCCCTTAGCAGTTTTACACTCCTTTTAAATGCACAGGAGAAGAAAGATAGGTGCAGCCAATGGCTTGGACTTTGGGGACCAGGCTCGTATCCTCACTCGCTTACAGACTTGTACATAACTTTAGCATGTATATGGATAAATTCTGTACTTTATTTTCCATTCTTTAAAATGGAGACATAGCATTTCTCTCTAGCATGAATGTTAGAGGGATACAAATCAGCCTGTTAAGCACCCAGATATTCTGGTGACGACAAAAGCTGTTCCAGTGTCTGTGATATTTTACGTGATAGTTACTTAATTGAATGCATGCTCTGTGAGAGAATGGAAAAATTACACCCATAGGTTTGTTGCCTCCCTCCACGAGTTTCAGAGCAGAGTAATGTTGCAGAAGTCCATAGACTGATGACGGTAAAGAATGGGACAAGGCAGAGGATCAGGTTCTGCAGATGATCAAGTGGCAATCGGTTGTTGTGAGACCAAACAAATTATTCATAGGCAACTTGAAGTTCGTTTCACTTAAGACCTTTACTGAAGTGATATTCCTCGCTACCCGTGCACCTAGTATAAGCAGAACAGGCCTAAGATTTGACATCCGTAATGAGGAAGGGTCTTGGCCACCATTCAAAGAACATTGCAGGTCTCTGGATGAGTCTCTGCTTGTCTGTCTTCTTCGGGAAAGGAAAGGTGCTTCCCCGCAGCACCACTTGAAAACAGCAACCTCGCTGGGCGTAGTAGGAGAGCTGCTAGTTCTGGTGGTAGAACAGATGAGAGAGAGGACAGAAAAATTTGAATTGCTGCTCTTTTTCCTCCCAGCATAGAAACATGCTGAAAAATTACAAAAAGTAGGAGGAACCAAAGAAGTGATGTTGGCTAAGTCCAGGCCGGCTGCAGAAACACGGCCTTAGACACTGCTGGGAGCCAGAATCATTACGTATGCCAGCACAGCTTGTGTCCTTGGCCCCCCTCACGGAAACAAGCCATGGTGTCCCTGACCGGGTGGGGAACACGCTACAGCCCATGCTTAACTGCAGGGGAGATGCTGCGCTGACTGCAGGCCTCTCTCTCCTTCTCCACCAGCTGCCAGAGGTGCCTGCCCAGACACCTACTCCTGAAAACCTGTGTTTCACTCGGTTAAACTGAGGAAAAGGAGGCTAACATAACAAGCCATCTAGCAATCTTGATATAGTTTCTTGGGATAACTTTTCAGATTTGAAAAAAAATCAAAATATAAAGATCATAGTCAGACAAAGATCATCTTTCGATTTGTGACAGAAAAGTCTCTTAACTACAGAATTACCTTGGCTGATGCTTCCTTCGTTGAAGGTAGTTATAAGAAGTCACTAAGCTGATGTGTGAAACCAGACAGCTGAAATTAGAACAGCTTCCACTCTAAATGCAGCTGCACGTCCCTGTCCTGGAGCCAACGTGCACACCCGCAACACCCGGGCAGCCGGCTGGCACAATTACTTCCTAGTGTCTGATAAAGGACAGCAGAAAAAAATAGAGAGAGAGCAGTAAGAAAGCACAGAACACTGTCAGAGAAGCATGAGTAGCACAGCTCCGAAAAAAATAATTAGCCCACATACAAAATAAGCAGCAGCTTCAACCAAATAAGGGAGTTTGTCTCCATTTGTGTTGAGAGTTTTGTACATTCTTTGCAAATAAATAGGAACACATCAACAACACATCGTCTTTACTGTCCCCTCAGCAGAGCTGAGTACTTCTTGAAATCATAATCAATTTTTCATGATACAAAGACGTTGATAAAACCAGCAATGGCAAATTCTAGATCTTTTTTTTTAATTAGAAAATTGAAATGTAGAAAAAGAATGATGAAAACATGAAGACTTTTCTACCTGCAAGAACAAACGTTGTTCTTGCAGAGGTAATCTTATAATTGCAGCAGGGGTATTTGACCCATAACATCTTGATTTTTGAGAGTGTGTTGTTGTGGAAACTTCCAAATTACAGCAAAGAAGATTTTTCATATACCGTCACAGTGCAGTCCAGATGCTGGTCTGTGGACCAGACCTAGCTAATGGGATATACTTCTCTGACTTGTTGCCATTTCCCTCTGGCAGAGGCAGGGGATGTCTGAGTAGAGAACGTGTCCCACGTAACTGTGGCTCCCTCCTATGCCTGAATAGAGTCCAACAAGCAGATGCTTTTTCTGCTGCTCCTACCTGAGGGGGAGGTAAAGTTGGGAGCCCGGTCAAGAGACCAAGGCATCCACCCAGCCTGCGGGTTAGTGAAGAAAAGGGTGGTTTCAAAACTATGATACACTCTCTCTAATTACTGGAAAGAATATTTCTTGACCATATTGAGATAGCTGGCAACTGGCATGGTGTTGGTAGCGCGGAACTAGGCCTGTGAAGGGTCTGGCAGGTTGGGAGCGTTGCTTCTTGGTGTTGTAGAAATTGCAATATCATTATAATGGTTTGCCTTTGACTACAAAGAAGGCATTTGCCTTTCGATAGTTAGCGGGGCCTTGGAAGTATCAGTTGACTGGGTTGGAACATGTTCACACGAGGAGTGATAAGGATGCCCTTTTACAACAACTGTGGGTGGGTTAATTCAGAAATCTGGGATTTTTTTGAAGATAAGTGTATCACAGCTCTGATGATAATGTTATGAAAATAATGTAAATAAACACAACTGTACCCAATGAGGTCTCCAAATATATTACAGGTCTCCAAATATATTACAGAGATTTAAGGAAATCTGGGATTTTACTGATTTGCATTACTGATTTGTGCCCTCTAGGAATGGGAGCTTTGAGGATGGGCTGTCCCTAAGACGGTACTTGCTCTAGCAGATCAAGGAGGCTTGGAGTACGGCAGTGTTAAAAAATGACAGTGAATTTTGGCTTCATAAGAGTTACTTTATGATTAATAGGGAAGGTTTGGGCTTCTGACTTCCTAGTGAAGCAAACCCATGATTTTTTAATAAAAAAAAATCTGATATGATTCTAGCAAATTAGCTTTTCTAATCTCAGTGTAATCTGACAGTCAACAGCACGCACATTCACCACCTTCCCTCCTTTCATTTTTCCTTTGCCCTTCCCGTTCACCTCCTCCATTAGTCTTTTTATCACCCCTACTTATTGTATTTCCCATTTTAGCTCTAGTTCCCACCCCATAGCATCATCCAAACTCTTCAAGAGACACAGTGAAACTCTTTGTGATTTTGCTGTCACTCGTTTTCCCCTTCTCCCACTCACCTCATTTTGTGTCTCCTGTCTTTGCCCAGGGATCGCTCCCCCGGGGAAGTGAGCAGCTCTGCCTCGCAGCCAAGCACCTCTGCAGGCACCAGGTGAGCCCAAACCCACTTTGCTAACAGCGGGAGCACGTAGATGTTAGCTTTCTGTAGATATTCACACTTAGTTGTCACCGAGCTCCTGGCTGGCTGCTGGGGCGCAGGAGAACCCACGCAGCACCCCTTCTCCCACCTCACCATCCCTGCGCTTGGGGGAGCCGGGAGCCAGCCCACTGGAGGAGAGAGATGCTGGTACATGTTGCTATAGCAGCAGCAGCAGAAGATACAGCTGGCCGCCTTCTCGGGGAGAGCAGGGGCTGGAAAATATTCATTAATTTTGTTTCACAGGCTTTAGAAATCTGCAGGAAGGACCCATTTGAAAGAAGCATTATGAAACATGTCTGCTTACACATTCTTCCCTCTTTCCAGCCACCAACTCTAAAATGTCTAGGAGGAAGCGTTACCCGTACCCAACACGAATTTCGTGCCCTGCCTTGGGCAGCCAGTTTGGTTGCTTTGCTGGAGCATCACCTTCACGGCAGAGAGTAGTGCAGAGGGAAAGGCCATTTTTCAGGTGGCAAGGGTCAGTCCTGCGGACAGCAGAGAAGCACAAGGAGGCATTTTCAGCAGCTTGAATCTCCAAGCAGAGAAGCTGCTATGTTTTGTCCTCCATCCCTTCAGGACGTATGCTGGTAACCTGGTTTATAATTCAGCACAGCAGTGAAACCCAGCAGCCAGGATCTGATTAGACAGCCTGAGTGTTGGCAGTCACCAGTGGAAGCACATTTTCTACAAAGCCCCTGCCTGTCACCCTTCAAAATAGCCGAGTCCTAAAGGACCCTGGAGTTTGAAATGCCTTCACAGACAGCAAGCAGGTGTCAGCAGCAGATGGGGGCTTCACTGGAGGAATCCAACTCTCACAGCACGTCCCTTTCCCTAGCAACATTGCCTCTCCCTCCTGTAAGATTAGCCTCGGCAAAAAAGGCAGGGAGAGAGGTAGGAGATGGTAAAGCAAGAAAGCAGCCTATTGTGCCTGCATCCCTGGCTTTTCAGCCAAGAGCCAGTTGTCAAGCCTTTACAAGTCCAGGTCGATTCTGACCATGTGGAACAACGCGGCAGGCTGGCAAAGTAAATGGGGGACAACTGGAAAAAATAAAAGCCGTTTAAACTGACACAGAGTGCAGAAAACAGAATTACAGTGAAATCAAAGCACAAGGATGATTACACTTTCATTATTTGCATGTTTATAATTATCATTATTATTCCAAATGAATTGCAACTACAAATAGAAACCCAAGATTCTGCAAGAAGTTGGAAGACGCTGCACTGTTAAATGTTTAATACCTTGCTGTCTTTATAATGAATGGTTCAGTTTTATCTCAAAATTAAGAAATTGGTCTTCAGACTCCTTAGAAAATCATGAGGGTGCTGAATGACAGGAAAGAGAGTGGGGTTTGTTACCCAAGCACAATACTCCAGCTTAGTGCGCTCTATCCAGTTTGAGCTCATTTTCTTACTCGAAATGGAATATATTGGTGGGCTTTTTAAAGGGTTATTCTGTTGTATATTTTACCACAGTGGAAACGCCTGCACTTCTGGAGATGCAGCTGATTACAAGAGCAATAGCCAGAAAAAAAGAACAGTGAGTTTTGGATACATTAGGCTTATAACAAAATGTCTATCTGCGTGTTTAATTAGAATTGCTATACAATATGCTTTGTTGAAATACAGTTAACCCATCATATTCTTTGAAATAATATGTCTGTGTAATCCCAATAAATACTTACTTCCCCCACTCCTATTTCACTGGTAGCTAAATATTTTTGTTGTCTTCACGTTGGCTCAAGCAATTTTATCTGTGCTGAGAGCAGAAATTGTGGCTGACAGCCCAGGTTTTGAATATTAGGGGAGTTAGTGGGGCGCAGCCTTCCTTGCCTGAGGCCCACAGTAACAGACCCTCATGCTGCTGAGCCAGCGTCTTTTCAACGCGCTCAGTGTTTATTTGCACTGTAAGTATTTGGGGAATGATTACGTAAAAAGAGCACAGCCCGTGCTCTCCGAAAAGGGCAGATGCGAGGCTGACCTGTGGCCATTCTCTCAAAAGCATGCCGTCACAGGGTGGCTTGGCACTGGGCTTGCTGGAAGGCAGCCAGCAGAGCAGGAGTAACAAAATTCTGTGGGCCAAAGTAAGGGGAAAAAAGGAGAGACTGGATGTCTGTCTTATTTGTACAGAGTGCTCAGGTGCGGTAATAAGCGCTCTGAAGTGGATGTAATGACAGGTGATGAGAGATGTGCTGTCACCCCGACAGCAGAGCCAACTATCTGCAACTTTATTTAGAAGGTTACAATTGTGACGTGAGTGCTATAGAAAATATACGTGGAAGATATGAATAGCATTCAGTATTCACTGGTTTTGAAAAGAAATTCATGTACTGTTTAGGATTTAAAAATTTAGTCAGCCATACTTGTTTCTTTCATCCACTCCTACTTCCTAAAAAAAAGGACAAGCATTTCTCTGAAGAAACACGTTGCATTACAAAATCACGTTATATAATTTCAAGAAAGTACTTAATATCTTTAACAGAACTGACAGGATAATTGTGATCTTTTTTTTTCTTATTCAAAATAAATTCTGATGCGTTGAGAGCAAGAATTTGCACTGTTCTCCATCTGTCATTTATCTGAAGACCGAACAAGAGAGGTTTCAGTACCCTTGGCCTGAATTCAGCAGATTCTATCTTTGGGAGCAAGAGCTAAGGAAGAATTACCCCTCTGAAATGGTACGTCAAGTATTCAGTCATCAAGCGAGTCAGCTCTTTGCCTGTGAGATCTTTCTGTACCCTCTTTTTGGTCACAGGTTGTACTGCTTGCCAGCGAGTACTACAGCCATTGTCAAGATATGCTACATATGGTGAGAAAGAGCGAGCTTGACAAGGTATGCCTCTGCCTTAACAACGCTCATCTTGATGACAGCAAACAACTCTAAGGATAAAATTGTTTCTGTGTAGCTTATTTACTTGATGGTTTGATCTAAGGTAGATGATCATCTATAGACAAAGGAGCATCCAGTCAAATTATTTGAGAATTCTTAATTAACACAACATGCTCCAAGAATCTGAGTGTGTAGGTGTACCCTGAACACTCCTGGCACATCAACAGGTCTGAGCCCAGCACAAACCACAAGGCTATGGACATATATCTTTCATTATATCCACATATCCATGGCACTATTCTTTGTTTCTCTCCTCGTTCTTAAACTGCCTTGAGAGGTTCAGTTTGTTGCCCCAGGACGCTTCCTCTTACGCTGGAGCCCACCAGGATGGGGCCAGGCAAAGAGCCCAGCTCTACGGTCATTCTTTTGCTTCTGTGCTGATGTGTGTTTTTTTACTGAATTACTCTTTACATTTCACAAGTGTAAAACTAGTAAAAATTCATAAAGGACTTTATGCAACAGGTGGAAGGCTGTATCGTGTCATTCTGGAGGTCCCTGCAGCATGAAAAAATAGCACTCATGTCCTTGCCAGATGTATGCCAGCTGTTCAAGAGCTATGATAGGCAGCTATTCAAGGTACTGTAGACACACTTGTTTGTTGTAATGACGTTACTGTGTGTTTTCGTCTTTTTGGTAGTTCTGCCTGAGGAGAAGGGCCAGCTGTTTCTTGTGTGCTGTACAATGGGGTCTTCATTTGTACCTCAAGGCTGTTCTTTGGCTTCTTCTGAGACAGCACAGTATGGATTTTGAAAGGAGCCAGTGGAATTTGAGATAACTTCCATTTTGCTGCTATATATTCTTTTGAAAGTCCTTGATATTGATGGATTATGCTGTTCTAAATGTGGTCTGTGGTTCTGGCATGAGGTTATGTGACTGAAATTTTGACTGATAGCTGTTTTCCAAATTATGAGAGTTTTTTTTCCTTTGAGAACACTACCACATTTCTCAGTGACATTCCACATAGAAATATGCAGTTTTCTGATCAAAATATCTTCCTTCTTATTTACAGCAGGTCGTTAAGTAGTGTCTAGTAATTTATTCAGGAAACAACATTTACTGTTAGGATCTTTTTCTTCTGCTAATAAATGTAGCTTAGCTATTGCTTAACTGGAAGAAAAAAATGGGCTTCTTTACGTTTACAACTAAACTAACTTTGTTTTGTGCTGCTATACATACCTGTAGTACACCAATCATGTGCAGGTCCATGAATTTGTGTTCTAGGAAATGGAGAATATCCTACTTCATGATTTTCTGGAGGAGGTGCCTGTGCAACACATGAGGTCAATCATATTGTTCAGTAAAAATGTTAAATTTTGGCTGCTTAATGCTTTGCAAGAGTTTCCATTACTGCTCCAAACATCCAAATCTAAAGGTATGCTTGAGTAATATAGAGATTTTCATAAAGTAATCTTTGCTTAAACTGTAGAGAAGGCTGTGTTACAAGACTCTTAGAGAAACAATTTTAAAAACATTTTTAGCTGATGCAGCTTTGATAGTAGTGAAGACTAGATTTAGTTGGTATACAGTTAAAAATAAATAATCTTAGATAATGTGTGAGAACAAATTTAAGCCAAAGTTGTTCCCAGTTCATGGTAAATTAATGTGTACTCAAATCTTTTTAAAGATCTGTCTCTTGCCATGATCACTTTGGTTGTGTAGATGACTTAATAATATGTAGTCTGCCCTCTGAAACTTAGGTATTGTTCTGTCCCTTCACCTTGGAAATGATTTCCTGCAGATAAATTAATTAATGGCTATAGAGCAGTTCAATATAAATGGAAAAAATTCCATAGTCCCACAGGAAAGCTATGACTCTGTCATTAGAGGAGCATTTGAAAATTTGAAAATATCTGTACTGTATAAAGGTGTGTGTATATGTGTTGTTTGTAAATACGTACATACATACATACATATATTTATACATGATGCTGAAGATTCTGACTAAAACGTAATGTTGCTCCGTTGCTCGAGTGAAGGCCAACTCCTCAGTAGCAAAGCAGGGCTCTTGTGTAGACAAAAGATTGTATTAGCATTCATATGCTCAAGGAAGACTTAATTTTGGCATTTCTTACATTTGAATGTTTGACAGCAAACTTAGTAGTGTGTTTTTAACATGCGTGTGCATGGAAATAGATGTAATTAATCAGCTGTGACCCTTTGTATATACATCCTGGTCTTCTGGTTTGTACAAACTTCAGAGAAACAGGAATTTTCACTTGAAAACCACTGCCTGTCTACAGAAGTTTGTAAGTTGCTTTACACTCAATTTTCCTGCAACTAAGAATCAGTTATTTTATATTTTATTCTTAAACAGGATATTCTCAGACCACACTTTTTATAATTACAACACATTATAAACAGGAGAAAATAGAACCAAAGAAACCAACTCCTATTAACAGTGCTGTAGAATTAAGATGCATAAAGGTGGAAGTGTAAACCCTCTAAACAGCATATTGGAGGTTTTGAATTAACATTGTTTTCATTCACCTTAAACCATACGTGTAAAAGAGTATTAGTCTTGATTAAGAAGCATTTAATGTAAAAAACTATTGAAAGTATTTTTCCTGTGTGTCCTGGGTTAACAGATTTGCAGTGAAGGAAGAGCGCTGACCTGGGCAGCTTCTGCCTGCAAGATTTAAGCTGTGAGGGTCCCCAGCTCAACCCAGTCCACAGTGCTGGCTCAGTGACCCCGCTGTGCCCCTCGTTAGCCTCCGTAACACCCCTAGGGATCTACTTTCCAAATTAAAAGATCTGTCTTCATTAATGTCTTTTAGACTGTAAATACTAATTATATGAAACATCTGCCTCTTCTTCCTTAACAGAAGTTACATTGTTTATAAAAAGACTTGGGAGAAAGACAGACCTTTCTAACATGGCCAAGGTATGTTACAGAATCCATGAAACCAAAAAGCTGGGCATTTCATTCACTCAAGCAGCCCATCTGCACTTTGGACAATTTATGAGATGCTCCATTGTAGGACAACAGCAGCAGCACAGCTGTTCTTATCTGTATACTGACCATGGTCCAAATAATTCTCACCCTCCTACCCATCTCTTCCCACACCGTAAGTATGCTGAGGGGGCCTTCTCCCTCTGGATCCCATGAAAGCCTCTGAGAGATGGTCAATGGTCCCCCATGGAGAGGAGAACACAGCAGCTGGAAGGATCAGATGACAGTTTCCAGTATCTTCGCCCAGCCATACCAAAGCCAGTCAGATAACACATGCTGGAATTATTCTAAAACTGGTTTTACACGGAGTCCCGATCACTCTCTCTGACGAGCGCTACAGCAGCCAGCACAAGGGAAATCTCTAATATGCTGGCTGCGGAGAAGCTGCCTGATCGGGGAGCAGACCATGAAATCTTTAAGGGCAGAAGGCTCTCACCTTTTTCATGGATCCCAGGGATCAGCTGGCAAAATCTTCCCCATCCTCTGACCAGACAGTGTTGGAAGAACTGCTACAGGGAAGCATCCTCTGAACTTTCCTCCTCAGGGTCATCACTCAGATTGGCTTTTTTCCTTGGGAAGAAAGACAAAAATATCTCTAACACTTAATATCTCTGCCTGCTTTTTGCTCTACAGTATCATTCTTCTCAGCTACAGAGGTGCATCCAGGAGCTGCATTTTTAACCCTTTGAACACTGAAAAGTAAATTGTTTCATTCAGTGCTGCATTACTGTGAGGGGAGGCTGTACCCTCCCCGCAGCAGTCCTTCCATTGGTGTCCTTGGATACTTCCAAAACCTTGGGGTTGGAGGTGGTCTGGGCCACGACACAAGAGATAGGTCACGAATTGAGAAGAGAGCAGAAGGGCAGTATATGCTCTCCTCTCCTTCAAATAGCAAGTACGAGATTCTCCCAACATGCCGCCTGGCTTAAATCACTACAGTGTGTCCCCACAGTAAAGGGGAGCAAGGAAGGCAACTGCAGCTTCTTGGACTGCACAGCAGTGTCACGTTCTTCCTTCATAAATGTAGCTTTTCTCTGTGGGAAAACTTCATCACCAGCAGCACACAAAACACACATCTCACTTACTTTAAAAAAAGTTTAAAAATAAAAATAATAAAGTGCAAACATGCATAGGTGTGCCAACACAGGCAAAAGGTTGACTTCTGGAAGTGCTGAGCACTTGCAGTTCCCATTTACTGCAGCAGCCCTTGGAGACACTAAATACTTGAAAAGCTCAGCTTCAAGTGCTTCTGAACAGTGCTTCTTATGCATCGAACAACGACATCCAGCAAGACTGCAAGTGCCAGCTATTCCCAGTCATTTGCATTTGATCCGTGTACTCAGGCTTTACATCATCCTGCTTGTGCTCCAGCCCTGATGTCAAGGGGCTGGTTGCAGCTTTGTGCTTCTCCCCTGCCTGTTCCTAAAGTGCAGAAAAGCTGCAGAGAGCGAACACTGAATTTACACCCGCAAGATTTAGGGCAAGACAATTTTGCCCTAGTTGGGGGAATTCTCTAGCGGCAGCCTCTGGCTGCTTCACGTCCCCTTTACACCATTTAACAGGCACAAAGTGAACCTCGCTCACCTAAGAATTGGGGTCAGATCTACGCTTACAGCTGAGCACATTCTAAGCCTTGCTCATGCTAGCAAGCTCTTAGCACCGTTTTCACAAGTAAATGATGTTTGCACCTTCTCTAGAGGCTTTTTAATATACAAGGGAATGGCAAAGGAGATCCAGTGTTCCTGATGATTAGTCCCATCGGCAATTTACAAAGAATAGTTTCAATAAGTGGAATTATGTAAGTCTTGTAAATGAGCATCCCCATAGTCTTTCAGTGCTCACGTAGCCTCTGTTACAACTTCTGTTAGAGATCTTGCCAAAGCCACGAACACCGGGCCCCAGCGAAACGGAGCAGGAAACAAATACCAGCTAAACATTCTCCTGCCAATGCACCCCTCGTCCAACGCACACCAGAAGGTGAACAGCTGAGCACCAGAGGTGTTTACAATTTTCAGCCCGTGAGAAACACGCAGATGCTTCACGGGAAGGTGAAAAAAGAACTGCTGAAGGTTCAGAAAGAACCGCTGAGTGTTTCGGTCAGTCAGACCCACTCCAAGGCTTGTGTGGACTCCTACCCCATTTCCTCTGGTGGCCCTCGTCAGATGCTGACGTGAAGTGGGTATGAGCAGAGCAAGTGATACCTCACCCCTCCTCTCTTGTACTCTCCTAGCTTCCAACAATCTGAGTCAAAGGTTGTATCTATGTCTCGGTATTTAACAGCTTGATTTTGGCATTCGCAGCATCTTGGGGTAGTGAGTTCCAAGGTTTCATTACTTGTTGTGTGGAAAAGTATTTTCTTTTATTAGCTTTAAAATTTCTGCCCTTCTTCATGCAATTCTCACTGCAAACCTCCATCACATCCTTCCTGTTATTTCTACCCAAAGTTGAAGTTTATTTCATCTTCTTACATAGGAGTCATTTGACATTTCTAATCATCCGTCTCAGTTTTCTCTGTCTGAAATGCACCTTGAATTTCAACTAGAGACTGATGGTCAAAGTGGGTGACAGTGCTCCCAGCGAGAAGTCCTGCTGAGGAGCTGTGCAGCTGCAGCCTCCAAATGGTGTAACCACACTGTCCCTGGTAGAGTACTTAGCGATAATTCATCCACCTGCTGAGAAAATAGGAACAATTTTGGCAGGGTCAGCATTCAAAAGAAAAAAAAGTAACTTTCCCATCATCTGTAGATAAAGCAGGCTGACAGCTGCTACTACCTGGACAGGCAGAAGTAATTAGGGCATAAAAAGGTGCGAATTCCCTGTGAGAAAGGAATGTGAATATGATGCTTGTCGTTTCCTGGGGCTGAGTCCTGCCTCTGGTAAGCTGCATTTAGGTGTTGTCAGAGGTGACTCCCAGTGGTTTAGAGAATTATATTTAATATAGTGAAGTGCGATGGCTAAAGGGACCAGTCTGAAACACTCGTGCATGGAGTCGGGTGCCAGTAGTGTGCTGAAGCTACTGCCCCTGGTAGGTCCCAGCCTTTGGGTTGTGTGTTCTTTGCCACAAGCAGCAGCTCTTCTTCTGACACTAGAAACTGCAAGTAAAATAAGAAAAGAGACTTTGTCTTTGTCTTAGCTGAAGGGGATTACCGAGTGAGAATCAGAGTGCTTTTGATATTTCGGTAAAGCTAGCAGAATGACGAGAAAGAAAAATGGCCGTACTGGGAATGATGTTTGCAAACAAATGGGCAGCTGCATTCACTGCTGCTTGTGGGGTCATGGTAAGCACCCAGTGAATGGGATTTGTTAAAATGTTTATGAATCCTGAAGTTTTTCTGAATTTTACAAAAAATATTTTTCCTCTGGAAGGCCAAACTGGACATGGATTATTCGTAAGAAAGCCCAAAATTCAACAAAAGCCTTAGGATCTTACTGATTTCTTTATGGAAGTGAGAGACTAAATGTACGGATTAACAAATTTTAAGGGATTCGGGCTTCATTTCCTTCACTGTTTTCATCATTTCATCAGGAAACTGAAGTAATACTGTGTGATATTAGCAAGTAATTAAAAGAAAGTGAAGAGATGAGGATCAAATGTTAGGCTGAAACTCGTTTGCAAAATCTATGTGAGTAATATTTTTTGGGACAAAATATGAAGCCAGATTCATTCACAAATGACTCATAAGCAGATAAATGGAATAAAATCCCAACTAATATTATTTTAACTAATGCCATATTTCTAATGTTATTTTTACCTTCTCAAAAGTTTGGGCAACTTGGGAAAACTTGCCTTTGAATTTAATTGAAACATGTACTAAGGACAGACAACATCAAGGGGAAGTCGGTCCATGTTTTAGACAAAACACAGTTATTTGGCATAACTACAATAACTCTAGGCAAAACCAATTGCCCAGGCAATTGCCCAGATACTTCAAGCATGTTAGCCTCGTCTGTTCTATCACAGACAACAACACAGAGTGTCATTGAAAATAATATCTCCCGGAACAAAAATCTCTTGAAGACAACATAAGATTCATCTCCTTTGATTTTATTTTTTTCCTCCAATTTGGAGACTGGTTATATAAAGTCTAGTATTGAATAAGGGAAGCTTTTAGACTGAGTTAAGGGCTGGAAAAAATGAAAGGCATTAACTGTTTTCTTATTCTCTATAGACAATGAGAACAGTCTTGAACAGCAACAGCAAAGTCACTGTTCTGCGATCAGACTTGCATGCGGTCATCTCTCAGGGATTTCTGGATGTGCCTGGAAACCTCTTTCAAAATAAGTTTTGGAATCTGGAGGAGCTGCAGAACGATGCAGAAGTCAAATGTAATATTTTTTTGCTGTATTTTTGTCTATCCATTTAAGCCCTTGCTTGCCATTGTTAAAGCTCCAGCATTTCCTCTTGTTTATTCACAGCATCTGCCCTAATGGGAATTATAGTCTTGCCGTAACCCCAAGTGCTGGAAAAGAGCGATTAAAATAGAGAATGGAGCATGTAATATTATCCTTTTAACTTTAAAGGTTAAGAATGAAAGGCTTTCCATTCTGACTCTCTCTTAAAGCTTTCTATGGCAGCAGGAGTGGGGTTTGTGTTGCTAAATGATGCATCTTCTAGAAGAAGGTTGACAGAGAGGGATATTCATTTTTTATCATTTTCTTTGACAAAAAGAAGTTTCCAAGAGTTGCATTTTGCATTATCCTCTGTTACTAATTGAAGTACACAAAATCATTTCTTGTGGCCAGATTTTAAAATATTGTATGCTGAACTGGACGAGGACTTTTGGCCTTTCAGCTTTCGTGTCCTTTCTCTCTGTTGCAGCCCGTGGAATTGATGTGCTGCTGTAAACAATAAAATACACAGTTTGTATGCAGCCATGGCATAATGCATTTGCCAGCTTAATGAAAAGGGATAGGAACATAATGGCAAGTTAGTTTTTAGATTAATGGGCTGCCATTTAAATTAGTAGCAAGAGACAGGCAAGTTGGACTAGGCTGTGCACAGAACTGACGGGGGAAACCTCAGCTCTTTGTTCCTGGCCCACCACTGACTCGCTTGTTGACAATCGATGTGCCACAGCCTTTCCATGGCTGCTTTCAGTAGGAATAATAATTTGTCTTCTTCACAGAACCATCCGGAGAACCATTTAAAAATATTTATATACACCTTAAAGTAAAAACCACTGCACAGAACGCTCTTATTACATTTGCTCATTATATTCATTATGATCTTACTCTTTCCAAGGTGGATTTATTGCATTCTTTGGTTTTGTTGCTTTTCCAAACTGCCATTTACAATGAGTGAGGTTTCACAGACTGTCGCCATATGCCTTCTTGAAGGAAGATGTCTCACTGAGAACGGTATAAATTCAGAGAGGTTTCATAGTGATGTACCTTTTGGCACTGGGTGGTAGGTTCCAATCTTTTGAGTGAACAGCTGCACTGATACGTGGCAATAACTGTATTTCTGTTGGTCTACAGAATATTCTGCATTTGCTGTTATTGTTTTAAAACTGTTTTCTCCCCCTCAACAGATACACCAAGATTTTTTTTTTCTCAAGTACATAGAATCTCACATAAGTACATTGGTATTGCGTATAACCAAATTCCAGCTTCCACACTGGAAGTGTTTATTCTTGCCACCTTTGCCATGATGACAGAGCAGATGTGGTGGAAATGGACAGAAACATGAATCCTGACTGATTTCAAAGTAGGGTACGATTCCTCACTAAAGGAATCATATAATTATATTAACCAAAAATGCTATAAACAGATGTCTTAATGTATTTTAAGCTAAAGATAAAAGAAAAAAGGCACTAAAAACTGCAGGAAAAAAGCAAAAAGCAAGCAAATCACTTCAAGTAATGATCTCCCTTCTGTATTTCATAGGTTTGAACGACTTAATGTCTTTGCTGGCACTTTCCACAGATATTCGGGTTCTCCTGAACTCTGTGTCTTCAAATCTTCAGACTTTCATCATCCAGGTATAAAATTAACTTAATAATTTCAGAAAAGAAAGAGTGATCACATCATTTATCCAGCTACATACTGTCACTAGTCTGCAGGATCTACATTGTACACTAGCAACCTGACCAGACTGCAGATTTGCATAAATACAATTTATGCATGCTGCAGAAAAAGGGAGAATTAATTGGCATACAAAAATTCCATCTGTGCAAACAACTACAAGCATATTTCTGCGCATATATCCACTTGGGCGGTTTCAGTATCTGCTCTCATTTCATAGACACATATTATAAGAGTCCCTAATAAACCAAAATTCAGAAGAAAAATGTTGGTAAAAACAAAGAGAACATTTCATGATTCCTGAAATCACCGATTCACAAAACTGTAGATTTTTAGCAGGTGGTAGGGGAGTGATAATTTCTAGCAAAACGGTTATAGCTCTTGTAAAAGATTCAAGAATGATCATCCTCACATATGAACCTTTCCCTAGGTTATCAACTCTACCACTTCTGTTCCATCACTGATTCAGAATTAGCAATAGCTTGACGGTACGACTGCAGCATTCGGTTGGTTGCCAGACCAATTAATTTGGGTCTGGGAGGTGGTTAAACTCTGTTTTTTTCCCTTTCTGAAGAAGCAGGGTAAACTGTGCTTCTTTAGCTTCATTATTTCCTAATAATTAATGGGTTTTTTTATTATTACGAATAGTACTTTGCAGTTCTGCGGCGCCTTTGTCTCACAGAACCCTCAGCTACCTCATGGGATGGTAGAGAGAAGATAAAGCAGCGACTCTTCCTGGGGGGTTCACAAGCATAGGGCATAAGGCAATACACATGAGTTGCGGCAAAGAAAATTTCCAATAGATAAAAAGAAAAAAAAAATTACCATGACAGTAGTTCAGCATGGGAAGAGGTTACCCGGAACAGCTATGGAGTCTCCATCCTGCAGCTATTCAGATCTTGGCCGGACAAGGCCTGAACTAAGCTGGCCATGCTTTGAGCAAGAGGTTGGATTAGGTGATGTTCCAAAGATCCCTTGCAACTTAATTTATTTTAGGATTCTAACAAAAACCCCTGCTTTTTCCACCTTTGTACGCAGTTTATACAGGAAAATACTCTGCAACACAATAAGGAATCCTCCTAAACAAATTCATCATAAAGCAATTTTTTTTTTCTCTATGTGCAGCCAAGCAGGACAAAAGAGGAGTTTAGAAAACTGGCATCAGATTTCCAGCTGAGATGGAGCTTCCTGCTGAATGCAGTGAGCAAGGTTATGACCCTCAACTGTGCAGACAGTTTTGGTAAGCAGGACCTTTCTGACTCTCATCTGACATGCCCCTCTGTGTCCTGAGACGGCAGAGGCATCAGATCGTTTCAGCAGCCTTTAATTTACGACGGTCAATAGGGGCACCACTTCTCCCTGCTCCCTTCCCTGCATCGAGCAGCGCCAGTCACCTGGTGATGTGGCTAGCCAGGTCAGGGAAATGGAACGGTTAGTTTTCAACCAGATTTGTTTTCTGATCCAAACTCCAGGATGAGCAGAAGAGAGGAAAAGCAGGAGCATGCGGGTGGAGATGGTGGGAAGGGCAGGACTCCCTCTTTCGGCAGAAGCCATCATTTGTCTGCGGAAATATGGGGAACAGCAGCCTGAGGTGTGAGCATCTGCTCCTCCTCCCCACGTGAGCTGCTGTGTCATGGAGAGCTGGGGCCACTAATATCCCAAACCCTAAAAATTCCAGATCTCTGAAGAGATAGCTCCCAGTCCATCAGGTTCTTCCCACATAATACAGCCAGAGCAGAGCCACTGCGGAAACTACTTGCCAAAAGGCAGTTATTTCCTCTGAAAACAGCTGTCTGTTCCTTCCTTTTCCTTACGCCTCACAATAGCGTAAGCGCAGCAAACCTGTTTAAGGTGTTAAACTGGCTGAAAACTAGTCAATCCTTTAGCTGGGTTAGTTTCTCTCCGTTTTAGGTCTCTGGGCTGTCAAGCACCAAATCCATCCCATACCAGAGCAAGGCAGGAGAAGCGAAGGGACTGTGCAGTCACGTTCACTCGAAGTGGCTTGAAGTAGTACAACTATGTCTTGAATCAGTTCAGTCTCTTCCATTTCCACATTGCATCAACCCTACCTGGCTTTCTCTTCACTTGTAAAACCTTTCAAAGGCTCGCTCTCTATTACTCATTCTGCAGAAATGCACCATCTGTGAGTGGCATCTGATCCCAAACGGCATGAACCGCTTTTTAGATCTTCAAAGGAGCACCTTCCTTTTTTTCCTCTTCTGTTGGATGGGGCTTCACACGAGTAGCCAACGAAAACCTCATTATCCTCATTGAAATTCTGCTTCAGAACCATACGTTCGTGTGTTTCCTACAAAGACACAAAAAGGGGTATGTTAAGGTTGTTGCCTTTTGCATTCCTCAGTCTTCTTCCCCCACTAAAGTCGGTGTTTGTGTTATGTATGCGTGCACCCCTTTTCTGCATCTAGGTGCTACCTTTCCCCTTACATTTAGATTGCACACTCACTGGAGCGAGATCAGAGTTTTGTCCTGCGTCTGCAGGAAACAGCACAGTAGGGTCCCTTGTCCATGAGCTGGCGCATTACAGTAATAATAAAATAATAATTCCTTTCTCTTTCTCCAGAGGACTTCTGCTCAAAACTCTCCAATGTTACACATAATATTTTGGGCAATGAGGAAATCAGGAATGAATTCCAAGAACAGCACTGGAAGCATAATGTTTATTGAAACTCCCCATGATGATGAAATCCTCTTCCCTCTTTCCATCACAAGAAGAGTTTAATGAATTGCCTCCCTGTTCTGCAGTTGTCCATGGCTGGGGGCACAACTGATGGAGAGCATCCCTTCCTCCGCTGAGCCTTCCTTCAACTAGTTACAAATGATATTTTCATCCCACTTATGACAGTCTTCCTACTACAGTAGCACTAAGACTGAATTTATTCTCACATGAGAGAGTTAAAAAATATCTTTTAATCTTTCTCTGTGATGCTCCAATTAATTTGATCATTATTATCTTATTTCTTAATACCTTTGGTTCTTTAAGTTGTTGGGTTATAGGACCTAACAGTGTCCCTTCTTTACCAGGTTTCTGTTTTGGTAGGATTTCGAGTTTTAGTGGACAAGGCTGAAGCCATTATGTTAACAAGCCATCTGGTGTAAAAGCTCTGTGCTCAGGGTGATTGCTTTTCAGAAATTTCTCAAATCTCCCCATTTCTTGCAGGAATGGTGGGCAGCCTGCAAGTCGAAACGTGTAGCATCCACACCGAGGAAGCACAGTTACTTAGGCAAATGTGTGAGCGCCATGTTAACACGGTGTGCCTCCCCCCAAATAAACCACATACCAGTAACCAAAACCAAACACTTCTGTCTGGGGCTTTTGCTTGGAGCATGGCACATCTGGCACACATAATATGCTGGCATACTCAGACCTCTGAATTTAGGATCGACTTGAACCCTTTTCCAGCCAAGCCTCCACACGGGTGATGCCCCAGTGTGATCGCAGGGACCGTGCAGTTACCCGCTGTAAGGCAGCAAGGAGCAAGTGTGCTACACCAGTCAGGGCTAAGCAGACCTCCACAGCTCTTTCAGCTCCAGCTCCTCTCCAGCAAACGTGCCTCTGTGTATCTCCACCACAGAGCCTCACGTCAGCTAGCACACCTCCAGTTCCTTTACTGGTCCTCCTTCAGAAGCATTCACAATGTACGGCTGGGCCACGCTGGCTGGACAGTGACCTGTGCATTCCTCTTTTGAAAGCAAGATGCTTCAATCTATTACCTCCTCAAAACTGTGTCCCTCTCTGTTATCCCAAGGGACAACTGGAGTGGTAGCTTTTTGTTTCACACTTACTTTTACTGAACATATTGAAACACCTGTAAGACTCTTAGAAACACTTACGGACTACTAACATCAGGTCTGTATAGTTTGAACTCCAAGTATAAAAGTCCCTTTCCCTGTCCCACAGATAAACAAGTACTTCCACTTACTTTGGTATAATTTAAAGATGTGCAAAAGGACACACAGCAGAAGCAGCAGCTTCTCAGGCACACATACCACTAAAAGAGGCAGTATTTTTCATTTGTAAAGCTCTGTAAACCTTGGTCATTCGTATAAACTGTGGTATCTCCTCATTGCTGTCCATTTAAACAAGTTTGTGGGATGCAGAGATTATGAATTGCTTGATAAATTCCTATGCAGATTTATAGCATGGAAGACCTGCTCTTTACTGTAAGAGCTTTCAGCCAAGGTATGATTCAAAAGTCAATGGCCTCAGTGAGTCTCTCTTGGCTTTTAGCAGTTATGCCCCAAGCTCCAAGGTAGGCCATTTAATGACATAGATACAAGACATAGAGATGTCTGTGGGAGGGTTTGGTTGGCAAGAGGTGGAATGATTTATCTGTCTGAGGGGAGAATGGGGATGATACGTGGCTGTTGATAAGCCTTGTAGTAGCAGTGAATATGGGGGAAGAACTTCATAGAATCATAGAATCATTAAGGTTGGAAAAGACCTCTAAGATCATCAAGGCCAACCGTCAACCCATCACCACCATACCGACTAAACCATGTCCTGAATTGCCACATCTACATGTTTTTTAAACACCTCCAGGGATGGGGACTCCACCACTTCCCTGGGCAGCCTGGTCCAATGTTTCATGACTCTTTCAGTACAGAAGTTTTTCCTAATATCCAATCCAAACCTCTCCTGATGCAACTTGAGGCCATTTCCTCTCGTCCTATCGCTAGTTAGTTGGGAGAAGAGATGGACACCCACCTCACTACAACCTCCTTTCAGGTAGTTGCAGAGAGTGATAAGGTCCCCCCTCAGCCTCCTCTTCTTCAGACTAAACCCAGTTTCTTCAGCCGTTCCTCACAAAATTTGAACAGAAAATTGAATACACACAAGTACACTTTCCTCTCTAGCTAAAATAAGGGGAAAAGGCTTTTTCTTATGTTTAAAATCTGCAGTTGGTGCCTATTTTGCTAAGACATTTGGAAGAACATGATTTTGTAAATAATATTTGATGAGTGCTAGTCTGCTACTTTGTCTTGCTCATGACTATAATGAAGCCCTTCAAAAAAGAACGCATGAAGATAAGCAAATGAAAAGGATGTTAAAATTATTTTTGTTTTTCTTTAAACCTAGGATCCTGGCATTTGTTTAATTTGCTACTCATGGATTTTGTGGCTCACATTTTCCTGTCCTATATAGAAGAGGATGAAGATGAAAGTTTGTGCGTTTCAGAGCAAAATGAGTCCCCTGTTCTGTGGGTTTACGAGCCGGTTTACGAGCCCAGCTATCTCTGGGGCTATTTTGCAGAGAAGCAACCTCAAGCCAATGCTCCACAGACAGGTCTCATAACTTTCATGCAGAGTCAGAACAGTTTCGGACTAAGCAACATTTTTGCAGAGTTCTGAGTTGTTCGGTGGATACAGCCACAGGCAGCCAGGTGAAATAAACATTAACTTCAAAGAAGATTACCAAAAAAAGTTATAAATTGGGTAAATCGGGAGGGATTGGGAGAGGTGTGGTTGGTTGGGGGGTTTTATGTGTGTAAAGTAGAACTAATGCAATCATGGAGCTGTGTCCAGTGTCACCTAAACCTCAAGCAACAAAGCATCTTCCACAGCCCCCGCCCACCCCAAGATCCTATCAAGGGCTTGTGATCTCCACGCCACCCACCTCCTCATCGGCACAGTTCCCTGATGCTTTCATTAGGCTTCCAGCAGACCTTCCATGCTCCTTTAGATTCTCCAAGCATTGCCTAAGCAAGAGCAGCACTGTTCTGGTGGCCTGGGAGCAGCTTGCGGACCTGCTGGCCAAATAGACTGCATTGATCGGAAGAGAGAGTGCCTGGCGTGCTCTTTTCTTGCTGTTGGAAGCACCTCCACATACCCATTAGTTTTATCAAAACATGCGGAAGTATGAAATCCTTGAGACCTTTCTGCTCCACCAGACCTTCTTGCTGTCAGTCCAGGGGTTCAGACTTCCTATGATACAGGATGACATACAGGTAGAAAACAAGATAGACTAAGTCTTCCTAGGATGCAAGGCTAAATATAAGGACATAGGGGAACATGGATCAAGCCTCTGTGCTTAACACAAGCGACGAATTAGACATTAGGCTGTTTTCAGATTTCTCTTCCATGCAATAACAGCATTTGTCTTAAATCTTAGAGAACATCGTGTTTTCCAGAAAACAGTGCTGGACAAATGTTAATGGCACCAAGACTCAAAAAGAAAATTACATTTTGAGAGTCATCCTTCTATAGTTACTTTACTGTTTATCCAGCACTTTCCAAGATGTATTCCGCTTCCATAAACTAGGACCAGGACTGGAAATGGACCGTTTTAAAAACATCTTTATTAGTTATAAAGACACTTGGAGGACCTTTGTTTTTAAATATGCTAAAACTAGCTCAACAACAAAAACTGGAGGGGAGAAAGAAGGCAGGAAGTGGACAAATCAAGAACGATTTATATCTGTAATAGGCATGTTTGACAGTTGTCATTATTTTTCAAATGTAATATAATGACATACCCTGCCATGTCACCTTAACCTCAAAAACCAAACCGAACTGGGCGCAGGCTGTGAGAAAGGAATCTCTAAACCATGATGGTCAGAAATTAGGAGATAAACCAGCAGAAAGCTTACTTGGTATCTGCCCTGCTTCCTATGCTCTTTCACTGTGCTGCCAGCACGTGCTTTCGTACAGCCCGCTATGACCAATGCTGTTCTGCGGGTGTCAGCAGACAAAGGTCTGACCCAGGGTTTGTCTGTACATGTGACGTGCATACAATCATGTGTAACACTTCTGCATATTTTGTATGTGATCTCAAGAAGAGAGCAAGGCTGATTAGAGTGAGGGACGAGGAGTGTCAGAGTGAGAGAGGATGGATATAAAACATGAAATGCGGAGTAGGACGATTTGAGAGAAGGTATGGATGAGGGAAGGAGAAAGTGTAGGATTGGGAGAGTGTATCAAGAGTTTAGAGATGAAAGATCCCTACAACTGATGGACTCTAACAGCCCACATGCCAGATGCTGATACTGGTGATATGAAAGAGTCTAGTACGAGCCTGCTGATGCTGTGGTTCAAGTGTTTGCAGTCTGTGAGAGAGCTGAAAAACTTGAACCTGCGGCTCAGAAGCTGAGAAGTTTCAGGAGCTGTGGCAGAGTGAATGAGCCCTTCTGCCTACTTGTGTCCTTCAAATGGGTGGTAGCTCCCCCCCCAGCTGTTGCAGGCTCCTTCTCTGGGTGTCAATCCTAATTCCACAGGTTGCTGAAATACACAACTGCCAAAAGCATCTCCATCACCCACCACTTTGTTCGTATTGCCATCTCTGCCCTGAATAGATTCCCACTGCATGAGGATTTGTGTTCTGCGACTTTTGATCACCAAAAATCATCATCACACTCCCAGGCAACCATCTGTTCCTGCTCCTGACTAATCCCCCTTTGGCCACGACCTGTTCTGCGGGGTGTCCAAACGCTCTGCAGCCTTAGTGGCATCCACCAGCCATGCTGCTGTTTTCTGGGCCGCATTGCTGCTGCCTGACACATCACTCTGTGCATCACGGGTACACTTCATAATCCTTCCTTTCAGCTCCTTTACCTCTGCAGCTCTCTGCGACCCAGTGTCTTTCATCAGTTCCCTTCCTCCACTCGTTCTCTGCCAATACCACCAACCTCCGTATCTTTTTCATCTTGTCCCACAAGGCATTTCTATGCCTTCTCTACAGCCTGTTACACTTGGGAAAAAAATCTGTTCATAGCACCTCCACCCTCATCTCATTGAAATTAGTGCTAAAAACTCCGTTTTGCTGTGAAACCCTAGAAAAATGAGAAGGAGGACTGGTAACAGAAATCAGAAAAGAATCTCCCAACCTTGGCCCAATAGCAGCAGCATCAATATGTGTCTGTGGCTTAGCAAATCCCTTCATGATCTTTTAGTTGTCACCTTCATTCTTCCTCTTCCTTCCCCATCTGTTTGTGGTCCTCCATTCCTAGTTCATGCTGAATATAAATCACACTCCTCGGCAGAGAGACCATATTTTTCCATTTATTTTGAACAGTGCAGCACATTTCTGAATCTTTTTTTTTTTTAATTTGAAGCATGAAAATAATTGTTAATAATCTTGAAGACAGAATATATGCCAAGTTGGTGACATCTCCTGAGGAAAACATTATTTTTATATGACAAAATGTAGAGGGTGGGGAGTGAGATGATATAAGATTTAAACACACTGGCTTGATGGGGAGTGTGGCAGATGAAATGCTATACAGCCAAACGCTCGCAATATGAACTAAGAATTGTTGAAACGGTGGCAGTAACAAAGATGCTCTGAGTGACCTGTAATCTATAAAAGTGCAGCTCAGAGAGCATTGGCCCAATCTTTATTCCTTATCACAGAGCTTGCAGTTGCTTTCTCTCAGCACAAATAGCATTTTTTTCATCTAGAAAATCCCATTCTGGGCTTCCTCTCTTTTTTCACTTGTTACCAAATTAAAATCCTATAAAACTGCACACCTGCAGTGAGTCTATCTGCAGAGCACCGTGCTGTAGCTCTTAATCCAATTCCACACCTCCATAACATACAATATACTGCAAATCAGGGCGCAGAGAGATGGATGTTACGCTGTTCGTAGCTCTGTTGGCAGGGAGCAAATAAAACACTTTGATTTGTTAAAAATGGAGAAAAAAAAAGGACATAGTTAACTAATTCACTCAAAGGAATGACAAGTGTTCATCTGAGTGGTCTGTGTAATGCAGGATACAGAGATCAATTGAAATCATTAATTAAAATGATCAAAAAATGAGAGTAAAATCTTGACCCTGCTTAAATTCAGTGTAAAAACTTCTGCTGATTTTAAGAAAGCCGGGATTTCAGCATGAAAAAGCAGTCCCCATCAGGGGGAGAGACAGGCTGAGACTATTTGTTTCAAAAAAGAATAGAAGGGCTTATAGCAGACATGTAAAGTGTCAATGATGTATTAAAAAGTGGACGTGGCCTCCTATCAGACCTTTGCCACCCGATGAGGAAACCCAACGTGTATCTTCTCTTGTTGGGTTAATTGATGTAAAACAAGGTTGGGTATCTGTACAATACCTCGGGTTCAGCTGGAAAGAACAGAGAAGACTTTTTTATTCAGTGAAGGGAGAAACAAATGATTCGCAGTTCCTACAGTCAAAACATTTCCATGTTTCTTTTCTAATTTTCAGCTGACCCAGGTCATTCAGGAAAAGAGAATTACTAAAACTTTATCTTTGATTCGGAAGGGAAGCACTTCTTACTCAAACAGATGGACAGACACTTTTTTGCTTCTGATGAACAGCAAATCTTCAGAGAAAACCAGCCGGACTTGTAAATTCTTTATGCTAGACCATTCTTACTTTTTGATACAACTTCAAGAAATACTATTTTCATTCTCTTAAATTTAAAATCTTTTCCTGGAAATACTAAATGCAAAACTGTGCTAACAACTGTGCTATCTATTTTAAGTTGTCACGTGATTTGGTTGTTTCACTTTATCTGAATAAATCTTCAGAAGAAAAGGTGAAATATTTGTGGTTTGGTTTCATCTGTTTCTTGTGGTTTTTTATTGTCAGTAAAGCTGAAGGCCTACCTGAAGTCACTGTGGTAAATTTATCTGGAAGCTACAGCATAGACAAATGACTCTGTGTCAATGCTGCTTTGTGTCTACTGTGCGTAATTTAAAATTTCTATTTCATGCATACAGAATTTAGCACTAATTCCTATGTCTTGAGAAATTTCTGTTTCATTTCTCATTTCTGCAGTCAATATCTCACATCTAATTCTATTAGCTGAAATAAAATAGATTGTATATAATGTTATTGACTTGTTTATGTTAGAAACTAGGTTGCTTGAACTTGTTCTATAAGCAAAGTACAAGCAAAGATTCTTATAAGAGAAACCCTGGGATAAATTTGAATGAAACTGTAAATACAGAATATGAAGTTTGTATCTTGCATGCATCAGACTGCATGAGGAAATTCCCTGAAACAGTAGGGAAACAGGGTTTTTAAATATTTTTGCAGAGCACGTCTGCAGGGAGTTGACTGGGCCTGGTTGTTATTTCAAGAAGGGACAACTGCTTCGTTATTTTAAGAAGGGACATTTCCCAAACTAGAGAAAAGCACTTGTCATGAGCTTAGCAAGCTTTCACTCATTTTGGCTGTGGAAATCTACATTTATTTTCCACTTGCATCTACATTCTTCTGTCTCAACTCAAGCACTGAAGTGGAATCAATATTCAAAAGGGTGGTATTACAGCAGACGTAGACAGGGCCATGTGCTAAAGGAAAAGATAGTAATGTATTCAATTTTGCTGGTAAGATTGTTTGGTGGTGAAATTACTTACTCTGGGGAAGTATCTTCACAGCTGAAAAAAATTCATTTGGGCCTTAAGGCCCATTATACCCATTTTCACTATCCTTCAGTTTTTTATGGTGAAGATAAAAATCAAAACAGGAGGTCCAGGAAAAATATAAGCTAAAAATACTCAATATTTTACAGTCCACTTCTGTTTATAAATGTTTATATTCTAGATCAGTTATGCAGTATATTCTCATGGAGCAATTAAGCAGAAGTTGTAACAGCCGACTGACCTTGTGATCTGTTCTTCACAGCTACAGCAAGGCAAGGTCTGTTAGATGTATCTGAGCACCTTGCGAAAGGCAAAGGCTCCTGTGAGATTCATTCCTCCCTGCCATCTATTGAACCTGTACTCCTTACATAACCTGCATGGATGCAGTGAAAGTTCACAAGCAGATATTTTAATATATGCCGTACTGAAGGGGTCTACCGCTAAGAACAGAAAAGAAGTAGGACACATGCGCCTTTACTAAATAGGGCCATCGATACAAATCCAAGCATACATTCAAATCTCTGCCTAATCAAAACCTTGCCTGGGAGACATATCATTTCACAGAAGCTCCACGTACTTACTTGCTGGAGACCAGCTCTGCGGAGAGGGACCTGGGTGTCCTCATGGACGACACGTTGACCATGAGCCAGCAGTGTGCCCTAGTTGCCAAGAAGGCCAATGGGATCCTGGGGTGCATCAAGAGGAGTGTGGCCAGCAGGTCGAGGGAGGTTCTCCTCCCCCTCTACACTGCCCTAGTGAATCCCCATCTGGAGGTCTGTGTCCAGTTCTGGGCTCCCCACTTCAAGAAAGATGAAGAGCTACTGGAGAGAGTCCAGCGGAGGACTATGAGGATGATGAGGGGACTGGAGCATCTCTCCTACAAGGAAAGGCTGAGGGAGCTGGGCTTATTTAGCCTGGAGAAGAGATGGCTGACAGGGGACCTTATAAATGCTTATAAATATCTGAAGGGTGGGTGTCAGGAGGATGAGGCCAAACTCTCTTCAGTAGTGCCCAGCAACAGGACAAGGGGCAACGGGCACAAACTGAAGCAGAGGAAGTTCCACCTGAACATGGGGAAGAACTTCTTCCCTCTGAGGGTGACGGAGCCCTGGAACAGGCTGCCCAGGGAGGTTGTGGAGTCTCCTTCTCTGGAGATATTCAAGACCCGCCTGGA
>Ga0065711_1002525_pt1 | contig 33262 bp, 16 predicted proteins | sample Hoacrofraction12_FD_59098 | JGI IMG/M metagenome (GOLD analysis project Ga0065711, IMG submission 59098) | Hoatzin crop microbial communities from Cojedes, Venezuela - Epithelial fraction 12 v2 (version 2) | ecosystem: Host-associated > Birds > Digestive system > Esophagus > Crop | place...
AAAAAAAAAAAAAAAAAAAAAAAATCAAAAGAGCCAGTATCAAGCATAATAGAGTAAGACTGCATTCCAGTCATTTGGTTTTGGTACTAACCTCAAAGATGAACAAAATCCCTTTGGAAAGCTAATTTGAAAGTAAATATGCCTAAAGTTAAACATACAACTTGTATTAATCTCAGAACAGAATGAAGACCACTATTAAAATAAAGCCTGGGGCACACTGTGATGCCTGCGATTGGTGGGTGGATTTTAATTGACTTGAAGACTGTCATAGTCCTATTATCATAAAACCTGTAACGCACTTCCAGCATGGAGGACCCATCTGTGCCCACCATCCATCTGTTCAGACGTGACTGGCAAAGTGGTAGGGAACTCACAGTGGTTGCCTCTGCCTGAAAGGAATAAACCACAGGATCTTCCAGCGAGTGCCAAAAACTTCTGAGAAGGTCTGCTGCCACGGCTTTCGGGGCCTCGATCTACAGAAGACAGCATTATTAGTGAAAGATAGCACGCCCACGGTGCACTTCAGTCAGCCAGAACAATGCAGGTTGGCTGGGGATCCATTACTGGACTCTGATGAATTGTGTCCCAGCGTCACAAATACAGCTTTTCTTTCATTACGGCACGCAGCTGAGCCTTAACTTTGGAGAACAGAAACTATCTGTGTCGTCAATCAACTGAAGGCAACTTTTGAAGCAGAGGAGAACCTCACAATCAATGAACTGTATGTCAAGACACAGCAGAAAGTGTCTTTTGATCTGTACTTTTGAAAGAAAGTATAGTTCTACTGGCTTTGGAAGCAATGGGAATGATGCGAGGCTACTTTGTGTACAACCAATATTAAAAGATTAGTGAGCTGCTGCTAGAGATAGGAAGTATAAGGCACAGCAGCATGCAAAATAATCCTAACAGTGCCTTCAGTTCCTTTTCTCTCTCACACAGCTAAAAAAAGCAGCTTCTCCTTTAGCTTTTCAGCAAATAAATGTAGAAATTTTACAGCACTTACATGTCTTCACAACAGTTTGACATTTTTTCTATACTTGTAGTGTCCTGTTGAAGAAAACACAATGAAAAAGTATTTCATTACATCCCTAACTGTTCACAGGTCATTATGAAAGCAACTAAATAAAGCAGGGAATCAATTCCTAGCATACACTGCTTTGGCATTAGTCTACTAGGTTACACATTACTCATACACCGTATTAGTTTTAAACAGCTGTGAGATTATACGCACAAATGAACTTACTCTGTTAAATGTTTTTTACAAGCATGATGTGAAATTATACTGTGTAGCTTTACTATGATAGCACATACCACAGAATGTCAAAAAAACCCTTACAGCATTATTACAGCTAAAATTAATTCAGATATTACAATTAATGCATGGAACATTTAGAAATAATATGTGTAAGGTACACTCTTGCCATACTTCTTACAAGCACCCATTCCAGATTTGGAGTAGTCCGCTGAGATAACCACAGGCAAATTTAGTAAAATGCAACCATTAACAGATGCAGTATTTGAAAAGCAGGATCTATTCAGAAGTTTTAAAATAGTTATCTTCATGAGTATTACAATGCAAGCAGGACCACCAGGAATATACCGTCAGTTTCCATTGTCTCTACAGGTAAACACCAAATATAAAAATTATTCTCTTAAAATGTAACAAAAACTAAATAATGTGTAGAGTGAAGGCACCCCTGCAGCTAACAGTACATTAAATTCATATTCTACTTTTCTGAACATGATTAATTTAATGTCACAAAATTTTATAATTAACAAATCAATTTAAGCTTAGATCATCCCCAAATGAAACTTCAAAAACTACCGACAATACTACTTTTTTCTCACTTTCACACTACATATTTAATAAAAAAGCTTGCTTTTTAAGGCAGTATCACCCCAGCAGTATTAGTGGTTTCAGTGCACATTCATAGGTCATTATGTCCCCAAATCACTCACGAGGTCCCAAATACAACAACTGAAATATTTCTCATGGTTGCATCTCCTTTTCATGGCAGCTTGCTATTTCCCTTTACTGTTCACTGGTTTAGGCAGGCACATAATGCACCTGTCAGGTTACACCAGCGTTTGAGTGAAACCGAGAGCAAGCCTCTGTCGTCCCAGCCACTCAGAGACACAAGGGCTGTGGCTTAATTTGGCTGCAACATCATTGTCATCTGGAAACACTACCTAGTAATAAAACCGTATCGTGTTCTTTGATTGTTCCTGCCACCACTGCATCCAGTTCTGTGCAGGCACTGCTGGGATTCTGCCACCATCTTTCGTGAAGCTTTGAAGGGGAAGGGCAAAATGTGAGTGGGGAATAACGTACAGGAAGCTGTTTCTCCGCTTCACCAGACATGGCTGGCCCCAGCTCCCCTTGTGAAATCTTCTCCTCCTCAATCCGCTTCCCAGCTCTGGTGAGTTTTTGAACAGGACCCCTTACCACATACTAAATGGCAAAAATCTTAATTCTGCCCACGACCTACCCCGCTGAATTCCAGATACACCATGGCAAAGGACAGAAGTCCCCTCTTCTGACGCCAATCCACCAGGACACGCAGGTTCTTCCCTGTTTGTGCAGGAAAGGCATTGCCCACAGCCAGACCGCATACACCACTCCGGGCGCACCGTTAGGTGGATTTGAACAACCACTCTACAGTGAGAGAGGACAGGACTGGAGGCAGCAGACTGTGAATACTGTCTGTGTTCGATATGTTTCGATTCCCACAGGTGAACTGCCTCTCCTCTCCGCCTTATGGTCCTGTCTGGCGTATTCCCCCTCACCTGTGTGAGTGCCAGGAAAGCATCACAAGACACAAAGACGTTCTCCTTGTTGGGGCAGGACCTGACCGCTCAGCCAAGGGACATTCTGCTTCCTCAGGCGGGCTTTTTGTCTGGCTCTTGTCAGAACAAACGCCACTTTTTCTGACCACAGAAAATGGCACTCAGCTTTCTGAGTAAAAAGGACTAAATAAACACAGGTATTACTGCCTTGACATTCAGTGAGGTTGCAACAGCATTTTTGGGAGATGCTGTAGCTCATTCCATAACTGCAAAAATATCTCAGCTCTAGAATTGTCCTCTGGTCAACTCAAAACTGTCTACTTGATAGTACAAAATAATATTGGTATGTTTGAAAGCAATGACTGTTAATGGTTTTTTGTACAAAAGTAACATGCTAGCCCAGACTACAATTGATTTCTAGCTATCAAAGATTTACACTATCATTTAACAAAAGGAGCCTTAAAACAGCTTTGGGTGCAGAAGTAACTTAACAAAATAATACCTTAAATATGTTGGTTTTGCTATGTTTTTCCCCATTATTCATTCATTAATATATTTGTACTGTTCCTGTATTTGAGATTTTTGGAGGAATTCCCAGGCTGGGAACTGGGGATTGTATTTCTTTTTGATTGTTATCATGGCATGTCATCAAGACCTGAAAGATGCTCATCAGGGTCTGCTTCCCTCAAAAATGCAACCCACTAAATTAATGAACTAAGTGAAAGCACCAAAACAGGAACTGCAGAAGATGACTGCAAGAAAAGACTGTCAAGCTTCCACACCTTTAAAACATGCTAAGGATTTTAGTTGGATAGGAAGTCGAAGGAAAACCTCCCTCCTTTCCTTCCTTCTTCCATTAAAATTCCAACATCTACTTTAGAATACTTTTGCTTTATTAGTAAATGAATTAGGATTAAGCAGTGAATCCTTTGCTTTTAGGACACTTTTTCAGAATTAAAAAAACTTTATAGCTGCATTCTAAAAGCTGTGAACTAGGGCTGGACGGAATGGGAGGAAACATCTCTCTCTGAAGTTCAGCTCCTTAACAACTGCTGGTGACTGCACTTAAGACACCAAATTCCCCCCACAGCTTCCCTTCCCTCCCCCAGCATGGCTGCCAAACAGCTGGGCTTATTTGAAATGTACTTTCATTTGAGAGTGAACCAATTTACCTTTTCACATGAAAATTCACAGCACCCCAGGAAATTCGGTAGCCCCTCTGGAGACAGGAGAGGAGGAAAGGGAGAAGGCCGCAGTTGAGCTTTGGCTTATTATTTAAGGCTTTCTTCTCAGACAGGTGAATTTTTCTTCTTTCAGAGATAGGAGGACCACAATAGCCACTATTCTTCTGAATGATAAGGTGTTCTGTTCGTTAACACATCTCACAAATGGCTTTCAGCCAGAATATCATCTGTCTTAATTACACATTTGATATATACCGAGGTTTTGCCACAACATTAGTATTACTGTGTTCAGCCTAAGAGGCTTTGGCTGTCTGCATCTACTATCAGCTGGGATTACTATTAATACAAACACAACTCTGCTAGGATTTTTTTTCTTCACAGACTCACAGCTAATGCTGATGTTAAAATCTTTTGGAGAATTGGAACTTATCCAGAAGTTGAAAATGACTAGGTATGAGCAAACATGGCGTATCTATTGACTCCTAGTAATCTCTGTCTCCAAAAATCCCGTAAAATTTACAATTGCATACAGACACAACTGATTAATATCACACAATGGATCATCTGGACCCCCAAAGTCATCATCTAGACTGGAAACCAGTATTATTCCTGCACCTGGTTATTCAGAGATACGTACCCACTAATCAGCATCTTAAAGCAACTAGGAAAAAAAATTGTACCTTAGTGAGAAAGGCAAAAGAAATTAGATGAAATAAACACAGCAATCCTTAAGAACCTATCACCTTAAAACAAGAGGAAAAAGGCAAAGGGCTCAGATTCTGGTGAGGGGATAAGGAGTGTTTTTTTGCTTTGAGGACTTCATACAAGTATGCAAGAGCAGCTTGTCTGCTCTTAAGTGAAGTAAGCGACTGCCACAGCTAAGACTGTTACAAGAGGAATCGAGAAGACAAATCTAAGAGCACTGACTGAATTGTGCAGACCAGCTAAGATTCATTTGCAAATGAACGCACCTGTGTTAGCCACTAAGAGGAATACATCTTTCACATCTGTGTTTTTAATGAGCACAACCAACTGCCTGAAAAAACAGTTCTTTTAAGAAGATCACATGCACTGTTTAACAAACTGTGCTATGGGATGGGATTCATCATGAACTAATTTATCATGCAAGAAGCATATGGAAAGAATATTTTCCTCTGACTGATTCATGTTTTCCAAAGGAGAAGCTGTAATTTGTAACTCACAGGACTAACTCCAAAGCACGCAGCCACAATCTCTGCTTCAGTTTTTTTTCTGTGTTTGTTTAAAGTGATGTGTCATCAACACAGATCTATTGAATACTTACAACAGGAGAATGTAAGTAAGCATTATGCCACACTTTCTTAACATAGTATTTTCAAATACTGAGTATATAAGAATCAGCAGGAAAGTATGATAAAGCAGAAAGAGGAAAAACAAACACCTGCAAGCCTTCCTAGATTTGCAGGCATTGCTGTTATCTGAAAGCGCAAGGCAACACATTCTTTATCTGAACAATACAGTTTTTCATTCTTTCTACCTCACATCCTTTCATTCTCTGTACGTAAATGACAGGTAAGCAACTGAAGACCACAAAGTACTGGACATCTCATAGAAAGAATACTTCGTATTTCAGAAATTTTCCTTTTTTGGCACCGATTACATTTTGGGTTAACATTTAGCCACTTTTTAGCATTATTTTCTTAATCTAGACTTCTCATATAAAATAACATGATTAATTTTATCAATTACAATTAGGTTCAGCCTGAAAATTACTATTTCAGTTTTAACTTTAAATCCCTAAATTAGAGAATTTTGTGCAAAATGAAAAATTAAGCTACACTATGTTATATAGAGGGAATAACGCCTACGCTTCTCTATGCTCTGATGAATTTATTTGAACAGATTTCCAATGTATTTGCCAGACATTAGAAAATGATGTAATGAAAAGAAAACATCTGATAACAAATTAGGAACACATCTACAAAGATGATGATATAAATACATCTCTTTTCCTCAAACTGCCTGGTGTGTTAGGTGCACATAGCTGCATGACAGCAAGACACATGACAGAATGTATTATTTTTACTGATACTTACCAATACCTTCTTAAGACAAAAATGATAATTAAAAAATGCTCAGGAAGGATGGCTGTTGACCTTCCTCACAGAGAAGCCATTTTAATTGTCTGATGTGGAAATCCGACAAGCAACATTTAAACAAAATGTACTCAGCCTCCAGAACCCTCAAACATCATTATTATAGTTACTTATTTTCAATTGGTTAAAAGTACTTAATATCTAAAAAAATAACTGAGTTGTAAAAGGACTTCTTCCCTGAGTGATGAACAGGGGATGTTTTTGGCATAGTATTTTTTAGTCTCTGCACAGTATAAAATCTCTTTAACTAAATTTTCTAAATTCCCTTTTTCCTTAATAATATTGTAAATAATTAATTTCAATAAAAGTATTCCCACTTTACCTAAAAACATGTAGTGACCTGAATAAAACAGATGAGATCTTTTGCCACTTAGTGTGTCTTACACTTGAATTTATTCGTGCATTTCAAATAGCCCACGAAAGACTTTTTTTAAATTAACTAAAATTTTATTTTTATGGTAAATACATGTTTAAGACTGTCAGGATACATTCATTAAAAATGTTAAACCAGTTGCTAGTGTATTTGAGAAAAATAAGGTGAAGATACAAAAGACTTTACACAGTTAACAAAATCCCATTCAAAGACCAGGACATCACTAATTCCTGACAATTTAATTTATAGGATTTTATGCAGTCTTCTAATAGGAGATTTACCTATAGGTGGATTAAAGGTAGACACAGGAAAAGGAGAAGGGATAAGAATAATGGGGAAGATACAGACAGACAACGTTACCATGGACTTATCCTCTGGTACATCTCTAATTTCAAATTACTATTTCGGTTTATATACCTTTTGCTCTCCCTCTACAATTACTTTATATCTTACACTCATTATAGCCAAGTAAGGAACACGTTTGCCTGGGAATCCTAATTTCCCATTCCAATCCTAATTTCTTCTGTGCTTAACTTAATTATGAGGATTAATAGTTCCTTGATTACATTTCTGCCATGTTTGAAAAAACAGGAAAAGCCCTTAGTATTTTACTAATCAAAACAGTATTTAATAGATTATCTGATTAAAGATATGAATACAAATATTTTTAATTATAAGACACTTATTTTTAAAGACAAAATACGTATTTTCAAAAACATAAACATTGTAGCATCACTAGATCACTTGTGCACTCCGTATATTAAAACGGCACTATGAAATATGCAAAGCCTTTGGCTTTACTAATAGATTAACTGCAGTTACATTTTCATTAGTTTGCATTTCAACCTTCATAAAATTTTATCTGACTTGCCAAATACACAAAGCATTTTAAATTTTTCACTGGCATTTTTATTGTTTGCATATAATTTTTGCATTGCACTATTAAATTAACTATAGTCCTAAAGAAAATTAACTGCTTGAAAACACTCCTTTGGGACAAATATAACACAAAATTCATTTGCACAATTTCCACCTTTTTCCGATTTCTTTAAAAGGAAGTTTTTGTCCTTTTGAGAAGAAAAGAAGCCCTGTGCAAAATAAGTAATGTTCCTTACAACATGCTCACTGTATCAGTTACAGTAAGCAAAATAGTTAAAATATATGAATTAGACATTCATGTGGAGATGGATCTGTCTACAAGAACAACAAAAAATAGCTAGTAAAATACATTTGCTACTTGAAGGTGAAAAGGAGAAACACTGCAACAATAACAAAACTTATCATTTAACAAATATAAACACTTAAAAATGCTTCTAAGGGGAAAAATTTATGTGGTAGGCATCATATTCTGCACCAGACAGACTGCTGAACACCAGCTGTTAAACTGTTTTCCCTTCCCTCCTCCCCAAATCAAATAAAGGGAAATTTCTCTCTATCACATTCACACAGTATTGATGCATCAGGATATTGGCATATCACTGTACACCATTCAAACAGTTAATTAACAAGACACCCCAGTAGCATTAATTAAATTAATAAATTAATAAAGTCACTGTCCACTTAGTTTATGATAATACATCCAACTAACTTGCACAAAGACCACACGGTATCTATTAAATTTATAAAAGCCCATCCATTAGGTAGTTCTGCCCCACAGAAACAAGTTAATTTCTATATAATTTTAATAAAAACTTTTTGCCTGCAACGCTAACATACAAAAAATAACATAAAATCATATTTGATAGAACTATAATGGAAAAATGAATAACAATTCGATTGTATATAAATACTTGGTTTGAACATATGGAAAAATGACTACACAAACTGTTTAGTGTTTGAAATAAAAAACAATCAAAGGTAATCCTTTAAAATTAGGGTTCAGATTAGTCTCTGCAAAGGATGCTGTTTAACTGAAACATCTGGTAGTGTTACGCTGAGAGACAGGCCTTTTTTAACTTTGGAAATGAGATTAGTAGATCAGTTATTTGTAAGTGTCCAAGTAATTTCTAATTATTTTATCTGGGTCACAGATAATCCGCTTTTACAGGGCTCCCACATTGACATCAGAGGATCACTGCTGAACTGATTATCCTGTTACCTTCCACCATCCATGGGAAGACAGGATTTTCCTTTTGTACAGAGAAAGAAGTTGCTGACTGCCTCGGACAGGTGGCAGCCAACAAAATAAAGAACACAGGCCTTGAGAGGAAGAAAACCTCACTTATGCAACAGGCACCAGCCTTAAAAAACGTCAGCAAATTGAATATTTCTTACTAGTGTCTAGTGCAATTTAAAATTTCACTAGATATGAACAAATATCAAAATAATCAGACAAGCCATTGTTTAAAAACGCATGCTACATTATTTATTACTTCAACAGTAATGCCTTGTAGATCAAACATTACTGATGTCAGACTCTTACTGTATAAACAGAAAAAGTGTTTTTAAACATCATTTAGCTGTTGAAGTGATGTGAAAGACATACAGAAGTGTTTTCTTAAAGCAAAAATGGAACACGAGCAAGAGAAATGCAAATGCCAGGGCTAGCTTGTACTAATATACACATAAGCATCCTGACAGTTGCACATTTTTAAAAGAGCCTGAATTGCAGCTCTTTACCTCCTACAATCAAAATCAGAAGCCATCTGTAGTTGATAAAAGAGCCTTTTTTTTTTTCCCTAGATGAATGTATGCCTTTTCCCATGAATAAACTAATATATAGGCTAGTTAGGCATTTTTCAGGAAAACAAGTGGCTGTTACATATAAAAATATCAAATGAGAGAGGGCTTCTTAAAAAGACGTCAAGAAAATATGTCTTGTGAAAGCAAGCAAGTTTCTGGATACCATTTGACAGCTTCCAATTAAATTTCATTATCTGATATGAGGATAACTACAGAAAAAAAGTAATTGGAAATAAAATTGAGTAACTGAGATATGTGCTCCTCACAAATTTGTTCTAGGTTAAGTGGAAAATATTCTTTTCTAGGTAAACTTTGCATTTGCCATTGTAATACCGTGTCATTAACAGGTATAGGCAGTCGTTGCACAAGACATTGTATGTTTTGGATGTTTTTTGTGGAAAATTTAAAAGTTTTCTGAAATGGAACTCTCTCAAGCAAAATGACAATGTATCTATAAACAGTATTTTTACTGTTTATGACAAACCACCAAATAAAAAAAACACCTCTATACCTTCATGGAGTTTAAAAGTTTCTATACTTTCTATACTTTCTACATAGAGCTATCTTCTAATCCTGTAGATGTTGAGGTAAAAGAGGAATAATTACTTGCAGGAGTACAAGCAGCTAGCAGTAGTCTCAAGTAAGGGATATCAATAATTCAAAAATAAAAAAAAGTTATTCTCAGTAGGAGAACATTAGTTTTTCTAATTTTTGCAAATGACAAGATTTTTTTTTTTAACTTACTGTTTTATGCTAAGCTTGCTTTTTACTTCTGAAACAAAGTCATTAAAAAACATCATGCTGACTGGGAATATAAGAATACAGGCTCATTTACACTTAAGGAACATAAAATTCAAATTTGCACAGGAAACTGATGACTGTAAAAGCAAGCACCAAGCATGGACAATAAGCAGCCCTTCAATATAAATGCATGATCATTTTGGAAATTACATCAGAGAGTGCTTCGTTATGGGTGGAACTGGTTTCTTCCACCCAGTTCTCTAGAAACATGAAAATTGTAAGTAAGAAGACTAAATTTTATGCTGAAATATTAAGAGTAGTATCTTCTTAGGATCCTAGAATTGCTAAATTAGGATCTAACATTTCACCTTATTTCAGAGACTTCTGAATTAGAGAAAACTTTTTAGAGAGAACTTGGATACCTCTATTGCCAAAGTATCCAAATAGAAGTTCCCCAAAAGCGATCTCAGGTACATGCTGGAAGAAGAGTTAAAATTCATGATGATGATGATGACAGTAAAGGCAAACAGAGCTTGAGGAAAGCAACTGGAGAAGCAGGATGAAAAGAGCTATGTGCCTCTTCTGCTAGAAGTTTCACATATGCTAGTTCCTGGGGAGAAAGCACTAATCCCGTATACAGAGGCCACCTCAGCTGCTCCCCTCCTCACCAGAAGAATTCATGTCAATAGTTCCTCTAAGGACAGTTTTTGCCAACCAGCTGTTCTCCTCTCATTGTAGGAAGTCACCTCCCTTGCTCTTTGGCTTCCTGAACCTCCTGATAAGACATGAATAGCCTTGTGCTAGTGAGACCCTAACAGTGATACCACAGTAAGAGAGGTGGCAAACCTACTTAGAGAAATTACTGCACGTTAGGTAACTTGGCCTATTAATCACCTTCTCAAGCAGTACAGCCTTAAGAACATTCTCTAAGAGCCAAATTTGAGCACACAAGTTACAAAGTTTTCATTTTTACCAGCAAGCACTTTTTTTCCAAGTATCTTGGTATCTGCTGAACACACATGAAACAGGGTAACAGCAGATTACAAGCATTTTTTCTTCACGAACTTTTACATAATGGATCTCCGGTTACAACCAATGAAGAGTTATGCAATGATAAGACAGAAGATCAGTCAACTACACACCACCACTGAATTGCCAGAACACACAGCAGAATATTTCATCTGCACTTCATAACGTGCTTCTTTGCTTTCCTGTTTTAGTTTCTGCCCTGTTCCAGGAAAACATGAAGGAATGTATCAGATACAGCCTTTCCACTACATATTCAGCTGGACAACACTGTTTGACTTCTGAAAAAAATTATGAGAGAGGGAAAAAATGCCAGTACTTCCCCTCAAAAACCTACGAAAAACTTCTGCTAGTTGTTGTGGCTTGTCAAACTACCACTTAGCTCAGTTCTAGTAAAGAGCAACTCTGCTTAGAAAAACACTGTATGCAAAGGTCACTTAATACAAATTTATTCTGTACATTCAACTTTATCTATCTTGCTCCAGTGGCAAAAGGATAAACTTCTGTAAATATGAAGACTCAGCATGAGTGCTCTGACCTAGGGCACATATCACACGACATTCCCACCATTTACATTTAAGCAGAGCCATCAATTGTGGAAATCAACCATCAAAGATGAAGCACGAAGCTGCCATTCCAGGGTCCTGGTTCCTTATTACTGATCACGCTAAAGGAGGATGGACAGCTCTGTGGTTTCATTATCCCACATTGCTTCTGCGAGACGGACAATAAGCAGCGCACATTCTGTATATGTAGAAGATACTGCAAGACAGGGAACTGGGGATTTTTTTAATCTTCTTGTCCAATGGGAAAAGTCAGCCTTAGCTTTGTATTACTTAGACAAAACAAACTATTGGCTTGGTTTCTGGAAAACTATATAATGACAGTCAAAGCAAGTATAACTTATGGAAAATCAGGAAGTTTTGCTACAAAAGGGCCAAATTAATCTTGAGTTTCTTTCCAAAAATACAATTTTAGCAGCATTTGAAATATAGGTAATGTTAAACCCCAACAAACCTGAATTTGATACACTCATTTAGCAACAGTATCTGTCAGTCAAAGTTCAGATCACAGAGCTGCAATGCTGATTGCCTCTATTATGGAAAAATAACTTTTAACCAGGAGCTGTGGAACTAACCTTGGCTTGATGTTAAACTGCAAACACAGGCATGGAGCATGAACTACAAAAAAGTTCATTATGTTTTCCTCTACAAGCACAAGCAAGAGCTGCTCTGCTTCACCTTTTTCAAAAGGCCCATGTTCTTGTCCACCTCTCTTGCAGACAGCAAGCTCCAGCTATCACTGAAATTAATGCTCTCAAGAATAGCTATGGAGCAGTTAATAGAACATGAATGCTTTAACTGTGCATATCTTTGCCTTCAAGTGTTTGAGTTTCCTCTAAATTAACCTCAGGTCTGTACTATTACACTTCAATGATTGTGTTCTGCTGTTAAATAAGTTTTGATCTGTACCTGAGTTGAGATTAATTTCATCATTAATTCATTATTTTAAATAGAGCTCATTTCAGATACAATTTGCTTAGTTTATACAGAAAGGTTAGATGCTCAACAGTAACTCCAGCACAGCACACAGTAGGAACATTGCTGCTTCTTCATGATCATGCTTCACTGCTTCTGCAGGACTTGAGTATCTTCCACGCTGTGTGCTCAGTTTCTTTGTTTCCCTACTCTAAGCATCCTCGGCGTGTCTTTTGGAGCCTGCAGAGAAGCTACTCACTCACCTGCTGCCCTCTCCTCTGCCTTTTCTACTGGCTAGCCAAAGCTGTTAGTAAGTGCTTATGGAGGAAGCAAATCCCTGCACTACAACACTGACAATCAAAACCCATTTGTACAGGAAGTTTTCCTGACACAACTTGCAGACTAAGCACAACCTCACCAAACAGATCTGGTTTTGTTCATGTGAAGTCTGACTAGTTGTTCCCAAGCATATTTCCTCAAAATGACTGTACTGGTTTTTTCTCACCAATTCTATACTCATGAAGAAAGGAATGAAAAGGAGTAAGATGACTGTGCTGCTGGCATGGAAATGCTTTGAGCAGGGGATGGACTAGATGACCTATGCTCTTCAGTGACTCAATGCAACAGCATCCATGTGGTGTGAACGAATTCAAGTTTGGACATCCCAGTAATGGATTTCGACTTCCCCAGCACTCCCAACCCAGCAATCCCAAACCTAAAACCTTGCCCAGATGAGGCAAGCACAACAGCCCCTCTGCTGCAGGTAGGGTGCAGTGAGAGGCCCTAATGCAAAAGATCTCTGTCTTCCAGCATCTGCCTCTCATAGTCCATCCATATACACAATTACCGTGGTGTGATTGTTTCACAAAGTTTGCCAAAGAGGAAAAAAAGAGTATCCAGGCATACTGCAGCTCAGTGATCCACAGAATTACAGTCTGAGCACATAAAAGGAGGTTGGACTTGAAAATGCTATTAGCCCACATCTGTTCCAGGGTAGTGGCCAGCTCAGTAAGTGCAATGCGATGTACTTCACAGGACAACTGACAGAATAAAGGGGCTTTAGAGCACTTTACAAGAGTTTGCAGTGGTGGGAGCAGCCTGACAGTGTTAAGGCTCAGAATGGCGAAAGAACGTACTGGGAATCCATGCCTGTCACAGAGGCAGCACAGTTGGTAGCCTGTGTCAGAACAGAAATGTCCCAGTTTTCAGGTGTATATGACAGAACCAGGTTCAGCCTGAGAGCTTTTATTTCGTGTATACTAATAGTATCTGAATGGATGCCAATGGCCAATGTCAAAATTTAGTGCAGCTTCTGGCAGCACACAGAACAGAATGGTAGACTTAGGTTTTGTTCCTTGTTTTCTTCTGTATCATTTCACTGTTTTAGTGTAGTGTCAATCACATGGCTTTTTGTTCCTTCGCATACATCCATTTGGCAGACACTAAAAAGACATCCATAGGTCAACATGTGATCTCTAAGGCTCCCTAAGTTTCTGTCTCTTCCACTACTGGGAGTGAGGATGAGCAGAATTCAGATGTCTGCACCACTTCAGCTAGATACCCAGCAAGGCATAGTATCGGATTAGAAAAATATCCCAACTCTAGAGCACAGACACAAAGGTTGTGTGCCAGCATTTAAACAGGGAGGTGAGCACCTGTCAGCAAGACCCTGGAACAGAAATCAAGCACACAAAGGTAAATCTGTAGACCTGGGGGTTGACAGCGCAGAAAGCAGTCTGGAAGAGCAGCTGGAGGACAGCAAAAATAATACACAGCATAGCTACAGTCACACAAAGAGCAGAAGGCAGTAAACTTACGTAAAGGTAATACAATAAAAACAATAAGCAATATCGCTGTTTTATCTAACAGAAGGAAAAACTATACAGTAATTTTTGTCCCTTATTCCACACAAAGAAATTACATAATACAGTTAGGAGGTTTTCCATTATGCACCTGCAAAGGTTAGTACAGTGTAAACCCTCATAATCCCAAAATTAAATGTCAAGCAGATCTCAATCAGCTGTAGCCACAAAGATGCTGTCGTCTTGTATGTTATTGTCTTTGAAAAAAACTTTTGCAGGCCAGATCATACACCCTTTCAGACAAGTACAGATCCAAATAATGTACTCTCTCTGTTCAGCACCTCAGTACTTCAAACACTTCTATGAATTCTCAAGATAACTTTAAAGAACTCACTGCAGTGATTAACTTCTAATGTACAGAATAGGATGTTACAGCAACAAAAGCTTCTTTCTTGTAGATATTTTTTATATTACTGTACTCATTTAACTGGAAAATTTTTCCATGCAGAGGAATTTTTTTTGTACGTTTAAATACAGAATATGCATTTGGACTGTAAATTGGACATGATTCCATTCCACAGTTCAGTAACTGAAGAGATATGAAAGTAAGCATATTTCTTAAAATACTTAACAAGAAGTCTGTGTTGTCAGAGTGCACAATTTATCAGTGGGCTTCAGTGTCACAAAGTATAATTGAGACCAGGACACATAAGTGTCTAAAATAAAAACAAAAATCAAACCCCACAAACACGCACCTTGTACACGGTGCAATTCCAGGAAAATGTTTTGTTTTACTAATACAAATCAGGATATTGCCTTCATAGGTGAATTATTAGCCACTTTTTTTGTTAGAAGGCTTCTTAAGACTTCCCTTGGAGACAAGAGTCTTGACAGCGCACATACCAAATAGCTGCCTCATAGTGCAAATGATTCTCTAGTCTTCCCTTACATGCAATCGCCTTTTCTGCTTTATTAATTTTATTGAAAATAAAACAAACATATACTTCTAAAATTAGATACTTACAGTGAAAATACCCATTAGCTGAGTGTAAAAGAGTCCACTTATTCCACCTAATATTATTAGACCCATGAAGGCAGATATTCTTAGGAGAGCAAGTTCATGTCTAAATACAAAGACATCCTAGAACAAGACAGAAAGAACAGAGAGATTTTAGCACTTACAAATTAATTTAAGTCTTTGAACCGAGTGGAAATACTAGATAAGAGCTGTTCCCAAAGACTTGCAGCTAAAGGCAAATAATAAATTTTTGAGCTACAGTGCAAATCATTGATACATTCATGTGCTAAAATTATAAACCAATAATCTCTTATTTATACATGTAAACAATTGTGGTTTTTTGCCAGACTGTTAAAAAAACCTCATTCAGGTATTTAAGTCTGGGAATAGATTGAGCTCAAATAGGTTATTCCTGAATCTTCCATCTGAAGCTGTGCCAGATTGCTATACACAAGCTCCAGAATATAAGAAAACCATCCTGTTAAACAGTCTGATTTATAAGACTCCTATATCTCGGCTCCCAGCCAAAGCAAATTCCATTTTAACATCACCTCTTTTGTAATAAAAGTAACCACATTCTTAGCTTGACTCTTGAAGATGATACCTACAAAATCCAAGTATCTGTACTGGATTGGTCTCATTGTAATGCTATCTATTAATAAACTTACCACTGTCTTTTAAATTTTGGCCCTAAGTGGATTATTGTGACTTTGGCTATGAGTGCACAACCAGGTTTCCTCACGGTACAGGAGGGTATGAATTTATTGTATCAGCTGCTTTGGAAAGCCTGCTCTCACCCAGCAGAAAATATGAAAAGTGTAAGAGTTTTACAGATCTTTTTCAAAGGATAAAATACCTTATTTTTATCACAGGAAAACATTTGTACGTGGCAGTTACTGTAGATGTACTGCGAGTTCACACCCCATCTTACCCTTTGATAATGATTTAACACACCCATTCTCTTATTTATAAGCTACGATTATGTTCTCAAGGCTGTCTTTTGAATGTACACATCTGGTTTTCCACTTAGAAAAGCCAGATCACAGCAGGAAATTACTAAAACCTTTCAAGTAAACTTTAAATTACAACCAGAACATAAAAGTGAACTGAATTAAAAAAAAAAAACACCACACAAAAACACTTGTTTTGAACTCTCCTTCTTTACGTTCGACCAGTAGGGCTCAAGGAAGAGGAATTCCTAGATTCAGGAATGCTGGGTTTTAATTAAACAGAGAATAGTTAAAGAAAATTACATTCAGTAAAAAAGTCTGATTTTAAATTATTTTCATGAAGGTTCAAAATATAAAACCAGGAAAAAAATTTATACTGGCTACTAAAGCTGTGAAGAAAGTAAATCTTTAATGAACAAGCAGAAACCACTAGTTAAACAGCTAAAACAAAATGTAAACCCCACCAGTCTTTTCTGAACTGGTAAGCCATCTCTTGTTATTATGGGCCTTTCTTGCTGCTGTAGAAAATATATGCTTCATTTCAGTTTTTTTTAAACTCTTTTTACTGAGTTAATTCGAAGCTAAATCAACTCAAAAGCATTCATACTAACCTTTATTCCCCTTTCCACCAGCCCACCAAAGCTTTAAAGAAAAGCAAGGTAAGACACAAATTCTACTAGCTGTAAAATACTTTATCTTCCTATCTTCACAGATACGTGGTTTTATTATATCAGAAATGTTTTAACGTATTCAAACTCAACTTGACAGAAAACAATGAAATGTAAGAGAACAGTGACAACAATAAAGTCTGGATCTAGCACCACTAGAAAAAAACATCAAAACTATAATAAATCAACCCCCAAGACTAGTCAAAAATTAATCAGTTCCTCTTTCAATGTATTTTGAACAGATCCTCTTGTTCAAACACCATTTAGGACTGCACCAGTCTCAGTGCAGTGTGAGTACTGAGACAGCCTACACCCATAACCTCCAAAATCACACTATCTGTGCTAAGAGAAAGAACTACACAGACTGAGCCACAAAGCATAAGCACACATAAGCTAACATCACCAATGCATGAACTCTCTCTCATGGCACAACAGGGTTTTGCCCCACAGCAGCTTTTTTCCACATTGGGCTAGGCTGACATCTGTGGCCTTGGCACAGGTGTCGAAGGCACAGATTTAACAATATGAGAACTGCCCTTCAGGTAGCCCCTCTTTCCTCTCCATTCTGTCAACATCACAGCCTAACTGCTCTGTCCAAACTTCAGTTCACATTGGTTGCTGCGGCTGTCTTTCCGCTTAGCATTTCCCACACAGCTCAGATGTGCCCTCCCCACCACCTGTTCTAAAGCTTTTTAAAGTTCCCTTTAGCCACTACTTCCATCCATCCAGTCAAACTGCAGGGATTCTTGCCTGCTTATAAAAACAGATAGAAATGTGTACAATAGACACTTATCATAAAATAAGAAAAAAAGCATAGGCCTGCAGGATTATGTTGACGAACGGATTACAAACCATGAGATCTGGCACGTATATCTTAGCAGGCAACACTAAAACATTCTACAGAAAACCAGTCTCCGTGACAGATCCACATGAGACTTCCTCAGACCCATGGCAGAACACATGCCACATCTTCACCTGTGAGCATACACTGTTATGGTAGCATTCATCGTAGGGATCACCCATGGACTAGGAAAACAGCTATTAACAGCTTTACGCTATCATACAGGCGAGGTCAAAAACAACGGTGGGTCCAGCTCATGATCATAATCAAAGATACGACCACTGCTTCCAACTTCAACTTTCTTTTCACCTTGTTAACAACAAAAAACCTGCATTAATACATTTAACAGGTCCCTGCCATTTGCAGTATTGGGTTACTATTTTCAAGGGTATACACTACTCCTTTAAAAACAGCACAGGCTGTACAGAGTACAGAACTTTCAGCAGAACCAATGCAGGACTATCATATCTGTTCCAGAACAGACAAGTGAAAAACAACCTTCGTAAATCTTCGTTTATAATGGAAGATTCATTTATTCAATCTTGATTCTTCACTGAAACATGATATGCATAGAAATTAATATACTAACAAAATATATTAAGATACTTCATCTTTCTCTTGGGGAAGGGATACCTCATGTAACACATGCTAACCTGCTTGTCTACTCTCAGTTGCAGATGCTCAGGATGTCTGTCCCAGCCTGGTGATGAAGTCAGTCTATCAACTTGGCTATCATAAAAACAGTGCAGCATACAGAACAAAGCCAGGCTGTTGGACTCAAAAAAGAAGAACAAAAAATACAGACTATAGGTTTCGCAGGAAGAAATAGGAAGGAGAGGTGCAAGGGAGAAAACTCACTAATGTTAAAAAAGAAAAAAATAAAATTAATTCACGGAACACAAGCTGCATTCTAATAAGCCCTTTTGTAGAGATATTTATTATTAATAACAACTGCTGTTTATGTAAAGAACTTTTTGCTTCAGGACTATTTCAGGTCTACTAAATGCATAATTTTCTGGAGTCTGATTCATGACTGATTTGGTTTAAAGTGAAAATAGGAATAGCACTCTGATTCCAAAAACAATTGTCTACACAGAGTTCAATCCAAAGTGATAATTCTGAAATAATTTCAGGCTCGAACAAATTTTAAGAAAAGGCCATACAATCTTCACATAAAAATGACACTATCAATATATTAAGTTCTACCAAAATGTTATCCTCTCAGCCATTTCTGTCTTTTCTCTACAGACCATCTACTTCCTTTCTAAACTTAATTCAGTATTCATCTGCTGTCCCTACAATTATACAGCAGAAGAGCAGGGTTAGTTTGGTTTTGCGGAACACCAAGAAGGAAACTGGTGTGTTTTCATTTTTTTAAAAACTTTCACATCCTGCAGGTCATTTCATGACCCGAAGAGAAAAAGTTTCCTTTAGATTCTCTTTACAATATAAATGGGACTTTGGATGCCACATATTTCAGGATTTTAATTAATATTAGTTAATACATAATATTGAAGTAAATATTACTGTAAATAACTTTCTCACAAAGTCTAATGAGTATTTCCCAACACCTTTTATTTGGAATTGGGAAAGCCAAGTCCCAGGCAGAGCAGGCTGATCTTGCCACAATGCTTCCTACATGACATTTCCTCCGCCCGTTACCAAGAGAGCTCAGAACACTTTAAAATTCGTTAAGTCGCAGTATTTTTGTAGTATACAATGGGTAACTGCAGAACTTGGAACAGAATATGACTAAACCAGAGCAAAGGCATTTAGGTTTATATATGTCAGTGTTTTTTGCTATGACAATCCCTCTAGCAATATTTCTAGCAAACAGAATGTATCAACGAAACTTCTTTTGCTGAAAAGATTAAAAGCCTTCTATGAGTCAGGTAAAATATACTGCCAAAGCTTTTTTTTTTTTTCCTACTTGACCAGCTGTGTCTACAATCTGTGCCAGCACAACCATGTAGAGAGCAACTAAGTATTCATGAGAAGGCTAGTATTTATTCTTCTCATGTCATTATCCACAAGACTGAATATTTCGTAAAAGGTATAGACTTGCTGACCTTGCTGGTTTTTAATGAAGATGCAAAACTAAGAACATTCCAGTCAGCCTCTGACAATCACCAAAATCTAGCAGATGAACTCATACGCTGTTTTATTCGAATTACGTATTTTTTTTTCTGCTAGGATCTCACATACAGAAATTACCATTTCCTTCATTTCTAGCAGCAATTGTACTCCTCCTGCTGGACAAACAGAAGCAATAACCAAAATCCATCTTTCTGACAGTGTATCAATTACAAGAGCCAAAACCACTATGAAACAATTTTCTGCTATAAGACCTAAAGCTGAAGGATTGTATCTCTATTGAAATGGCTTCCTCTCTTAGCTTTAAAGTTATCATCCTTACCTTAGTATACTTAATGTGGGGATTTTTTTCTTAACCCTTTAAGAACACAAGTTTTCATTCAGAAGGAAATACTAACGTGCATACAGTGATCATATTTTCATAATGCATTTATCAGTACTGTAATAAAATTATTATTTCACAACAGCATTAAAAGCAATTTTAACTCTACAGCTTCTGTGTAATGCACTATTTTATATCCAAGGAATAAAAATTAAGATGAAGGCACACTGCCAAAAAATTCACAAGTATTTTTAATGAGCAGGAAGTCAGCTAATTCCAGATGGCTATTTAGAAAAAATTATCCAGGTTTTTGAATCTGTGCTAAACACTAGCTCCTGTAAATTCAGACACTGTAAGCTCTTGGTTATAGCCAAAAATTCTACAAATAATAGTGCTTCTGTGAAAGGTAGAAGGTACTGCGGTCTCTGGAATGCTGTGGTACTTCAGTTTTAACTGATATACAAAGACTAAAAGAATCCTGCAGGATGCTTGCCTAAAAACCTAACTAATAGTAAGCAAGTCTTCTCACTGGTCCTGTTCATTTGATGTCAAAATTATGTAATTCTGACAAATTATTCTGTGACACAAAGTTCTATAGCATCATATCCTTAGCAGTACTTTGAAAAATCAGCTTAAATGGGCTCTGATGTCATCTTCCAGGCAGATGTATTGACTAGACACCCAAACAAATTATTTGTAATTTTCTGTACTTCACTGTGTGTCCCCAAATCCTGCAGCGGAAAAGCTAAGAAAGCTAAATACTATTCAGTGTAATACTAGACTTAACAAAGGTCTGAACAGATGAGACCTGCTGTGTCTACTAAGTTTTTCTATACGGTGTAAACATCTTTATCTCTCTGGAGCACAGAATGTTAGATACTATAACACAGATCCAGTTTTTCAAAAGTAGTAGTGTCATTTGAAGTGTCCACATATGCAAATTGATAAAGCCAAAAAACCCACCACTAAATGAAATCAAAAGTAAACCGAACACAGTGCTCCATTTTTTCCATGACTCTCTGTAAATTTAGGCAGGCAAACATGGGAAGCTGATCCACTCTTCGGGCAACTACATTAAACTGCATTAAAATAGTTATTGCATATGTATTCTGCCCCTAACCTGTCACATCTTCTAAAGGGTAGACATTAAAAGTAGGCTTCTCTCCAAAAGACTTGAAATGAGCCCAGTTAAACCATCAAGAAGAAAGTTTTATATGTCTTGATTTTCTGAACTGCTATTATTAATAGCTATTTATTGTTACCTCTTTAGAGGTTGTAAACTGGCTGAAGTAAACATGATGTCCCTTTTCCTCTCTTGCACATACCATCTCCAAGCAAATAACTTGGTTCCCTTTCATCCTGCTTCTAAAATGCAAGCCTAACAAACAGAACCTGGGTTTGTTACCTAAACACAGTGTAATTACTTAAAATAAGTTACAGCATTCCGGGGACTCTCACAATAAAAAGGAAATATTCTACCATGACATTATGGTATGAGAGAAGCACCACCAGTTTCATACAAAGATTTTATCTTTGGAAAATAACACTCCTCCTAGGAGCACTGCAATACTCAAACCAGTATTCAGATCAGTGTCACTGAGATGCCTTCACGCTTGAAACCTGCAAACGCTGTGCACAGGAAGCCTTCAGAATACAGAAAGTATAAGATTACTCTGTCCAGAAATGTAGTAGGTTAGCTTAGTTTATAAATTACAAAGTTTACAAAGCTACTGAAACTAGAAGCCAAGGCATTTACGTTTAGTTACCTTTCAAAAATATTACCTTTCCTAAATCCCAAAATGTAACGTATCTGTAAGAAATTTTACTTATATTTCTTCACTAACACAGAAAGACTGCAATTTCACATCCCTTTTAACTAGAATGCAGCTACAACAAATCAAAATAGCTCCCTCAAATCTCACAATCCTTGTTAAACAAGGTGAATACAAAAAGGCCATCCGCAACAAACTGGAAACAAAGTGCAAAATGCGAGTACTCCATTTTAAAGCACATTTTACAGGTTTGTCTCAGTTTACAGGCAGTGTCTATGGGAAGGTGCCCCAAGCATGCAGAAAATTCTTCTCTTTTCCATATTTCTAGAGTCCACTCAACCATTTAAATGGAAATACTCATATTGATGAAAAAAATAAAAAATTAAATTCCTTTAGAATAGAAGTTATTTTAAGAGAGAATTGCAAAAGTCCTCAACTTTGGTACATTTCATATAATAAAAAGCTGGTATCTACCAACTTGAATAAACACTTTTATCAGTTCTGGATGATCCAACGAGTACAGTCTTCCTACGTTTTCAGCTCTCCTTTGACGTATCACCTTCACGTACACTTTCCTGGGAACATTACATCCACTGCAGCCTGATATGGGAGCATATAAGAAGCTTGGAACGCTATGCTCCATTCCTTTCCAGAAGAATAATTTTTCAGAAGGTTTAATATTCTTATTTTATACCATTTAGGATACAAAATAATGTAACAAACTGAAGTTGTTCAACAAAATGCAAAATAGGACTTGCCTTACCCATAATCAAAGGCCAGTCTCCAGTTTTTATGTTTCTTTACTAGCAAAATCTCATAACATTTTCTTCAAAAGAAAGAGTATCAGCTTTGCTGTTCTGGCACTTTCAAGCATGCAGCAACTTTCAAGCAAACCTCTTTAATATTCTGAACATTACAGACAATAGACATAAATGAGCGCCAGGCAGAGAGTTTACAATTTCAATTCCATAATGGAAGAAAGTCCATCATTTTTTACTCTATTCCAATGTGTAAGTCCATTTTCTCTGTCTGTGTGTTCAACTGCATTGTGCTGATGACAAGATAATGGCATAGAGTCCAATTAAAACAAGCCAAACTTAATGCTCCCTTAACCTACATCACCTTTCCAAAGTAACACAAAATATTGCTTGAAAACCAACTCAAGTTTTTCTCCTTTCACAATGATCATATTTTTTTTCTAATTTTTCTGGCAATATCAGCATTTTTAAATACGGACTTAGGATAGAAAAAATATATCCTCTGCATAAATTTACTTTGGAGAAAGTAAAAAGAAATTTGGATACATCTAAAGTAGTTACCTTGCTTGTTCCTAGTACTCACTAATCACTTCTAAAGGAACCTAACTGTTTCTGTCCTCCTTTCCATAGAAATCATATACTCCTTTAGAGCAACATTTTGTTACTTACCATAAATCAGTTTGCTCACTTGGTAACATACGTCTAGATAAACTCTCTTCATTGTCAAATAAGTAAGCCAGCAGAAATGTGTAGTAACTATATACCAAAATAAATTACATCGCAGTACTAGCTATTCACTTCATAAAGAAAACAGATTCTTACCCAGTTTTCTTTTTTCAGCGGCAAAAAGTAGTAGTAATGGCAGAAATCAAGTATCAGCGTGTAGGAACTAAGGATCTGAGTGTAGAAACAGAGCTGTAAAAACAGCCAATGATTGTCTTCACCAACACAATTATTAATCCTGCAGAGAAAAAAAGTATATATAAAACCAGAAACATAAAGACTTTAACACTGCAGTGATGACTTTGTGCATACCAGAATTTATTACTATTTCTGGAGCAAATATAAGAACTACTCCATTCTTAATCAAAGTGATGGTCTCTGTGTTATAAATGGCAGCTAGTGCAAAGAGTGGTTTCCTCACACAGCCCCTTAAGAGTGTAGACTGCATTACTGAGACACAGACTGCTTAGAACAGGAGACATATTTCTCTGTATCTTCATACAGCAAAGATAGTCCTATAATTTTAATTAATACTCAAGTAACGAAATTATTTAAAAAAAATCTGCAACATTTCAAGGTAATATGTATTATCTTCTGCTACTCAACTAATTTAATTGATTGTGAAATACGTAGAGTCCAAAAACTGGGAATGCAAATGAATGGTTTGAAATAAATGTGCTCACAGGGTACACCAATTGCAAACAGGCACGACTTCAGAAAGAGCCTAAGACACGGAAGACAGAACAGACATCTCTATTCAGAAGCTACTTCTGAATACTCCAACACAAAGGAGTAAAGGAATCACAAGGATTCTAGAAACACTAGTAGTAGTTTGAAAAAGGACTAAATCACCATAGGAAGATCCTGATGTCAATTCTGTCCTCTGCAGCTCATCATTACTGCCTAGCTGGAAATGATACCTCAGAACTAGTGACAGCAACGTGTATTTTCATTTTAAGCTACAATCAATCAATTTAAATAGACAATTTTAGCCAGATTAGTTCATTTTGACTGAAACTAGTCAGAGAACACTAAAATAAGCAATTTCACCATAAAATCAGAGAGGCCGTGACAAGTGGGGCATGGTATGAGTAAGTAACATTTTCTACTCAGCACAGATATTCAGCAAACTAAAAAACAAAAGATGTCTAAAAACTATTATCTACTGTTATTATTGTAAACAGCACCCCCTCCTATGTTGAAATTGTAATCTTTTATTTCAATCCAAGAAACATCAGTTGTTTAATTTCCCACTAAAAATATTTTTTCCATCATCAGAAACTAAATTGCAACAAATGAAATAAATCAGCAATATACAAATTAACTATGTTGAGATTAGTTTTAGGAATAAAATTTCCAATTCTTTAAACAAAATATGTTTATTTTCCAAAACCGTCTAACAATTTGACAATTATTAAATGTTACACTGCAACAGTTCTTCCTGTCAGTTTTACTTGTAACATAAGAAAGTCTCAAAGCTGTTCTTTCCCTGATCTAAATGCCTAAATGATTAAGCTCTACTGGGAAAGAAATACGACAAATGAGCAATAGTCTAGACCACGAACTTCGAAATGATTCACTAAAAGAACAGTAGATTGTTAGAAAAAATGTCCTGGTCTTACCACGGACAGTGATGATCCATCCTCCTCACGCAATGTCCACAACGACTGCAATGGTGCGAACGCTTTGGTCTCATCATATTACATTTGTTACATAATTCCCAGTATTCTCGTTCTAGGTGAAAATGTAAAGACAGATGAGAGAGATTTAAACTCAGTACAACACACTCATAATAAATCTATATGCTAGTGATTCAAGGAGAAAAAAATTCTTACTATGATCCAAGAAGGGTGAGCAGCATATTAAAAACTTTTTTTCCCACTGTCACCTTAATGAAATGGGAAGATATTACTCCCACTCTGTGCCAGTTTTCTTCTCCAAAGTCCTCTCTCCTCCTGTATTTTTCTAGGGAGTAATTATTACAGCACAAAAGCTGTCACATAATTCAATTATTTTCTTACATGCCTACTGTGAAAAAACATATCTGCTAGACAGAACCATTGTACAATCTCCCTGCCATTCCAAAACCTCCTAAGCAAATACCACTACTCAAATTTGTCAAAGCTAGCTAACTATAATAACATACACAATGAACACTTCAGGAGCATCTTCCATCTCAAAGCATTTTAAGACATGCATATCACAACAGGCTATTTTACACATAAGGCAACCAAAGAACAGACAGAGGATAGGGTTTTATTTAAAAATATACACTATTTTTGGATGCCCAACACCAGATTCTTTAAGCTGATCTCCAAAGACACTGAGTAGCTGAAACTACCAGGAACTAATATTGCTCAGCTTATTTATCTCAAATTGGACAACCCAAATTAGAGGAAGCCTTTGAAAACGAGAGTTCAAATGATATATTCAGGAAGTTCATCTACACACGGGACACAAATCACACCAACACTGTAATACTTCCATTCACAAAACCATGTATTTTCTGTCTTAAAGGAAGGTAAGTGCATGGCTGAGAATATTAAATACTTTGGTTGTTTCTACCTAAATAGAACTTTTTGATGCAGAGAAATTTCTCAAATACCATGGGGGGAAAAATAAGCTTAGTATTTACAGTAGAGCATTCTGAAATTTTATACAGTAAAGCACTGTCCCAATGTAAACAAAATAATGTTTAGCACTTCTGAGCCACCTGCTGGCAGCTCTAATCTTGTCTTTCTTGCTGCAAAATAACATTTGGACACTGCAAGTAAAGAAGCCCGGTATCTAAGATTATTAAACTAGTAATAATGCCAGATGGAAACTGATTTATAATCTGCTCCCATAAATCCAGTGTCACAAAGGTGTCACTCCCCAATGGCATAGCTACCAGCAGGGTCCGGAAACACCCCAACTTCATTTTTTAATACAATTTATATAATGCAAAAATTTATCTTTCTGTCAACGCAGAGAATACCAGAGAACAGAACTCCTACTTTAGAAAGTACAAAACCCCTAATATAGCACACAACAAATCATAGTATCATTGTCACAGTCAAGCCTAAGTGTTCCATCTCCAGAAGTATCTATAAAGTATCACTGCCGTATGAAATGAATGGAGCATGAAGAGGTTTGAGAGCTATTCAAAGGAATCCCTTAAAAGAGAAAGAAACATTGGTGCACAAAGGGAATTTGTACTGCTCCTGGTGTTTTGCAGGTAAATGAACATTCAGTCATAAACGTAATTGTAACTGTACTGCGTGCCTTCGTTCTCCAGCTCGGGTGGCAGAATCCATGTTGTTCTTCCTGCAGCAAGAATTCTGACTGCAGAACTCAAGCCTGAGCCACCTTTCGTTTTACTGGATCAAAGGCTCAGTTACGAGGAACAGAAAGAATACAGATGTGAGATTTTCTGCGATCGGTGTTTCACATCTGAATCCCGGGCAGACACATGCCTTCGTAGGATCTGCTGCCTAGTTTGCGCACATTGTAACATCAGCGCTGAGGCTAAACAGACCACACTTCCAAACACATCACCCCCGATTCTCACTAAGATCAGGAAGAGAGAGCAAAATGTTACTCCTGGCATCCACCTCGTCGCAAGACAAGACTGAAATATTCAATCCTCACTGCATTTGGTATGTTTTCTACATTCAGAAACTACTTTCTGTTAATGTGACAAAGCTCATGCTGTTTAATAGCCCTACTCCATTCTAAACTGCTACGTAACAGCTCAATGTATTAGCCAAGGACCTTAATAGCATCAAACAGTTCATAAAAATCCTGGCTTTCTCTGTGAAGAATTATTAAGATTTCAAATGTCCTCCAATTTCTGGAGCATCAGATACCATACAGGAATTGTGGGATAAATTCATAAGGACAGAGGGGAATACTCAACATGTTAGGTTGCTGCTCCAGAAGGAAATGTAATTAGCATCACATTTGTTTGGTTAACAGCCCACACAAACATAAGTCACTGAAAAAAAAAAAGTGTAAAAAATGCACACGTAAAATCCAGCATAAGAGTACTTTCTACCACTACTTCTAACATCCTATAAATTTACTCAGGAAAAGACTGTAGAATTATAATCAGCAACCACCTATAAACACTTTAAATTAAATACTATCAAGTTAGAAGTATATACAGTACGTTTGAAAGCCTAGAATGCAAGAAAATTCTTCCCATGGAAAAACTTCCTAGCAGAAGTTCCTACATAACTAAACTTCTGATAGAATCCAAGTTTTCAAAAAGAAGTTTTGAGTCGACAAAAGGGAAAATTCTAGAAATTTAAAAGTTACAAACAGTGACATGAAGATTTTAACTAACAAAACAGGCTTCAGCAGAGACAGCTCATGGTTTCCATCAAATCTCACAAAATCAAATGGATTCCTAATTATTTTGAGGACATTAAAATATTTTATTCCATTATATAGAAACAACTTAATGTACCTGTAATTGGTATCTTCGGGTTTTCAGGTAGCTTTCCTGGATCTGCTACTGAGGCTCTTAGTAATGAAGCTATACAGAACAACGAGCAGAAGTAATAACCTAGAAAAAATAAATAAGCATTTGTTAGTCTTTTTCAGGTGTATAAAATCAACAGTCTCAAGAAAAGGGGAGGAAAAGGTAGCAATGAACACCGTTTTTATAGCACCAATAGGATGCCAGTATGACCTTACTGCTGCATCAAGGGACGTATGACAAAACTAACAAAACTAAGTTTGTCAGCCACCAGTGCTACCACCCCAAATTCTGACAAGCATTAAAAGTTGTGGGCCTGAAAGTCTGTTCACAAGTTCTAGCTACAGGATTTGAAAGCCATATTAATGTTTTTCCCCAGTTTCCACACAAATTTTACTACCATCTTTGAAATCAATGAAGTGTCTCAGCTGTTCAGAACACAAATATGTAGGATGCATCCCCATACTCTCATCCTTCATCTTATCCTTCACCTCATTCTTTATTTTCTGACTTTTCTCATACATGTTAACTACTGGCCAAAAATACTATTTTTACTAGTAGAAAGAAGGGGCTAAATTAAATTGACTTACACAAAATTGCCACAACTGAAATATGTCCCTCTTCATAGTGGGGAAAAAGGATGACTTTTGGAATGAAGATTGTATTATACAGCCAGACAAAGATAATCAGACCCATGCAGCACCAACCCTGAGGGTCAACCACAAAGTGAATTCGTCCTCCCATTGAACACAAACAGGTAATAATCTGTCACGACCCAGTAAGAAAAGATTACCCTAGAGAGATAATAAAAAAAAAAAAAAAGTAAATTAAGTAGTATCATGCAACCTACAGGGCTCCACATACATTCAGGTAGGAAAAACAAAACCCGTCAGCTATAGATTTAAGGAATTAAATAAAAACTTACAGACATTTCACATATACTGTTCAAGTACCAGGAAGAGAAATATTTTATGATTTCATTAACTACTCATACCTCGCTAAAAAGTAACATTTATCATCAAGCAAAACAAGTACCTTGGAAAACTATTAAGTAATAGGTGAAGAAAGCAACTGTCAGCCAGCTGGCAGCAGCACAGAATATAAATATTAAAGAAATGAAGTTTCGCATCAAAATTAAAAGGCCGCAAAACAAAAAAGAAATATATTATTTATGTTATACAATGATTCATCCCACCTACCTATCGTAGTCTCCCATCTACATTTCAAGATTATTTTTTAAAAGCTCATATGCTAAAATTTTCACAAGCTTCCCTACAAATTTGTCATTTTTCCCTGCTCAAAAAAAAGTCCTTCGTGCCATTTACAGCAAACCAATAGAGAAAGGAACTACACTACCCTAACATCTTTCACGTAGATCATTAAGAGCTATCATACAATAGTAAGTTTTTTCACTGTTAATCACACTTCAAGCATCAATGTTTCCATTCTGATCATTTGGTGTGCTGGTGTCTTTTTTGTTTTAGAGTGAAGAAACTCCACAAAGTCTTACAGTATGAAATTCAGAGCTACATAAACTGATCTTTATAAAAACATAGCACTAGAAGTCATAAGTACTATTTAGCAGAACCTTCAAGGCAAGGATTACTACCTTTACTTTTTTTGTCACGCTGCCTTCATGTAAGCATCTTCGTATTTCAACACGCACATAAACCCCAAGCTACTCTCCTCCTTGATTTCTGGGCTTCAGGGAACTTGTCCGTTTCAGATGGATTCTCTTCCATTCCTTTCAGCTTCCACTTGTTCCACTGACATTTCATCTTGTTTATCAGTCAGACATCTCTGTTTCCAGGGGTTTTGCTTACTTGTTTCATGTTTGTCTGTCCTCACTTGCACTCACAATTTCTCTGCTTAACATTATCCACAAGTTTCATAGATGTTTTGTTTTCTTCTAGATCTCTAACCAAAACCAGAGCCTGACGAGCTATCTAACATTTTTCCACCCTTCTCCTATGCACTGTTTATCATCACCCTTTGTTTGCTGTCTTCTAGTACAAGTGTTCCCATTAAAGTATAGCAGAATTTTCATCCTAAAAATGCGGTAAATTTGCTAATACTTGTTTTATAAGCCCACGTTGCATACAGCTACTGTGCCCTTAAAACTATTTTTAAGTTCATGATAATCATAAAAAATATTTAAGTCTATATTTACTATTATTTTCTGATTTTACTATATGGAATGTGCATGTAATATAGTCCATTGTATACATGGTATTAATATTCTACACATGTATGCACAGCCTCTAGACATATAAATGATTTATTATACTCCTGAATCTGCCAATCCTTAACATGCCTCCATTGTAAGATAGCTTTGTCAACGAGCAGGTTTAGAACTAAAAAATATTTTATGTCCTTCCAAGCATGCACTGATGGAGGATGCATCTCATCAAGCAAAGAAGCTGTGGGAGGAGGTGACCAGAGTGTACAACGTCAGAAGTGCTGAAAAGGAGATGGACCAGATCCCCTCCAAGATGCCGCAGCTACTGGAACACCCCCGGCACCAAGGAGACATAGGTAGAGCCTTAGGTTGTCAGGCTGGGCATGGAGATGCCAAGTCTGGCAAGGCCGGGAGCTTGAGAGCTCCAGCACCAGGACGATGGTTCATGCTCCGCTTGCAGCTCTGGTCTACAGAGCAGGTTCTGAGCCCTGTCAGCAGGCAAAGACAGGGGGCTGTGTCCAGTGCAGCCTCCGAGCTGGCTGTGCCCGAGTGCTGTGGCAGTGTGGGCAGGACCGGGCAAGGAGCAGGGGTGTGAAACTCCCCGCTGCAGGGACAGAGGCACCTCTACCAGCCCTACCTGTCACCCGGCAAGGCTTGCTGCTTGCCAGGGGCTTGGGACCTGGATACAACGGATATTACTGAGGCTCGTAGTAAGTCTGGCCCTCAGACTATGACCCTCAGCTGCTCTTTCGTGTGGGCATCACAGATACAGCCAGGGGAAACCAGGAGCGTATCAAGCATGACTACATGGCTTGGCATACGAGGACAAGGGTCTGGGGACCAGGTGGTGTCTCCTTCCACCTGCTGGTGAAGGGGAAGGACTTGAAGAGGCGCAGACAGATCCCACGCGCCAAACAGTGGCTGTGCAGCTTATGTCAAAAGCTGAGACTCAGCTTTTACATCAATAGGACCTTCTACAAGGATCAAGAACTGCTCGGGAGGAGGGACACAGGATCCACCTGATACTATCTGGGGTAAAAGCATGTTTGCCAACAGGATGGTCAATCTACTGAGGGAAGGCTTAGACTAGAAACGATGGGAGAGGGAGGCGGTGACCTATGATCAAGTAAGTGGCGGTCAGGTTTTGCAAGCAAAGGATGCAGAATAATGTGGACAACAGAGATCTCAGAATCAACAAAACAGAGGTGAAGTGGGGCCACATCAAGTGTGTGCACACACTCAACACCAAAACGCCACTTGGGTGTACTGGGATAGGGTTAGCAAAGCCAAAGCCCACCTGGAGTTGAATCTAGTGAGGGATATGAAGGTCGAAAGCTTTCGGGTAAGACCTGCTTTCTGGAATCCCAGGCCCCCAAGTGTAGTGCGAAAGTCTGGAGCAAAAAAAACTTACTCGGAGTGAGGGAGGATCACATTAAGCAATCTTTAAATAAACTGGACATAACACTTCCATGGGACCTGATGAGATGCCACCATGAGTGCTGAGAGGGGTGGCCCTGTCATGAGGCCACTCTCAATTACGCTTGAAAGTTCTACGCTGATGAGTGGGGTTCCAAAGGACTCAAGAAAGCAAGCATCAACATGTTTTCAAGGGCAAGAAGGAGGATCCAGGAAACTACAGGACTGTTAGCCTCACCCTGATCCCTGGGAAGGTGGAGCAAACAATCCTGGAAACTATTTCCAAACACATGAACGACAAGGTGATTGGGAGTAGCCAGCACGGATTTACAAAGGGGAAGCCACGCAGACTGACAGAAACACAAAGGCCAAAAAACCTGGAGGCAGATAGAAACACTGGTGGCCACTGAGGAATTCATCTGGTTTCCATCTTACCAGAGCAGCAGAGATTCCATGACTCCACAGCGCTTCCTCAGAAGGGGAAATAACAGCTCAACAAACAAAACAGAGAGATATAAATGCTGGAATATTTGTTTCCAAGTGACCTACCAAGTATAAAGGGTAAGCAATAACCAGTGAGAGAGATACTGAAGAAACAATAAGAATGCCTATAATGAAATATATCCCAAATTTTTATAATTTGGTGACTAACTTTCGCCTGCACGACACTATTCACTTTTATAATTAAAAAAACAAAACCAAACACCACACACACACAAAACCCATACCTCTGATAGTAAGTTTCACAGTTAAGTTGGAACTATGCAAAAAAAGGCTCCATTCTCAAGAAAGGGAGGTTTTTCATTGTCATCTTCTGTACCTTTTCTGAAAGAGACAGAAAAGAGTGTGATACTCAAACAATCATCATTACTGGTTTGAAAGGCAGCATTCTATTTTGTTCTTTATATCACACCTCACTGAGCAGTGCTTCCTCTCTAGCTATTCACAGGGATATCCAGATCCTTTCCATGTCTGTCTAAACCGACATGCCAATTCTAACTTGCGTTCCTCAAATTTCAGTTCTAGGCTGTTTCACAATTTTAATATAGATTTAAAAGGATGGGAGTGTTCAGAGAAAGCTCTGTGTAAAAGTGCACTACTGTCAGTGCATTTCAGTTTCTTGAAATTGTGATACACCTGCTTCCCACATGCCTATTGTAACAATAAAGTAAGTTCTATATTTTTCATTATACTTTTGTCAGCAATACTGCATAAACAATGCTAATATATTGACTTGCTCCAGCAAAGTGAGCTTCTTCCCCTCTCCCTCTTGGTTTTTGTACCATATATAGATACGTAAGGGTTGGGGGCTATAAAAGAAACCTAACGTGCACATTTTGATGATTAGATAGAAAGTACTAGATTCCAATTTAACTCACAGACAAGGTGAATTTATAGACTTCTCTTTTTAAACATATTTTTAAAAAATCTGTATTTGTACTCTTTCAAATACAATGACAAGAGAAAGGAAGACTAATCTCAAATAATTCTGTTCTTTCAGATGCATAATTTCTGATAAGAATAACCACAATATGTAGAGGAAAAAAGTCTATCAGCAGGTGTACTACAAATTAGTTGAGAAGAAACAATTAAGTGATTTATATTGGTATACACTCAGTATTAATACAAGCATTTTCCAACAAAATAATCTAGTATAAATGACTCAACACTAATGTTGGAGGTTTTGCGGTTTTCACAGAATCACAGAATGGTAGGGTTTGGAAGGGACCTCTGTGGGTCTTCTAGTCCAACCCCCCTGCCGAAGCAGGGTCACCTACAGCAGGCTGCACAGGACCGCGTCCAGGCGGGTCTTGAATATCTCCAGAGAAGGAGACTCCACAACCTCCCTGG